>Ga0193744_1000125_pt1 | contig 27048 bp, 26 predicted proteins | sample L1a1metaG_FD_143056 | JGI IMG/M metagenome (GOLD analysis project Ga0193744, IMG submission 143056) | Soil microbial communities from a riparian zone of the East river system, Colorado, United States - L1a1 | ecosystem: Environmental > Terrestrial > Soil > Riparian zone | place: USA: East River...
AAACACTAAAACTTCTTAAAGCTTTCTTACCTTAGGGGCCTCAACAAAAACACATGAAAATGTACCATAAAATAGTAATGTTTATAGGCTTCTGTATAATACTTAGCCAACTGAATGGACAAAACATAGTAACAGAAAATATAAAAGCACACATCACTTACCTGGCCTCTGATAAATTAGAAGGTAGATTGCCGGGTACCAATGGTGAGAAGCTGGCTATTAAATATATTACCAGGCAATTTACTAAATATAATCTCGCACCCAAAGGGGAGAACAAATTCAAACAGAGCTTTTCTTATACCGTTTCTTCTAACCCTCATGATGCCAATCCGGTGGCAGCACAGGCAAAACAAGGCAGTAATGTAATAGGCTTTTTAGATAACCACGCTCCTTATACTGTTATCATTGGAGGGCATTTTGATCACCTGGGCAAAGGCCATAACATAAATGCCCTGGATACCAATAAGGATGCCATCCATAATGGGGCTGATGACAATGCAAGTGGAACTTCAGGGGTTTTAGAGCTGGCCAGGTATTTTAGTACCAATAACATAAAGGAGAAATACAACTTCCTGTTTATCTGTTTTTCAGGAGAAGAAGATGGACTGGTCGGATCTAAATATTTTAGTAATCATCCCACTATTGATTTATCTGGCGTCAGTTATATGATCAATATGGATATGATAGGCAGGTTAGATCCAAAGTCCAGGAAATTATTAATATATGGCTTAGGAACCAGCCCCGGATATGGAGGATTGATTGATACGGTCCATAATAAATTTAAAATAGTAATTGATTCATCAGGTGTCGGACCTTCTGACTATACCTCATTTTATTTAAAAAACATACCCGTACTTGCATTCTTCACTGGTCAGCATAGTGATTACCACAAAGCAACAGACGACACAGACAAAATCAACTTTGCAGGTGAAACTGAAGTATTGGAATATATAATAAGTTTAGTAAACAAATTGAATGATAAGGATAAGCTGGTATTTACTGCTACAAAACAAAAGCAAGAAGCAAAGACTAATTTTAAAGTAACCCTGGGTATTATGCCAGACTATACCTATAATGAAGGTGGCTTGCGTATAGATGCGGTTACTGATGGCAGACCAGCTCAAAAGGCGGGCTTAAAAGCAGGAGATATAATCATAGAACTAGGAGGTAAACCTGTTAAAGATATTTATGAATATATGGACCGCCTCAGTGAGTTTAGTAAAGGCGATAAGGCTAAAGCTAAGGTTAAGAGAGAAGGGCAGGTTATGGAAGTTACAGTAGAGTTTTAATTTCTTATTTACAAGTTACGAGTTACGAGTTACGATTGCTTTTGGCGTCGCTTTCAAGGTTGAGGTTAAGGTTGAGGTTAAGCATGAAAACGTACATCCTTTTTACTCCTCATAAGGGCGAACACATGGGTTCGCCCCTACAGTTATAACTGGCTGTTAGGAATTTGTGCAAAAGTGTAGCAAGCTTAACCTTAACCTTAACCTCCTGTTTCACAATTCACTATTTATTTCGTTATCCGATGTCCGGTGTCCGATGTCCGCGAATGAAGCAAGCTCAACCTTAACCTTAACCTAGAAAACGTACATCCTTTTTACTCCTCATAAGGACGAACACATGGGTTCGCCCTCTACAATTATAACTGGCTGTTAGCAAAATATGAAGCAAGCTTAACCTTAACCTTCACCTTGGAAGCGACACTAAATGCAAATCCTAGTCGTATATCTTACATCCTTGTTACTCCTCATTTGGGCGAACACATGGGTTCGCCCCTACAGTTATAACTGGCTGTTAGGAATTTGTGCAAAAGTGTAGCAAGCTTAACCTTAACCTTAACCTTAACCTCGAAAGCGACACTAAACGCAAATCGTATATCGTACATCGTAAATTTCCCACCTCAACCTCAACCTTAATCTAGAATACAACACTAAAAGCAGATTGTCACAAATAATACTGTCTATGATAATTTAATATCCATAATTGTGCTGTAAATTTATATCTACAATTAATCAAGATAAATTCAAGACTATGAAAACTGTCGGCATTCTAATAATTAGTTTATTCTTTTTATCTGTTTTACATGCACAGGAAGAAATTATAGTTCCTGATAAGGATGCAGCTTTAGGCAAAGAAGTATTTAATTCAGGAATCAGATCAGCTCCACACACATCCCCGGTGATGGGGGAGAATTCCACTTCAAGTACTACTCCAAAATGGTGTTTCGCAATAAAGAATTTTCAGTATAGTATTGAACATGAAGATCCTGAAACAGAAGCTATAAAGGAAAAGAAGAATAAACTAAAGAACTTTTCAGGAGGACCAAGAGATGAGGAAGGAATTACAACAGCAGATCCTATTATCAATGCAAATTTTGAGGGAAACTGGATGACCCAACATACCCCGTCCGATAATAGTTTTGCTATCTCAAAAAACGGTATTATAGTATCTGCCAATAATGATGATATCGAATACTATAATACCAGCGGATACATAACGGGTGACTACTGGACTGATTTTTTCAGTGGAATCATAAGCATTAATAAGATCTTTGACCCCAAATTAATATATGATACAGAGAAGGACAGGTTTATATTAATCGTTTTAAATGGCAATAATAGTTCAGGGACTGAAATTGTACTTGGTATTTCTAAAACTAATAATCCGCAAGTAGGTGGCTGGTATTTTTACACGATTGATGGTCACCCTAACAATACAAACTATTGGTGTGACTATCCTAATGTGGGTGTATCGAATAGCGACATATTTATTACCGGTAATCAATTTACTGATGACGGTACTTCACAAGGAGCTATTGTTTATCAAATCGACAAAACATCAGCTTATAATAAACAAAGCTTACAATGGTATTATTATTCAGAGTTGTCAAGTGACCCATTTTCTGCATTTACACTGATTCCTGCCTCTTATGGACAGCAGGGTAATTATGGACCGGGGTTTTATTTCGTAAATGGAAAATCATCTGGTAGCGATAAATACAGACTCTGGTATATAACAGATTCATACCTGGGAAACCCATCATTGCAATCTTTTACTGTAGCTGCTACTGCTTATAGCCCAGCCGCAAATTGTGGGCAATATGGTACTAGTGATAAACTGGATGCAGGAGATTGCAGACTGCAAAATGCATTCTACCTTAATGGTTTCGTGCACTTTGTACATATGACAGATTTGGGTGATGGGTGGAACGGTATTAATTATTGCAGACTGAATGTGCAAACCCTTACGAATGAAAGTTCTAATTTTGGGTTAAAGGGAAGTTATGATTATTCATATCCTGCTGTAGCCTCCTTTGGTAAAACAATCAATGATAAGGCTGTCATTATTGGTTTTCAAAGAGGAAGTTCAGATATTTATCCGGAATATAGGGTAGTCCATTGTGATAATAATATGGATTGGTCCAGTTCTAAATTAGTACACATCGGGGAAAACTATGTTAATTTATTGGCGGGAGATGTAGAAAGGTGGGGAGACTATACCGGAATATGCAGAAGAAACAACGGTACAAATCCAAGGGTTTGGATTACCGGGTCTTATGGGGCTGATGTAAACAGTCAGAGCACTACAAACACTTATAGAAGCTGGATAGCGGAGGTATATTCTTTTACCACAGCAACAAAAGAAATAGCTCCTTTAAGTAATAGTACGAGAGTTTTTCCTAACCCTGTAATTGATAATTTTACTTACCAGTTTGAATTAAATAAAGAACAGGAAGTTGAAATAGCTTTAAGAGATCAATATGGTAAATTAATCAGGACCTTCTACAAAGGAAATTTGGAAGAAGGAAAACAAGAACTCTCATTTAACAAGGGAAATCTGATAAATGGAGCTTATTATTTACAACTAAAAGGAAAAGATAATTATGAAAAGACTGCGAAGATACTTATATCGAAATAGGCTTTTACACTTTTTTATTCTGGTAAATACAGGCTTTCTAATAATTTCCTGTAACATGACGAATACAAGCAGTAAACATGATAATATTAAAAATGAAATTGTATTAGAATCTCCCACGCCCCCTACCTCTGGTAAGCAAGAAATTGATACAATCAAAAAGCCAATTCCCCATATCAAGAAAGAAAAAGTAGTTGAGGCTCCCAAACACAATGCACCTGAACAAGCAGAAATTGATTCAATAAAAAAAGCAAAGGCTAAACTGAAAGGGAAATAATAAGCCACATGTACGATGTACGATTTATGATGTACGATTGAAATTACAAAAGCTAATTGTAGAGACAAAGCACTGCCTTGTCTAAATTAATTAAAATATGAATTTAGAGATCAAGCATATAAAAGGAACAGAGGATTTAATATTAATAAGAAGCATTGCCCATCAAACCTGGCCCCACACCTTTGCCGAAATACTTTCAAAAGATCAGATAGGGTATATGCTGGAATTACTATATAGCATACCATCATTAGAACAACAGGTCTCAGAAAAGGGCCATAAGTTTTTAATAGCATATGAAAATGAAGAAGCTATAGGATTTGCCTCATACGAAGCAAATAGCAATGGATCCAACTCTACTAAAATACATAAGATATATTTTCTTCCGTCCACACAAGGAAAAGGTTATGGTCGTCAAATGATGGATTATATTAAAAGTTTGGCCTTAAAACTTAAGCAGACCTCCTTAATTTTAAATGTCAATAAATACAATAAAGCCATTCAGTTCTATGAATACCTGGGTTTCCATATTATAAAGCAAGAGGTCATAGATATAGGTTCTGGCTATATTATGGATGATTTTGTAATGGAATTTAGCTTGTGAAAGGGGAGTTGTACAATGTGAAATGTACAATATACGATTTGCTTTTAATGTCGCATTCTAGGTTAAGGTTAAGGTCAAGGTTAAGCATGCTTCACTTTTGCTAATTGCTAATCAATGTCGTTTAAGGATTTCTATAATTAATGGGCTTTAGTCCAAATGTTTCTTAAAATTATTAATATAATTGAGCTAAAGCCCTTTGGGTTTTAACTATTCTCCCCGGCCTGAAGGCCAGAGTTACTGAATAATTTCCTTATCTAAACGACATTGAATGGCTAATCGCCAACAGCCTTCAATAAAATTGTAGGGGCGAACCCATGTGTTCGCCCTTGAGAGGAGTAAAAAGGATGTATGATTTTTAGTGCTGTATTTTTACTATAAACAGTTGAATCCTTCAGATTCATATAAGCAAAATATTATTAAGATATTATTCTCAATTGTGGGGCTATACTTTTTTCAGTCTTACCCTTCACTCTTAACTCTTCACTCTTCACTCCCCTGTCAACCGTCAACTGACAACTAAATGAAAACTGAATTGTCTAATCATTATATTTAAATTCTAATTTAGAAATATCGTTAAAGATGTATAAGATTGCCATCATATCTGGAAGTGTAAGAACCAATCGCCAAAGCCATAAACTGGCACTTTATTTTAAAAACTACATCGTTGAAAATAAATTAGGAGAAGTTGAATTACTTGATTTAAAAGCATATAATTTTCCACTGGTGGAAGAAAGAATAATTCATCAAAAGAACCCGCCGGCTAATCAGTTGGAATTCGCCGGTAAAATCAATAATGCCCATGGAGTCATCTTGGTAACTCCTGAATATAATGGTGGATATCCGGCTTCAGTAAAGAATGCAATTGATATGCTGGTAAAAGAATGGCACCACAAACCTGTTGGAATCGTCACTGTTTCAAATGGAGAGTTTGGAGGAGTAAATGCCAATGCATTTTTACAAAATGTGCTGTTAAAAATAAAAGCTATTCCTATTATGGCCAATTTCCGTGTGCCAAAGGTTCAGGATAATTATAATGATGAAGGAGTTCCTATCAATAAAGAAATTACAGATAAAAATGCTAAAATATTCCTGGATGAATTGATGGTGTTTATAGAAGCTTTTGGTAGAAAGAGCTAATTCTATATTGCCAGGAATTAATTAATAAACGAAATAAAACTTATTCTTCTCTTGTTGAGGTATATAATCTACACATTCATTTGAGAATATTCCGTCTAAAACTGTTTGAAGTTCAGAAATTGAATCAGGCTTTGAAATATACAAATTAGCACCATAATTAAAAGTCACATCAATATGGTCCTGCGAAGATGAAGTGGAAAATATAATAACCGGAATGTCTTTCAAACTTACTTCTGATTTAATTTCCTTCAGACATTCCAATCCATTTTTTAGGGGCATATTTAAATCAAGAAAAATTAGATCCGGCAACCTCATTTTCTCGTTTCTCAATAAACTCATTAATTCAACACCATCTTTAGCAACATTAACTATAATGTTTTGACCGGTTTGAATCATGGCTTCAAGAAAGAACAGACGATCATCTTCATCATCCTCGGCTAATAAAATTTGTATGTTATTTTTCGGCATGGGAGAATACAATAGATTAATATAAAATTAGATATGTAAAGATATAACATAGAATTCCAAATGTCAATCCTAATTTAGTTAAGTACTTCAAGAATTAACATTAAAACACACAAAAAAGGGCTATACCATTTCTAGTATAACCCAAACATTTTAATATTTTATTATAAATTTATAACAAAAACACTTAAGATTTGTTATTTCTTCTTCTAAGTTTTAATGAAATTAACTTAACTTTTAACTTTCAAGTTTCCTTAGCCATAGAAATAGTTTACAACTCGCCTTCTATCTTTCCAATTTTAATCTTCAATCACCAATATTAAATCTTCAAGCTTAAGTTTATATAAAAGGCTTAATTTATATAGCAATTTAGCGTTGGGGCACTTTATCCTTCCTGATTCTATATAGGAAATATTAGCACCCGAAACATTATACATATTACTTACCTGGGTAATATTTAAGCCCATTTTTTCTCTTGCTTCTTTTAAAATAGGACCAAGTATAGGTTTACTTTTTTTAGAAGCCTTTGTTTTTTTTATTTGCTTTGTTTTCATTCCAGATAAGTTATAGGGAAACAACGATGTTTTAAATGGAATTGTTTAGAATAAATAGAAAATTTGTTTAAAAACAATTTAGATAAAAGCTCAATTACTTTCACATGATTAAAATAATAATCAGAGTCGGCCTATTTATTATTTTTCTTTTTAGATGCAATATACATCCATATCAGACTAACGAAAATTGCTATTTTTACTAAGAGTAAAATCCACCTTAATGACAACAAAATTATCCTTTAACTATGTAACTAAGGTTGAAATCTATTTTCTTTAAATTAATTGCAGGATCAGTTTTCCCATCAATATACATCACCGTAAGCTCTGCATTTTTACATTTCCCATTTAGCGAACGAGGATTTATACTTGATTCCATAACTACTTTCCCATTTTTAATAATATTACATTTTAATTCCCAGTAAACCGTTTTAGCATAATAATTAATACCATATACTTGCCAGGCATTAACTTTTAATGAAATAGAGTTATAATTAACATCAAGATTACCAACATCCAGGGTCTTTTTGTTGATCCGGAATAACTGGTTTTCATTTTGAAATATCTGTTCTTTAAAATTATTTTCATTAAAATAATCAAGTAATGCTTCTTTGATTTTTTCCTTCAGTTGTAATTCTAATGCCGGATCCATATTCATTCTTTAAATCATAATCTTTTGAGTGTTCATTTATTCTTGGCTTTATGTATTAAAATAAATTTTAAGTGCATAAGGTTATTACTGAAACACTTAAAATGCATTTTAGATTATCCCTTAACCAGATATTTTAAAATTAGCTTTAACTTTTTCTTATCAGCAATTAGTAATAAAAGGACTCTATATGAAAGATAAAATACTGATCAAATTACCCAAATCAACTACTAACTAACAATTAACAATTAACAATTAAGGCTCTGGTCTAGCTTTTGTATGACTTGCCCTATTTCAGAGTATTAACTTTATCAAGCCCTAACGGGGTATCAGATGTTAGCAGAGGGTGTAAGCCCTGTGACTCAAAATATTATGACTCGTCCTAAGTTTTATTAAACCCTTAGGGTTAATATGCTGTATTCTTATTTTTCTATAATAATGTCAGCTTTTCAAGCTTGTAGTTTACAATTATTAAATTCTTTTTTCCTTAACTAAACAACATTGATTAACCATTAACCAATTAACCATTATATCACCTACATAACCGGCAAATAAATATAAAAACTGGCACCTTCACCCAATTGGCTTTCTGCTGTTATATAACCATGATGATTCTCCACTATTTTTTTACATAAGGCTAGTCCAATACCGGTACCGGAATAAACTTGTTTTGGATTTAATCTTTGGAATATTGTAAAAATTTTATCTGCATACTGTTGTTCAAAACCTATTCCAGAATCCTTAAATAGTAATTCAATATAATGCTTGTTGTCATTGAGTTTAGGATGTTTCAATATTTCTGCTTTAGTTAATTTTCTACAACCTATGAATATTTGCGGGTTTTGATCAGAAAACTTAAGTGAGTTTCCTATTAGATTTGAAAATAACTGGTTGAGCTGTAGCGCAATACCCTTAATGACGGGGAGTTTATCGTTGCTGATTACTGCATTTTTTTCAGAAATCAAAAGTTCATAATCTGTCTTAATATTCTCAAGAATTATGTCTAAATCTACATCTTCAAATTGTTCTTCTGTATTAGAAATTCTGCTGTAATTGAGTACTGCCTTAATTTGTTCAGTCATTCGTGTTGCTGAACTATTTATCTTTTCAATATTCTTTGAGGTTTCATTTTCATCAGCAATATTTCTTTGTAACAAGCTTATGAAAGTCCGGATCTTTCTCAATGGTTCCTGCAGATCATGAGAAGCTACATAAGCAAACTGCTCCAAATCCTGATTGGACTTTACTAACTTTGCATTTACTGTTTTTAACTTTTCATTGGTTTCAAAAATAGTAGTAACATCATGCCCGATAGTTAAAACCCCGTAAACTTCTCCTGTTTTATCAAGTAAGGGTATATAATAATTTTCAAAATATTTGTTTAAGATAGTAGAATTGTAATTGGGTCTATAGATTGTTTCACCTTTTAATGCATTTTTTAAATCATCCAGCATTCCGGAATTGGCAACCTGCGGGAATACTTCCAAAATATTTTTGCCAAGGAGGGCCTCTCTTTTTATAGGATAAAAATCATCACTGCGTTTATTTAAAATTACGTATTTAAGGTCTCTGTCAAAAACGGCAATTAGATCAATTGAAGAATTAATAATGGTTTCTACAAATTCCTTTTGTTGGTTTAATGTAAGATTCGTCTCTTCTAATTCCACGGTTCGTTCTTTTACTTTTTGACCCAATCTTTGATTAAACATATTAATTTCAAAATTCTGAGTCTCTATTTCATCCAACATGGAATTAAAAGATTCTGTAAGTTGAGCTATTTCATCTTCACCTGTTTTTATTACCCGTATAGAATAATCACGCTTGTCTGATATTATTTTTGCCGTATCAGAAAGCGCCAGAATGGGTTCAATTAAAGTTTTTTGAAGACCCCTCGAGATCAGGTAAGCTAATAGAAATATGATGAGGATAACCATTAGTGCAATTATTCCATATAATTGAAATCGTTCATACATTACTGCAAGATCAGACTGAAGGTAAAGAGTACCTACTTTTTCATCACCCTGCACTACAGGCTGATATCCCTGCAAATGCAGCCTATCAAAAATATACCCTATTTCTTCAGGGTGGGCCGGTAAGTTATTGATCTTTATATTTGAAGGATATTTTGAAAAAAGATTGCCCTTTTTATCATAAAGAGCAGCAGCTACAATGTGTTCATCAGCTTTCAATGATTTTAATATTTCATTTGCATCATTTTTACTGTCGAATGCAAGTGCCGCAGTACTATTGGCAGCAATAATTTCTCCCAAGGTTATGAGCTGTTTTTTCTTCGCCTGCCTAAAACTTACAAATTCGTATGTGAAATAGGTGAGAGAAGTTAAAATAAGTACTAATCCACTCGTCAGTATTATCACTCTTAAAAGTTTACGCTGAATTGTGATTTTCTTTCGTTTAATATTTTCCACTTCTTAATTGTTTATTATTTGTGACACCCACAGTAATTTAGAACTGATATTAAGACCGTTTTCTTTTGCACTTATTAAATTAATTTTGAGTCTTATTTTATTGTTTTCCAGAAAAAACTGAATAATTCCCCCAATATCTACAAAATTACTTAAATCACTAACAGTCAGTACTTTTTTACCCCTTACTGATGCAATTACATCTCTTACGTATCTTGAGTCATTACTATTTATAAATAAAATCTGACAATTTTTAACATCTTGAATGCTCGTAAATCTAATAACCTTAATTATGTGCCCTAAGACTTTTTCCTCTTTGACAGTTTCATCTATAAAATTACCAAAAGGATCATTGCCCAGCAAACCTATGACAAAGGGAATTGAGGGAGACTCAAATATTTCAGTTTTCCAGTCTACAAAATGGGCAAAATTATAAAGGAAAACCGCTTTAACTTGGTATTCACCCGCTTTTGCATCTTGAGCGAGGAGAGAATGACCTCCCAATATCAATGCAACCAGGATTAATTTATAGAGATGCATATAGCAAAGGGGGTATTTTTTTCTTATTATCAGCTTCATATTTAAAATCTACATGCTAACTGAATATAAAAGTTCCTGGGAATTTTAAAATAACCAAACTCTAAATGATCTTTTTGTAATAGATTTCGACCCACCAGAGAAATTGATAAATGTTTATATTCCCAGGCTATCCTCATATTGACAGTAAAATAGGATGATACTATTGGAGTTAATCCTGCAGCTGCAGGTAATAAATCTACATATTCTCCACTGATATCCAATTGAAAATGATGTGGAAGATCTAAAATGGATTGAAACTTAAATTGATTATTTGGATCTAATCCTTCAAATAATGCACTCACGGGTAATACAGCAGGATTAGTCGCATTAAATTTTTTATCTAAATAGGTATATCCCCCTTTTATCCGCCAATTAAACGAAATAATATAATTTCCACTTAATTCAATTCCCCAGGTTCTCGCTTGTTGATGATTCGCAAAAATTATCCCGGGTGGAGGATTGCCATTCAAATCCAGACTTCTTAAATCGTCATAGATATTATAATAACTTGCCACAGATAGTGATAGTCTTTCACCCGGCCTTACACGATATCCAAGTTCATATGCCAGAAGCTTTTCAGATGCGAAATATTTGCCTGGGGTTATAAGAGAAGGAGTTATTTCATCCGTTTCAAAACGGCCAGGGGTCCTGACAGCATGTGATACTGCAGCCCAAAGAGAAGAACTTGCCTTAGGTGTCCAGGCAACTCTAATGCTGGGCTGAACTTCAAAATGGGTATAATCATTATGTAATAATTTGGTGCCTACAGATAAAACCAAAATATCCGGAATAATACTTACCTGGTCTTGTATAAAACCATTAAAAAGTTGGAGTTCTCTCCTGGGTGGATCAAAAGATAGATTAGAGGTAATATTGGTCATATCATCCTGAACTCTATACCCGGCACCCCATACAAGATGATGACTTTTTCCTATATTAAAATCATGTTGCAGGTCAATATCATAAGTATTTAATTTATCCTTAAATCCTGAAACGGTGTAATCCCGGTAAGTGTGGTCATAATAAAACTGAATACTTAAATTTGATTGTTTTGAAAAACTACGGTTCCATCTTCCAATCAAATTCATACCTTTCAGAAAAATAATAGCAGAGTCATTTTCACTTCCATCATATAAATCTCCCTGCAGGGTAAAATTATTTTCTTTTGAAAGATAATAATCAGATCTGAACCCCAACTGGTTCATTTTCCATTTATCCCTTCCATCTTTCCCATTTTCTAACAGCGTACTTTTATGATCATAACGCTGACCATACACTCTAAAATAAAAACTTGAATCTTTATGAGAACCATATCTTGCACAAATATGATCCTGAAGAAATGTTCCTGATATTACGGATCCATAAAAACCCTGGGTTTCTTTTGCTTCTTTACTTATTACATTGATCACACCATTTACTGCATTGGCACCCCATTGCGTTCCTCCCGGACCGCTAATAATCTCAATTCTGTTAATGTCTTCTGTAAGTACATTTTGCACGTCCCAGAAAACACCGCCCAGCAAAGGTTCATATACAGATCGACCATCCACCATCACTAAAAACTTATTGGCAAGGGTAACATTCGAAAGTGGGGCACCATTGAATCCTCTGGCGGTAATGGCCCAATCATGGGCACTTGCCTGTGCAATTTGTAAATTTGGGGCGAGCCTTAATATTTCCGGTAATCGAGTGGAACCTGAACGGTGTATATCATCAGAATTAATAACCTGAATTGCAGAAGCAACCTCTGCTAATTTTTCCGGACTTTTAGATACGGAGGTGACTTCAATATCCATTAATTCTTCAAAGGATAATTTTTTCAACTCTGTCACTGAATGAAATGTTGGTTGAGCATTGAGCCCGGGATTTAAGTACAAACTAATTAGGTATATTAATAACAGTTTTATAAACTTAAAGCAAGAGTTTTTTGGTTTGTAAATAAAAGAAAAAATACTGAATTTAAAATTATAAATACTTCCGTTACTCGTTTGCATCTTGAGTAGTATTTAATTTTGTTTGAAAATAATTTTATAAAGTATTTTATTGATATCTTCAATATTATTAGGCTTGATGATGAAATCAGCAGCTCCCAGATCAAGAATTTCCTGAATTCTGGATGTCTCTGAAAAAGTAGAATACATAAAAACAGGAACCTCATTTAAGGCCTTTATCATTTTTAATTCCAGTAAGGTTTCTTCCCCATTCATTCTGGGCATATTCATATCCAGGAAAATATAATCAGGCGTGATATTTTTGTCAGATTTCAACAAATTTAGGGCTTCAATGCCATCCTGGGCAAAGAAAATTTCGACAGAAGGATCTAAATCTTTGAGTGCAATACTAAAGATATCCTGATCATCCAAATCATCATCAATAAGCAGACATTTCATTATGAAAGGTTATAGTATATTATATAATCCCCTCACCTCTTAGATTGATTATTACAAAAAAGTATAAAACCAAAATGCTTGCCAAAAATAAAGGATGAAAATTATATATCCAAATAAATTATTATTTAATCTGTTTGGATTTATAATAATATAATATTAAAAAAAAGCCGGTTCAGAAGTGAACCGGCTATATTAAACACTGATGTAAATTAGGGTTTAATATGATAAAACAATTATTGTTTTACAATCTTTTTCACTTCAGTATTAAAACCATCATTAATCTTAACAATATAATTGCCAGGATTTAAGCCACTCAAGCTTAGATCTTTTTCCTCGGAGCTATACTTTGCAGATTTTACAACACCGCCGTTTATATTCATGATCTGCACATCAATTATTTCATTATTTATATTCTTATTACTTATATGAATATAATCTCTGGCCGGATTCGGAGTGATATTATAACGAAAATCAGTTAAATCAGCTACAGCAGTTATTGTAGTGTTATCAAATATACTTATGCATCCAAAAATATTTAAACCTATTCTAATAATTGAGAATAAACCATTTCCATCATTAGTACAGGCTGAGGGACTTATTTGATCCCATTTACTGGTATTTTCATCATATTTACTGACAAAACAAGATTGATTATTAAATCCATTAACCTCTGAAGTAGACATCCAGCCTGGTTTTACATCCATATTAGGAGAAGAAATATCAGTTGAATGGAATAACCAGGTTAAATCTACCAATGCCAGTGTTAATGAAAGATCATCGCCACTCAGACAGTTACTGTGGACATCAGGAATGACAGTAACATCTACCAAGCCACCTCCTGATCCTGAATTTAATTTACAATCGACAGGAGCATAAGTTGTAGGCGTTCCAATAGGACATTTTACTGTGCCTCCACCCGGGGTCATAGGGACAGTTAAATGTCCAATATCTCCACTTTTAATATAACTTAAAATACTACCTCCGCTAATTATGGCACCTACACCTAGAATTACAGCATTATTACCGGTTGAAATACATCCATTGAGTAAACTAAGGATACCGCCAACATGCAAATCTGTACCTAAAACAATATCTCCAACTGAACCCATATTTATGGTACAGTTATTTAGAATAGATCCGGTGGATAAATTCAAATGCCCACTCGGTGAACCGGCACAATTCACTAATAAATTGGAAGTAACGGTAGCTGAAATACTTCCATTTCCATTTGCAGCAATATTACCCGAAATTGTGAGATCATGACCATTTAATTTTAATAGCCCGTTCGTTAAAGACAAGTTACCCACCACTTTAAGATTATTATTTAAGTTCACACTATTTCCGTTTCCACAATTTACGTCCAATAAGCCAATTACTGCATTAGCACCAAGGTGTAAAGAAGAAAGCCCATTAGTGCAATTGCAAATAAGACCTGAAGCTCCATCGCATATTAAAGAACCGGTACCATCTATAATTGCAGCGACACCAAGGGTAAGTGTTTGGCCATTCATATTACAGCCACAACCGTTTAAAAGATTCAACACTCCCTGAACCGTTAATGCAGTTCCCAGCAATACAGAACTACCCTGTCCACAATTTAAATTACAATCTTTCAACATTTGACCTCCTAAAACAAAATTGAGAGCCGCCCCAATTCCTCCTGGAGTATTGCAATTCAGAATAGATCCGGCATTTCCGCTTAAACTACCTGCACCGCTAAGTAATCCACTTAAACTAAGAATACAATCATGGAAGTTAAGTGTTCCGGAGTTTAATTTTAATGCTCCTTTTACATCTAAACTTCCCCCTATTTTTACCTGGTTCCCCTGGCCACAATTAACAGTAAAGTCCTTACAGGCATTATTGGTTCCTGCAAATTTCAGGATGCCTGACGTAGAAACATTCACTGTAATATTCGATGCGGGGGTACAGGCAACACTACCATTTCCAACAGCAACATCTCCGTTTATTGTTAGATTGTGTCCCCCACAAACTAAATACCCACTATTAAGGCTTAAAGTGCCATTTACAATCAGATCTGCACTTAATGTCACAGTATTTTCATTGGAAACGCTCACCGTAATATTTGCAAGGCCGACACTTTTCAATTCATCTCCACAAACACAAGAAGTTGAATTATAAATTACATTATAACTTCCTGAGACTCCTAAGCTTGTTCCACCTAATGACAAAAGGCCATCACCAATTACGATATCTGCATTGGCACCTAAATTTAAATGCCCACCAGATAAAATACTTAATAAACCCTGAGAACAAAGAAGTTGATCCTTTGCAGTGATATTTGCACTAAGGCCTAGATTTAAGGCAGAACATTGCATAGTATTAGCAACAAGAGAACCTGTATATAACATAATAACTCCAGTGTTGCATATCAACTTATCTACATCAATTAATCCTGTGCCCAAAAGTGTACATTGGGTCAAAGTAAGGGTTTGAGTCGATAAGGAATTTAAAGTACCCAATACAGTTAGGGTAGCTAAAAGCCCATTACAAGTACAGTTATTATCCATTGTCACGGTTTTTCCGGCAGGTATTGTAATCTGGTCCAAAGTATTATTAGTTGGAGGAACAAGACCTCCCCATGTCGCAGGATTACTCCAATTTCCGGAATTTACTGCAGTGTAAGGTAAAGCTTTAGCTGTAAAGCTGGCGACTAAAATAGTCAGCAAAATTATTCCAGATTTAACTGAAATTCGTAATCCTTTTTTCATAACATTTACATTTAAGCGATTATGGAATTTATTTATACTCAAATTTGAGGCTTAAACCTTAGCTCTTTGTTATACATATTCCATAAAATGTTATATAATTATACGGTTATATAGGCCCATGAATTAAGTGCTTTAAGGCTAAAGTCATTAGTAACAGGGATAGACTAAACATTGAATATTATTAATATTATATTGGAATAGAAGAGTATGATAATCAGCAAAATTTTCTATAATTTTAATAATATCGCACAAAAATTTAGCTATTAAATACTTAATTTTAGAAGTAAAATCGATTAAAAATCAGTAAGTATAAATCTTAGATTTTTATTCCAAATATCAATTTGAAGGGAAAATATCGGAAGTTTCTAGAATTCCATTTTTAGAAAAAACCTTAAATATTAAAGGCGCATCTTTACATAAGCTTATGCCTGCATCTTAACTTTTTTCTCAGAAACAGAAGTCTTAGGTTTCTGCTTAGCAGTCAATTTTTCCATAAACTTTACAAGTTGGGAATCTGGATAATAATCATCAACCAAAGTACCTTTCCCCCCATCATCAGTTTCAATAGCATAAAAGGCCGACTCATCACCAGGTGCAATGCTGCTGTCAAACACATGAAAATCTACCACTTTAATTTGTTCAACAGAATATAGCTTTCCAGATTTTATTGCTTTCATTCCTTCTTTACTAATTTTATAATCTTCTGTATAGCCCTTATGAAAAAAGTACAAAATGTAGGAGATCAGACTCTGCACCTCAAAATCAGATGGTTTAAATATCCATTTTTTATAATACGCACAAACCCCGGTGCAGCCTAATACTATTGCCACAATCACTATTGTCATGGACATATTCAGTAATTTATTTTTTGGAATTATATTTTTATTATTAATTCAGCTAATACTTTGTAATATTATTTCCTTTTTTCTTTGGGTTGGATTTGAGTTTTCTCTTCATTTAACTTAGGAACTTCATTTGATTTAACCAAGTTGCCAGTATTATCTACGCACTCACCGAGTTTAAGACTATATTGAGTACCATCAGATTTAACCACTGTACCATCCAATTTAATTACAGTACCATTATTAAGGGGCATATCTGATTTTAAATCTTTACCTTCATTTTTTACTACCAATAAACCATCCTGAAGTGTGGCACAATAGTTTTTGTTGGAGGTATTGATATTATTTTCTTTATCCACCTGTCCAATTAATGAAATAGAGGTAAAGAAAATAGCAGTTATTAATAAGATTAGGTTTTTCATTTTTCTTTTTATTTAAGTAGTTATATTTAAGTTATTTCTTATTGCTTTTTATAAACTTATATCACAAAGGTGCTCGTACATATTAAAAAATGCGTTATAGCTTTTCTAAATTATGTTATAATATTTACACATTAAGAGGGAGTAGGATATTCAATATACTTTTAGAGTAGATTAAAAGGAGGTTGAGGTTTTATAATTTCTTGAATCGAAGATTCAAGAAATAATATCCTTTTATCGATAACTGCGCTAAAAACAAATCGTATACCGAAATCTGATAACTTAACTTCAACCTCTTTCGCGAAGCTAAAAGCAAATTGTATGTCGTATATCGTATATCGTACATTTCACATTTCACATTTCACCTTTCACTTTTTACTTTTTCCCTCTCTCCCCCTGAAGCTTTGTTTATTTTCATGATTTTGTTGAGCCTCATCGATAGAGTGCGATTGCTGAAGGTTTTCATCTTTTTTAGTTAATTCACTCAATGTGCGGTAATATTTTTGAATGACTTTTAAATCATCTTCAGACATATTTTCTACATCTACCAATCTGTTACTTGCTATTTCATGAGCAGCCACCAATTCATTCAGTTTTAATTGAATAGCAAGAGAATCTTTGTTTTGAGATTTTTGGATAAGAAAGACCATCAGAAAAGTGATGATCGTAGTTCCGGTATTTATAACAAGTTGCCAGGTTTCAGAGTAATGAAATACCGGGCCGGTAAACAACCAGATCAACACCATCAATAAAGCAGCAATGAAAGCGGGTGTACTTCCGGTAGCTACAGTAACTTTACTGGCAAAATCTTCAAAGAAATGAGATTTAGACTTCCTAATTGTATTTTTCATATGAACCTTGTAAGTAAGCTTATTTTTTTTGTTTATCATCTTTACTAAAAAGCTTTTCAAAAAAGCCTTTCTTATTTTCTTTTTCACTTTTTTCTACCGAATAAATATTAATGCTGTTTTCAATAGAGGGCATTAGTGCTCTTATAAATGCATTTCGCAATAATGTAATAATGGCATCCAGTGTGTGGACTTTTGATTTACTCAAATCACCTTCTATATCAATTTTTGTAGCGACTTGTTTTTTAGATGGATTTGTTAAAATAACTCCTGAAGTACCCACTATTCCTTCCCAAAGTTTTTGAAGAATAGTATCGTGACGGTCCTCAGGCCCTAAGACATCTAAATCCCTAATGACCGGTTTGACATAGCCTGTATATACTCCTTGTTTAGACGCTACTTCAATATATAAACCAAAAACACCCTTGTTTACATCAACATTCCCATACGCTTTAAAAAGATCATTTAATTCAGGTAAATTGGTATTTTTTAAAGATGTATTTAGATCAAATGTCGGATCCTTGGCCAAAGCATTTAAACTGATATTAATATCAAGATCGCCATGATAAAGTTTGGCTTCGGCATTCACTTTTGAAGGAAGAAGAGAAGAGTCTATGGCATTTGTTAAATTTTGGGCCAGGACATGTGCCTGAGTCAAATGAAGATCTAAACTAGGTTTTGAACTCTCGTCAATATATTTGATTTCCCCGTTGTTTATTTCAAATCGGTTAACCTTTAAAGGCATGAAACTTTTTAATAGGGACCTGAAATCACTTGAGTCCTTCTGAATTTGACCTGGTTCGGCTTTATCTTTTTCAAATCTCAGTATCGGGTCAAAAAATTGGAGCTCACCAACTATACGTCTGTGAAATAATGCCTTCCATTCTAAAGATAAATCAATTATTCGGGAACTGAATAATTCCGATTGCTTAGTACTTTTTTCATCGACTTTGTTTATATATATATCTTTGAGAACATATGCTCCTCTAAATAATGCAATATCAACATCCATAATATGGCCAAAATAACCGTTCATATTGGCAAGCCTCTTATTGGCAAAATGCAATACAATAGAGGGTAATAAAATTCGAATTAAAATCAATAAGAAGCAAACCAGAATTAATATTCTAAGTTTCTTGTTTTTCCAAAGGAAATCCCACTTGGTTTTTGTAGCCATTGCTTTTTTCTTTTTCATTGGAACAACTACTCTTTTGTCTTAGTAAGAATTGATTTTTGTCCTATTTCATGGGTCTTATTAATACTTACCGTATAATTATTAGGACTTATGCTATTTCCATAATCATTTGCTACTGTTTTTGTGAATTCAGCTCCGAAATAAAGGATAATGGCAGAATAATAGACCCAAATAAGTATAATAATAATGGAAGCGGCAGTACCGTAGGTGGAGGCAATTTTTGAGTTTCCCAAATAAATTCCTATTGCAAGTTTTCCTAACATAAATAGAATTGCAGTAAAGGAAGATCCTATAATGGCATCTTTGTAAGATACCTTTCCGTCCGGCAGGGTTTTAAATACAATTGTAAATAACATAGTAATGATTACAAAGACCATCAATACATTCATTATATAAAAAAAGTATATCTCGTAATCAGGAAAATAAACAGTAAGTCTTTGACTTAATAAATCCATTAAAGTATTTACCACCAGGGCTACTAATAATAAGAAGCCAACTGCTCCGATCATAGAAAAAGAAATTAAGCGGTTCATGAGCATCTTCATGATTCCGCGTTTTGGTTTTGCCTTTAAACCCCAGATATAATTAATTGAATCCTGGATTTCTACAAAAACTCCGGATGCACTAAATGTTAAAATAACTATTCCGATTATGGTGGCAGGAATGTTATCCCGTGAAAGGGTAGTGTTTTTTATTATTTCCTGGATTTGCAGAGCTGCCTCATTGCCTAAAAGACCTTTTAGCTGTCCAAATATTTCTCCTTTTACTGCATCAGCACCAAAGAAAAATCCACACAAAGAAATAATAATAATTAAAAGTGGAGCTAATGAAAAAACGGTATAGAAAGACAACGAAGCACTTAATTTTATGGCATTATCTTCTGTAAAATGTTTGAAAGTACTTTTCAAAATTGTCCAAATATTTAAAATAATACTGATGGTTTTGTACTTTCTAATAGAGGGCTTTTTCATGTTTCATAGTGCTAATAAGTAATCTAAATGTTTTTTGAATATTCGAAAGTTCAAAAATCAGGGGAAGTCTTTACAAATTTTCTGTATCAAATCTTCCCCCGAACTAATTTCCAGCTATTATTTCAACTTAATTTTAAACAGGTCTCCTTCCTTGTATTATCCTCAAAATGACAGCAATAATGGCGATGACCAGTAAAATGTGTATTATACCTCCAAGGTTGTATCCAACAAATCCGATTGCCCAGGCAATAACTAAAATTACTGCTATGGCATAAAGTAGGTTTCCCATTTTAGTTCATTTTTGGTTTGTGAATGTTTATGTAATTGATTATTACATTTTTTCCATGTTCTTTTGGCAAGTCATGGCATGATCAAGATGGCTCCTTAATTTTGGTAACATACTGGCTGCCCATGCTTTAATATCAGAATCTTTACAGTCAGTAGAAGCTTTTTCAAATTTACTGATAGCATCTTTATGACCATCCACCATCATGTCGCAGTACGCTTTATCAAAATCCTTTCCGGCCTTTTCACTTAAAGATTTATAATCAGCTTGTCCACTTTCTGTTATTGAACCGGGTATTGTCATTTGTTTTTTGGCAGCAAGTCCTGTAAGGTCCGCCATAGCTGCCGTATGATCCTGCTCCATAGTTTTTCCAAGACTTTTGACTTCTGCAGTTTTACTGTTAGTTTGAGCAAGTTTTCCCAATTGAATTTCTGCTAGTCCAATTTCTGCAGCAGCAACCAAAAATTTAGAATCATCTTCTTTGTTGGCATTTTCATCAAATTTGGCATCATTGTGTTCTTGTGCAACTTCTTTTGTGTCTTCTGGTTTTGAATTGTTACATGCCGTCCAGCCCAATAGGAAAGCTAGTGAAAATAAAATGCTAAAAGCGGTCTTAGAAATTTTGTTCGTTTTCATAGTTTAATTTTTAATTGTTTAGAATAGAACAAAGATGCTTCGAGCGGGTATAAAATTTGTTATATAACTTATCGTAAATTTTATATCATTTCAACGTGTATATAATTGGATATTTTGGTAGGGAAGAAGAAAACAAAAAGGATAATATTGACAAAGCATTGACCTACGAATTACAAGCAAAAACCAAATCAGTTAAATTAATACTCTTTATTAAATTTCAAAAGGATTTGTTTAAGTATCCATTCTTCTGCACTTAATCCATATTTGCTGGTTTTACCATTATTTTTTTCATCTTTATTAACAAAAAACCCTAATTTTCCTTCATCGTATAATTGAGGAACTGCCGGATGAATATAATATTTCTTACATACAGAGCGTGTATTTCCTAAATGTGCCGCCACTTTGTCGTAAACTTCAATCATTTTTTGTTTTTTTTCAGATTCGGTTTCAAAGCCTCCAATCTTTATAAATTCTTCCACTGCAATAAGAGAACCCGACCATGTGCGAAAATCTTTTGCGGTAAAATCCATACCCGTAATTTTTTGAATATAATCATTTACCATACCTGATTGAATTTGATGGACTTGTTTTGTCTCATCAACATATTGAAATAAATCCTTTCCCGGCAATTCTTTACATGCCCTTATTAGTCTGGCCAGTTTGACGCTTTTTAAAGCAATATTGTGATAGATGCCCTTTTTACCTTTAAATTGAAATAGAATTTGATTACCATTTAATTTGACATGCCTGTTCTTGAGTGTAGTGAGTCCAAATGATCCATATAGTTTTTCATAATTTGTATTTCCTATCCGGATGTGACTATGTTCTAAAATACTGACTACAGCTGCCAGGATTTTTTCCTTTGGGAAACCCGGTAAAGCCAGATCTTTAGAAATTGCTTTCCGTATTTTTGGCAGACAGGAGCTAAATTGCAATAACTTTTTAAATTTTGTTCTACTACTGATGAGGTTCCAATCAGGATGATAGATATATTGTTTTCTATTTAATTTATCAAAACCGGTTGCTTGCAGATGACCTTCTTCTTCTTTACAAATCCATACTTTTTCCCAAGCAGGCGGAATTCTTAAAGCCTTAATTCTGGCAAGAATGTCAACATCAGTGATATTTTTATTTTCAATTGTATAAGAAAATCCATTTCTTTCTCTTATTCTATTAATTCCTGTGGTATCACTAGCTAAATATTTTAATTTAATAAGTTTGGCTAAGTTTGTTTTTTCTCTTTGTATCCCGGGTATATTTTGACTCTCTGAAATATTTCCAGTTCCTTCCATATTGCTAAATTCAAGATTAAATTATGGCGTAAAACTGCATGCTTTTCCTGTAAGCTTAGTTATATAAATTCTTTAAAAATTTATAAGATTACCATTGGCAGTAACTTGAAGACTCGTTCGGTCCTTTAAGTTAGAATTTAAAACATTACTTTAAGTGGAAATCTGAAATCAGCCATCGATTTCGACTAATGACCTACGATTGTAAGATTTTCGCGGACATCGGATACCGGACATCTAATTTTAAATACTCAATATAAAATTATCCTTATTTAAGCCGTTAATTTGGTATTGCCATTTTATCTTAATGACATTATTAAGAACTTTTTTCAGGCTGGGAAAATCATATGGCTTTTTTATATAGACATTTGCTCCTTGAACCAAAGTTTCTTCAATATCTCTTTCAGATGAAGAAGTGGAATAAATGGCTACGGAAAGATTTTTTAATTTCTCCGAACTTCTAATTTCACGTAAACATTCAAATCCATTTTTCTTGGGCATGTTAAGGTCAAGAAAAAGAATATGTGGTAGATTGGATTCATGCATTTTAAGGTATTCCATTAATTCAACACCATCATTGACAGTTTCAACATGGGTTTTAATCTTAATTTCCTTAAATGCCTCTGTAAAAAAAGTTCTGTCGTCCTCATCATCGTCTGCAAGTAAAATATTTAGTACAGCTTGTGCCATAAAGATTTATTTTATTTTAATATACGAATTCAGATTTTCCTGCCATCATAAACATACAATAATTAAAATGTAAAAATGCTTAAAATTTAATGATTGATATTTAAATTCTCATTTATTTTTTTTTGATTTTGCATTTTCCCTTTAGTTAGCTATAGTTCCTTTATTTGAGGAACTATATCTTAGCTGCAAATTATAATAAAAAACTGTTTGTAATTAGACCACAAACAAATCTTTTATATGAAAGTTTTGGACAAGGAACTACCTATATTGTATAACTAAGAAAACTATTTAATTGCTTTTGTTAATCTTGAATGCCAACCTGCTCAGCTAAAGAGTATTTCTCTTTATTTCACAACTAGCTTAAAATCCTCGCCTTTTGACAGCGCCTATATCAATGATGGAGGAAACCGTTTATGGTTTTTAAATTGTTTAATGCATCGCCCATAGTGTTATTAAAGTACACGTAAACTTCTTTGCCTTCCAATAACCACTTCTGAACATAGCTCGCATATTCTCCTAAAAAATCATCCGAATAACTTTCACTGTAATTGCCTGTGGGACCATGAAACCTAATATACATAAAATCAGATTCGTGCAAAATCATCGGTGTTGCTGACTTAGGGATGTCATGAATTACCAAAGCTGATTCAAAAAAATTCAACAACTTGTAAGTTGAATTATTATACCAGGATTTATGGCGAAATTCAATTGCAATTTTCCAATCAAAACCTTCTTTTTCCCGGATACAACTTAGAAGTTTATCTAATTGACCAATGAATTCTTTCCCTAAACTTGGTGGAAACTGAATCAGTAAACACCCTCTTTTATCCTGCACTGAATTTATGGAATTCAAAAACTGTGCGACATCTTCATCCCTAAAATTTAGGTTTTTGAGATGGGTTATACCTTTCCATAATTTAAAAGTAAATTTGAAATGTTCGGGCACTGAAATGGTCCATTTAGCTATCGTCGCGGGTTGTGGAATTTTATAGAACGAACTGTTAATCTCAATACTGTTGAAGAGCGAAGCATAGTATGTTAACCTGCTTGCATTTTCAAAAGCTGGTGGAAAAAGATATTTGGGAATAGGTAATTGGAGACCGCTAATTCCTGAATAAAATCCCAACTGAAGAGGAAGAGAATTATTCATAACAATTAGAATTTTTTATTTGCGAGTATTAATTAAAGGAAATTTATTAAATACCGCAAAAGGTACTGATATTATATATGGCTAATCCATCCTTTATTTTAATCCAACTACATTTTGGTTCATTCACAAAGAGAAGTGTGTTTATCATAATATTCAAATTCCTTTTTAGTATCCTCATTTTTTACTTCGGGGTCAGGGGCAATTAAAGAATGAATATTATCCTGGTTTTCCTCAAATGGCCCAGATGGGTGAATATCTTTTAAAGTAGATTCAGTAGTATTCAAATGTCTCTTATTTGCATTTCTTAAGTCTTTCATTTTTTTTATTTAGTATAAATAATTGATTTAAAACCAAAACTAAGTTAGGTCAAACTTTCATTAAATAGATTAACAGTTGAGGATAAAAATGTAAACTTATTATCACGTAAAGTTTTAGATAAGTCTTATTTAATACAAATAGTAAATTGAAGCCTGGAATATGCATATTTGTCCATATTAATTGAAATAAATCATGTTCAACTTATCATTTGTTAAAGTAGAAACTACTTTTACCTGTTTCATAAATTCTCTAACTTTTAAATCAGATTCCGGGTCATAAAAATCCACCAAAGTTCCTTTTCCACCATCATGGGTTTCTATGGCATATAAGATGCTTTGCTCACCATGATCCATTGTTTTTTCAAAATATTGTAGGTCCACTAGCTCGACTTGTGTTGGAGAATAAATTCTATTTGAACTGTTTGCCTTTAATCCTCCATCCTCTATTTTGTAATCTACAATGTATCCTTTCTGACAAAAACCCAATAAACTGGAAATTAAATTTTTTATTTTGACTTTCTCCCCTGGATTAAAAGGTCCAATTCGATGTCCTTTGGCAAATATGTAGGAAAGTATTGCGATAGGAATTATATAATTTAAAGCCGACATAGATAAAGGTTTAGGTGAACTTTGATTTGTTCTTGTATTACCACAAATGTGCAGGCTGTTTAGTAAAAATCTTTTATATAGTTTTTATATTATTTTATATAATTTGCAGGTAGGGAGGATTTATGATATACGATGTACGATTGTCTTTTAGCGTCGCTTTCAAGATTGAGAGCTGAGGTTAAAGGTGCTTCACTTTTGCTAACTGCTAATCGCCAACAGCCTTCAATAAAATTGTAGGGGCGAACCCCATGTGTTTGCCCTTGAGAGGAGATTCAATATTGACGATATACGACATATGATTTGCTTTTAGCGTCTCAATCAATGTTAAGCTTAATTCAGTATTTAAGAGGAACGATACATGATTTAATTTTAGCCTCGATATTTAAAGGATTAATTGTAGGGGCAGGGTTTACCCGCCCTAATTGATGAGCTTAAGGTTTTGATTTTATAATTTCTAAGACCATTGCAATTTAATATTCTCCATCATAAGGGGCGAACACCTGGGTACGCCCCTACATTTATAAAAGTCTGTGGATTTTGACTAAAGTTGGCAACAGTAAGGATGCATGCTCACCCTCACCCTCTTTTCACTCGCAAAAGTACATCGTATATCGTATATGGTACATCCTTTTTACCTCTCCTATCCAAAATGGAAATTTTATAATTATAAGAAAAAATATTATAAAGAATCAGCAAGACAATGATCTGAACTTTGCCTCATTATTTAATTTCTAAATCCTTAAATTATGAAAATGAATTTACACTTTGGAATAAGATTAGGAATGACCATGATGAGTATCATGCTTTTCTATGTCTTCTCAAACGCTGCAGTTTATACAGCAACAACATCTGGTAACTGGAGTAGTGCCACAACCTGGGGCGGAACAGCACCAGGTAACGAACTTACAATAGATCAGATTGTAATTCCGGCAGGTATAACAGTTACCATGGATAATGATGTACATATGAATGGAGTTCCGGTGACATTTACTGTTAATGGTACTTTAAATGCAGCTAATAACAGCTTTAAAGTTTCCTGGGGTACAATCTCTGGTAGTGGAATTGTCGACTTGGATGACATTGAAATGAATGGAGGTGCTACCATAGCATTTGCAGGAAATTTTAAAACCAAGACAATGACTTCTTCTATGACCAATTTTGCACTTGGTACAGCAATTACTGTATCAGATGCTTTGACTCTTTCAGGTGGTACCATGACTTTACAAGCTGGGGGAAGCCTCAACCTGGGAAACAATGCTACTTTGGTAATGTCAGGTGGAACTCTTGCAAATTCAGGAGGTTTACTAAATCTAAATACCCCTTATAATGTTAATTATACCGGAGTATCTGCAAGCACCGGACTAGAATTGTCAGGCACAGGTCTAAAAAATATCTTAGTTAATGTTCAGGATGGTAATAAACTAAGTTTGGCCGGAAATATGATTATGAAAGCTGATTTGAGCTTAATGAGTGGTAATTTAAAATTAAACGGTCATGATCTAACCATACAGGGTGACGTAACATCAGCTACAGGGGGTCATATCGAATCTGACATTAATTCAAATCTGACCTTAAATTCTACTACTTCAATGACTGGAGCTCTCGATTTTGACGGTGCTTCAAATGCCGTATCGAAGCTTACGGTTAATACCGCTAACCAGGCTAACATAACAGGCACTTTAAGCATAAAAGATAAACTAATTCTTACCAACGGCAATTTAAATATATCCGATGCAACACTCTGGTTAAATGGAGATATGACCGGCACAGGAACATTAAGTGGTAACTACCAGTCTGAACTTGCCATCAATGCAGCTATAGGGTTATCTACTCCCCTAAAGTTTAAATCCGGAGAAGAAAATCTTAAAAATTTATTTATCAATACCGCAGCAGCTAACAATGTTGTTTTAGCATCATCTCTGACAGTATATGATAGTTTGAAAATTCAGAATGCCAGCAAACTTGATATTGGTGCTCATGTATTAACTATGGGAACACTAGGTAATATATCCGGACTTGGTGAATTACTGGTAAATGCAAATTCGGGATTAGTAATTAATTCAGAGAATGGTAT
>Ga0193744_1000126_pt1 | contig 26803 bp, 23 predicted proteins | sample L1a1metaG_FD_143056 | JGI IMG/M metagenome (GOLD analysis project Ga0193744, IMG submission 143056) | Soil microbial communities from a riparian zone of the East river system, Colorado, United States - L1a1 | ecosystem: Environmental > Terrestrial > Soil > Riparian zone | place: USA: East River...
CCAAACGAGCGTCGGGATCGTCCGCAGCAGCGAGATCCAGAACTTGTCGCGGAACATCGCGACGCTGTGACCCCGCGTGTTGGTCGTGCCCCGCGTGTTGGTCGGCGGATTCGCCCCGTGGGTGCGCTGGATGCGCTTCGCCACCGTGGTGGCTGTGGCTCGTCATACCCAGAGCCTTCTGCTCACACAGCTTTGGCTGAGAGCGAGAGTAGGAACATCGCGCCTGGCGATGAACTGACAAGCGTCCGCGAGCTTCTCGCACGACCCGCGACCAGCTCATCGCCGACAAGCTGCATTTCCTGGCCAAGATCAAACGCGAGAACGTCGCCGGCCAGTGATCGACGAACCGGGGTCATGCACACCTCCGTGGTTTAGTCGCCAACGTCTCGCGCGCGGCGCAGCGCACCCCTTATGATCGACTCACCAACTCCCCACCCCGAGGTTAATGTAGTCTCTTCGGGAGCTGATACCGGAGCGCCACAATGGGAATATCGGGGAGTCATCCATGACGCCGATTCACGTTCAGTTCAAGTATGCCGTGCTCGTACTTGGTATCGTGTCGTGCGGCGGCGGCGGCGAGCAACGCAAAGCTTCGAGCCCCCAATGCGATCAGGGGGACGGTGGAATCACGCTGCCGATCGGATTCTGCGCGTCGGTTTTCGCCGATGAAGTCGGCGTCGCCCGGCACCTGGTCGTCACGCCGACGGGTGACGTTTACGTCGCCCTCGAGGACGCGAGCCGCTCCAGTGCAACCACGACTCACGTGCGTGGCGACAATGGGCGTGGGGGGATTATCGCTTTGCGCGACACGAACGCCGATGGCCGCGCCGACATCAGATTTCGCATCAATGACGCATCGCACTCCGGAATGGCGCTGCGGATTCCGTGGCTCTACTCGTCGAGCGTGACGTCGGTGCTTCGGTATCGACTCGATTCCACGTCGCTCGCGCCGGTCGGCGCGCCCGACACAGTCGTCACTGGTTTCCCTGATGGCGGACACAGCAGTCGCAGTCTCGCCCTCGACGACGCCGGGAATCTCTTCGTCAACGTCGGCTCCGATTCGAACGCATGCTGGTCCGCTGGACACGGACTCGACCCGTGTCCGGAGCTCGACATGCGAGCCGGGATCTGGCGCTACGATCCTGCGACCCTGCATCAGGTCCATGAAGTTTCCCACCGTTTTGCGACCGGCATTCGGAACGCTGTTGGACTCGCGTGGGACCCGAGCGCCCACGCTGTCTTCGCCACCCAGCACGGCCGCGACGATCTTCACAACAGTTATCCCAAGCTGTACTCGAGTGACAAGAGCGATGACACTCCGTCAGAGGAGTTGTTGAAAGTCGAGCCGGGAAGCGACTACGGCTGGCCCTACTGCTATCACGATCGCGTGCTTCGCCGGCGTGTGCTCGCTCCTGAATACGGCGGCGATGCGAACAAGGCTGGCCGCTGCGCCGGCAAGCCGCTGCCGGTGCTCGCGTTCCCGGGACACTGGGGCCCCGACGGCCTGCTGTTTTATCAAGGCTCGCAATTCCCCGCGCGGTACCGGGATGGAGTGTTCATCACCTTCCACGGGTCGTGGAACAGAAGAGGGCGACAGGAGGGCTACAACGTCGTCTTCGTTCCGTTCGTTGGAGGGACTGCCGCCGACAGCAGTGAGACTTTCGCCGACGATTTCGCGGGACGACGCGTGAATCCCGGCGGGGCCGATCATCGACCGGTCGGGCTGGCCGAAGGGCCGGATGGGTCGATGTACGTCACAGATGATCAGACCGGGCGGATTTGGAGAATCATCTACACCGGAGGCCCCTAGCTCAGCGTTACCGAGGCCCTGCGACCGCACGAGCGTGCTCTACTTGGCGTCACAAAGTACTTGGCAATAACGAGCAGCACCCGTAGATTGCACCGACCGTGAGGAACGCCTGCAGTATACGAACGCGATTCCTCGATCGCGTCAATCCCCAATCCCCCGCCCCGACCTATGCAACTCGTCATTCGCGACGTATCCAAGACCTATCCCAATGGCGTGCAGGCTCTGAAGGAAGTGACCCTCACGATTCCGGCGGGGATGTACGGTCTGCTCGGACCGAACGGCGCAGGCAAGTCTACCCTGATGCGTATCCTTGCCACGCTGCAGGAAGCGGACGCAGGCAGCGTCAGCCTCACGGACGCAGAAGGCAACTCCATCGACGTGCTCAACCAGAAGGATGATGTCCGCAAGACACTCGGCTACCTGCCGCAGGAGTTCGGCGTATATCCGAAGGTGACCGCCGAGGAGCTGCTCGATCACTTCGCGCTGCTCAAGGGGATCGCCGAGCGCGGGGAGCGACGGAAAGTTGTCGAAGCGCTCCTTCGGCAGACGAACCTCTGGGACGTCCGGAAGCAGAAGCTGGGTGGATATTCGGGCGGGATGCGTCAGCGCTTCGGCGTCGCTGTGGCATTGATAGGTAATCCCCGACTCCTGGTCGTGGACGAGCCCACGGCGGGCCTCGACCCCGCCGAGCGTGTGCGGTTCCTCAATCTGCTGAGCGAGATCGGGGAGAACAGCGTGGTCCTCCTGTCCACGCACATCGTCGAAGACGTGAGTGAGCTCTGCACGCGCATGGCGATCATCGACCGCGGCGAGATCCTGCTCGAAGCCGAGCCTCTGCGCGCGATGAACGACCTCCGTGGCCGGATCTGGCGTCGCGTGATGTCGAAGGCCGAGCTCCCCGCGCTGGAGCGAGAGCACGCGGTGATATCGACGAAGCTCCTCGCGGGGCGCACCGTCGCGCACGTCCACAGCGACGTCTCTCCCGGCCCCGGCTTTGAGCCCGCGGAGCCGGACCTCGAGGATGTCTATTTCAGCACGATGGCAGGACAAATCGGTCGGCGCCGCGAACAGCTCGAGCCGGTCGCGCACTGATGAAGCTCGTAGGAATTTTTCGCTTCGAGTTCGCCTATCAGCTACGCCGTCCCTGGCCGTGGCTGTCCATGGGGATCCTGATCGTATTCGCGTTCTTCGCGACGAGAGTGGGCATCGTCCCGGTCACGCTTCCGCAGGACTTCATCCTCAACTCGCCGTTCATCATCACGACGGTATCCGTGATCAGCTGTCAGATCTTTCTGTTGGTGGCCCCTATGGTAGCCGGCGAGGCGGCCGCGCGGGACGTGCACACGGGAATGCACCCCCTCGTCTACGCGAGCCCGATCAGCAAGGCCGAGTATCTCGGCGGGCGTTTCCTCGCTGCCCTCGCGCTCAATGCTTTGATCCTGTTCGGGGTCCAGATCGGCAGCCTTCTGGCCGTCTACGCGCCGGGCATGAATCCCGACATTATCGGTCCGTTCCGGCCGGCTGCGTATCTCTCCGCGTATGTGTTCATCGGCCTGACCAACGCGCTCATCGCGACGACGGTGCAGTTCTCGGCGGCGTTGCTCACCGGTCGGCCCATGGCGGCGTACGTCGGCAGCTTCGGGCTCTTCTTCATCTCCTACCCGGTGACCGTTTTCCTGTATTTCTCGCGGATCGCGCGTCCGGAGATTGCGTTGGTGACGGACCCGATCGGTGTCTTCGCGATCATGAACGAGATGATGTCCAACTGGACCATCGTCGAAAAGAACGTACGTATGTTCAAACTCGAGGGGCCGATGCTATGGAATCGGCTTCTCTGGATCGGTATCTCGATCGCGACGCTCGGGTTCACGTATCTGCGATTTCGATTCGCGCATCGCACCGCGATCGATCCACTGAGCCGATTGAGGCGTCGCTTAACGCAAGCGGCCGCAACGCCGGGCGATGACGCACTCGGACGCATCGCGATCTCGGTCCCGCAGGTCGGCCAGTCCTTCGGCTTCGCCACGCACGTGCGACAGATGCTCGCGATTACCACGTCCTCGTTCCGTATGATCGCGACCAGCTTGCCCGGGCTGTTCCTCCTGGTGGTCTTCCCGATGATGCTGATGCTCGTGCTGATGGTAGACATGCAGCATTGGGGCGTGGAGCTGCTGCCCCGCACCTCGTTCCTGATGAGCAAATACCTCACGGCGATCATCACGAATCCGCTCAACTACTGGGTGATCGTGCCCCTACTCATCATCATCTTCTCCGGTGAGCTGGTCTGGCGGGAGCGGGACGTGGGGCTCAGCGAAAACGTTGACGCGACGCCGGTGCCGGAGTGGGTCCTTTTCCTCGGAAAATTCTTCGGCCTCGCGCTGGTGCTCGTCGCGTTGATGGCGGTCGTGACGTTGCTCGGCGTGCTGGCTCAAGTGGCCAAGGGCTATCACGTCTTCGAGTTCGGCCAGTACGTGCAGATCCTGTTCGGGATTCAATTGCTCGAGTTCCTGCTTTTTGCCGCACTCGCCTTCGCACTGGTGGCGGTCGTCAACCAGAAGTATCTCGGCCAACTGGTCGCACTCGTCGCGTATCTGCTGATGATGTTCTCGGGCCTGATGGGCATCGAGCACAACCTTCTGGTTTATGGAGCGAGTCCCGCATGGTCCTTCACGGACATGCGCGGCTTCGGCCCAACGCTGGGACCGTGGCTGTGGTTCAAGCTTTACTGGGCCGCATGGGCGCTGCTCTTGGCCATTGCGACGAGGCTGCTGTGGGTGCGTGGCCGAGAGTCCGGTTTCGGAAAGCGGGCGCACCTCGCGCGGCTTCGCTTCAATCGCGCGACAGCCGCGATCGCCGCGATGACGGTCGCACTAATCCTCACGCTCGGTGGCTTCATCTTCTACAACACGAACGTCCTCAATGAGTACATCACCGACGACGAATTGGTGCAACGTCGTGCCGACTACGAGCTGCTGTACGGGAAGTACGAGGGCAAGCCACAACCGGTTCGGACCGCAACGAATCTACGCATCGAGATTCACCCCGACCGGAGAGCGGCGACGATGCGCGGCAGCTACCGCCTCGTCAACCGCGATGTGGTGCCGATCGACTCCGTGCATCTGGAGCCGGCCTTCTACGTCAAAACACGCATGACGTTCGATCGGCCGGCCAAAGCTGTCGTCGCCGATGAGAGACTTGGTCACTTCATCTACGCGCTGGAGCAGCCACTCCAGCCCGGCGACTCAATGACGCTCAACTTCGACGTGGAGCTCGAGCCACACGGTTTCCGCAGCGGCGGTTTCCGCAGCAGCGGAGCCGGCATAGCGATCGTCGAGAACGGGAGCTACTTCACGAGCGGTGCACTGCCGGTCATCGGATACCACCCGCTTCGCGAGCTCTGGAGTGCAGAGGATCGGCGCAAGCACGGCCTGCCGCGCCAGGTCACGCTCCCTCCGCCCGGTGACGTCGATCCGAGTGTCGCAGCGGAGGCCCCCGCAACATTCCAAGCGATCATAGGCACCGACAGCGATCAGGTAGCGGTTGCGCCGGGCGAGCTGCGTCGCACATGGAGTGAAGGAGGGCGTCGCTACTTCGACTACTTCAGCGACGTTCCGATCAACGGCACCGATGTGTTCTTCTCGGCCAACTACGCCGTGCACCGCGAACAATGGAAGGACGTTGACCTCCAGGTCTTCGTACACCCGGGACACACGGAGCACCTCGAGCGCCTGCTCCGCAGCGCCCGAGCATCTCTGGATTACTACTCGGCGCAATTCGGCCCCTATCCGTATCGCTTCCTGCAGATCGTCGAGCAGCCCGGCAACTTCATCGGCATGGGCGTCGACGGAAGCGGCGTTGTCACCGGAGGTGAGGGCTTCTTCATGCTGAACCCGCAGGGCGATGGTTTCGACGCGATCTTCGAAATCGTCGCGCACGAGATCGGGCACCAGTGGTGGGGCATGCAGCTCAAGCCGGCATTCGCCGAGGGAGGAGGCGTCATCTCCGAAAGCCTCGCCTGGTATTCCGCGATGCAGCTCGTGAAGAACGTGAAGGGCCGAGAAGCGCTGCGACGATTCATGAGCTTCATGCGCGAGCCCAACCCGTGGCCACCGATTCGCACGGGGCTTCCCCTGCTCCGCGCGATGGACCCGTGGGCCAACTACCGCAAAGGCCCATATGCGATGAACGCGCTCAGCGAGTACGTGGGCGAGGCGCAAGTGAATGAGGCGCTTCGCACGCTGGTGAAAAAGAAGGCGTCGTCGCTCGCCACGACGATCGATATGTACCGGGAGCTCCAGGCGGTCACGCCGGACTCGCTCAAACCACTGCTGCACGACCTGTTTGAAGTGAACACGTACTGGACCTTCGATACGAAGCAGGCGAAGGCCGTGCAGACCGATGCCGGCACCTGGCAAGTGACGTTCGAGGTGAACGCGAAAAAGGTCGTCGCCGACAGCGCTGGTCGCGAAACGGAGCTACCGATGACCGATTGGGTGGAAATCGGAGTCTTCGCACCTGCCGAGCCGGGCGGGATTCTCGGCAAGCCGCTTTACGTACAGAAACATCGTCTGCGTTCCGGCACGCAGACGATCACGGTGACCGTGCCGCAGAAGCCGGCGCGCGGTGGGGTCGACCCGTACAACCTTCTCGACTGGGAGGAGGGCGATAACATCGAACGGGTGGAGATCGGGCCGTCAACCTGACCGGCGTATAACTCGTCCGTGGTATTGCGCCCGCAGGACGCCTGCACCTTCTTGAGGCATGCCCATTCGCATCCTCATCGCTGACGATCACCCCGTAGTGCGGGCTGGCACGACGGCGCTCATCGCCAACGAATCCGATATGACCGTTGTGGCCGAAGCGGCCAACGGGGCGGAAGCAATCGCGCTCTACGATTCTCATCTACCCGACGTCGCACTCATCGATCTGCGCATGCCGGTGATGGACGGGATCAGCGCAATAGTGTCGATATTTGCCGCGCACCCGGAGGCTCGCCTCGTGGCACTCACGACCTACGATGGCGACGCGGATATCTATCGGGCACTCGACTCCGGGGCGTGCGGGTATCTCATCAAGGACATGCTGGGCCGCGAGCTCGTCCAGTCGATTCGCACCGCCGCCTCCGGGAAGCGCGTGATACCCGCCGCGGTCGCGAGCAGGTTGGCGGAATTCACGCCGCGCGTCGATCTCACCGTGAGAGAGGTCGAGGTGCTTCAGTTCGCCGCGAAGGGGCTCCGCAATAAGGAGATCGCGCGCGTGATTGGTCGTACAGAGGGAACGGTAAAAGTTCACCTCAAGCACCTGATGGCAAAGCTCGGCGTCGACGATCGCACTGAAGCGGTCACGCTCGGAATTCAGCGGGGAATCATCCACCTCGACGGGTGAGCGACAGCAGTCGCTGACTGTAACGATCCACCCGTTCACTGCAGGCTACTGGCGGTTCTATCGCACCTGCCCGATTGTATAGAGGTGCGCGGCCTCCCGCCGCGCTTCTGGTCCAGGTTGGCGCGAGAAAGCTGATGACGGAAGCTCGAGTCGAGGACAGCAATCCGGCGCGTATTCGCAGTCCGGCTATCCCCTCGTTCAGCAACGAGGTGGTCGAAGACCGCTCGCATGGCAGGCGAGAAGCCGACCTCCGCGGCAAAATCAATCGCCTCCTTGCACGGCCCGGCAGCACGCGACGAACTCTTCAAGACTGCACTGATGCGATCGTCAACCATCTCAATGTCGTCTTCGCGCGCATCTGGACATTGAAGCGTGGCCAGAGAATCCTGGAGCTGCAAGCCAGCTCCGGACTATACACAGGACTGCACGGCAGTCATTCACGCATTCCTGTCGGGCACCTCAAGATCGGACACATCGCAGAGACTCGCGTTCCGTATCTCACCAACGCCGCGCTTGGCGATCCGCGCATCGATCAGGAGTGGGTGAGGCGGGAGGGCATCGTCGCCTTCGCCGGTTATCCCCTGCTTGTGGACGATCGTGTCGTCGGCGTGATAGCGATGTTTGCGCGTCTTCCGATCGGAACTGAAACACTCGATACCATCGGCTCGATTGCGGGAATTGTCGCCCAGGGAATCGAGCGCAAGCGCTCGGAAAAAGAGCTTCGGAGAGCCATCAAGGCAAACCACGAAGCGGTTCTGGCGGAGAGAATGCGCATCGCGCGCGAGATGCACGACGGATTGCTTCAGTACGTAACGGGTATTGCGCTGCAGCTCCGAGCAGTGTTGCCGCGCCTTCGTTCCGCCCCCGAGGATGCAGCGACGGTTCTCGAACACATACTGGATCTGGCCGAACGAGCAAGTACCGAGGCACGACTCGCCGTTGTCGGCATGCGGCATTTCGCCGAGAGCGGCGACGTGGTTAAGGCCCTGCAAGGCACGGTCGAGCGGACCCTGGAGGGGAGCTCACTCGGTTTGGCGGTCAACGTTCGTGGAAGAACGCGCGCGATGTCTCCTGGGGTTTGCGACGCAGCGGCGTTGATTGTCGAGCAGGCAATCACCAATGTGCTGAGACACGCGGAAGCACAGAGCGTGCAGCTCGCGATGGATTTCGGCATTCGACGGCTGCGTATCTCCGTCCGCGACGACGGTCGGGGATTTGTGCCCGATCACGCGACAACTGGCGCCACTCATTTCGGCTTGCTCGGAATGCGTGAGCGCGCAAGTGAGATTGGCGCCGAGCTTCGAGTACGCAGCGCGCTCGAGCGCGGGACGACCGTGAGCGTCCTGGTGCCTTATCGGACCAGGTAATCCCCAAACGGGCAAGCCGATCACTCCCTGCAGTGATAGAGAGAAGACTGCTCTTCCGACGAATACAGATAAGTCTCCGTTTTCGTGATTGTGTGGGTAACCGCACGACCATCCAATCACGTCCTTCAAGGAGACTGTATGCCGACGATCACCAACAAAGACGGCGCCCCCAAAGATCAATCGCGCCGCCGGCTTCTCGCTTCGGCATGCGCCGTTGGGGCCGCTGCATGGATGCCATCTCATCTTGCTCAGGGAGGATCCATGTCCATCATCACCGAAACCGCCAAGGCTGCGAACGCGGGCACCAACCGGGGGCTGCGCGAAGTCCTCGACTTTCTCGTCACCGAAGAGCAGCTCGGCGTGACGCTCCTGACGGCCGCGATCGGCCGCGCCGCCGGCACCCCGTCGGAGGCATTCCTTCCGGTCCTGCGTAACGGCGTGACGACCGAGTTCCAGCACGTCGAGGCGCTCAAGAAAGCCGGCGGCAGCCCACTCACCACTAAGTATTGGTTTCCTGACTCGGCGTTCGACGGCGGAGGTGTCGGACTCTTCTCGACCCTCGAGATTATCGAGACCGTCGAGATCAGCCTCTACCTCATCGGCGTCAGCGCCTATGCCCAGGCGCGCGACGAGTTTGGCGCGCGTCTGTGTGCAGAGGCGATGGGCACCGAGGCGGTCCACCGTGCGCTTGTGCGCTTCGCGCAGGGCCAGCTTGGCAAGGACGTCGGCGTTCCCAACGACGTCGGGTTCGAGAATTTCGACTATCCCACTGTAGCGAAGGTGCGCGACGCGCTGGAAGGACTCGGCATTGGCTACGGCACGGCTAGCAACCGGCCCGGTCGCTTCTACGAGTACCCCGGCGATCCGAGCGTGCTCAGCGTCGGCACGCGGGTCAGCCACACCGTTCCAGCTTGAAGGACCGAGGCCGGAAATACCCGTTGTGCCTGCATGCGTTTGACGAGATCGGTCAAGTGATGGCAAAGACCGCCACTCCAAGGAGTGGCGGTCTTTATGTGCGTTATTCATCTCGCATACTCCTTCAGTAGCCCCCTTCTCATAGTCGTTCGGCGTAGGGAAAGACTGCTCTTCCTGCGAATATCACGGAGCTCCCACGCGAAGGTAACGTGTTACGAGAGCGCTGACTCCCATGAGAGGCGCGAAGAACACACCCTTTGAATCAGGAGAGCACATGTTCACGACCAAGGCAACAATACACTCCGTTCTGTACGGGATCGCGAGCGCGTTCATCGCGTTTTTCGCAGCAGGGATCCCCGTTCAGGCCCAAAACCCGTCAACTGTGACCGCCCCAATCACCCGTGACGCAGCTCGCACCGCAACGCTACCGAACATCGTTCTGATTCACGGCGCGTGGGCAGATGCGTCAAGCTGGAGCGGCGTCATCCGGCGTTTGCAGAAAGCCGGGTATCAGGTCACGGCAGTTCAACTCGGCCTCGCGTCACTTGATGACGACGTCGCGCGCACACGCAGCGTGCTTGCGTCGCAGACCGGGCCCACGCTTCTCGTCGCGCACTCCTATGGTGGCGCGGTCATCACGCAGCTCGGCCCCGATGCTCCCAACGTCGTCGGGCTGGTTTATGAGTCCGCATTCGCGCCGGATGAGGGCGAGACAATGAAGGCATTGATCAGTGGAGATCCTCAGCCGGCCGGAGCATCGGCGATCCGTCCCGACAAGCAGGGGTATCTGTGGCTGGATCCGGATGGGTTCATTAAGTTCTTTGCGCCCGACGTGAATCCCGTCGAAGCGCGTGTGATGGAAGCGGTTCAGAAGCCGATTTCGGCCGGCACTCTCCTGGGTGACGAAAAGTTCGGACCGCCTGCCTGGAAGTCGTTTCCAACGTGGTTCTTGATCACCGAGAACGATCAGATGCTTCCGCCTGCCGCTCAGCACCTGTTCGCAAAGCGCATGAACGCTACCGTCACGTCCGTTGCCGGCAGTCACGTCTCGATGGTTTCGCATCCCGATGCAGTCGCGGATTTCATAATGAGGGCCGCGCTTACGCTTCGCTCGACGATGAACACCACTGGCTCGCCGGCTACTCGATGACGTCACAGTGGCAGCCGCATCGGGAGCCGCTTCACACTACGCTGGCGCGTACGGCCGTGATTGCGGTGGTCCTCGGTGCGGTGCTCGCTCGCTGGTGGGGTGGCGGCCTGGCTCGTTGGCCCCTGGCGTCTCTATTGGTCCTCTGGTTCTCGTTCGGAGGCCACTGGGTGGAGCTATGGTTCCTCAACTGGCTCCGCCCTCGCCTTTTCATCGCGCGCGGGGCACAGGTCGGCGCCCGCGTTGCAGTGTGGTTCGTGGGCGGCTGCATTCTCGCTCTCGGCATGGATCTGACCGCGATGGCGCTCGCCGGGTTTCGTCCGGCGCAGTGGCCTGCCTGGTGGCTCGGGGGGCTCGCCTTCATCGGCCTCGAGCTGGTGGTGCACCTGGTGTTACAGCTGCGCGGGCAACCCAGCTTCTATAATGGGCGCGGCTAGATCCCGGTTGCTTCCTAAGGAGTACAGCGAAGATTCCTCTTCCGGGGAATACAGATACCTCTCCGCTTTCGTGATTATCGCTTAACCGCTGGACCATCGAATCACGTTACCCACAGGAGATTGTATGCCGACAATTACCACCAAGGACGGGGCCGAGATTTTTTACAAAGACTGGGGCAAGGGTCAGCCGGTCGTGTTCAGTCACGGCTGGCCGCTCAACGCCGACGCGTGGGACGAGCAGCTCTACTTCTTCTCAAGCAATGGGTTCCGCGCCATTGCTCACGATCGCCGAGGTCACGGCAGATCGACCCAGACGAGGAACGGCAACGACATGGACACCTATGCCGACGACCTCGCGGCGCTTACCAAAGCGCTCGACCTGGAAAACGCGATTCACATCGGGCACTCGACCGGTGGTGGTGAGGTCGCGCGTTACATCGGCCGACACGGCACGAAGCGCGTCGCCAAAGCCGTACTGGTAGACGCCGTGCCGCCGCTCCTGCTGAAGACACAAGACAATCCGGACGGCTTGCCGATCGACCTATTCGACGGGATTCGCGCGGGCCTCACCAATGACCGCTCACAGTTCTGGAAGGATTTTGCTATTCCCTTTTACGGGGCGAATCGGCCAAACGCCAAGATATCCCAGGGCATCCTGGACGCATTCTGGCTGATGAGCATGCAGGCAGGACATGCGGCAGCCTACGAGTGCGTGAAGGCGTTTTCCGAGACCGATTTCAGAGAGGACCTCAAGAAGTTTGATGTGCCGACGCTCGTCATACACGGCGACGACGACCAGATCGTGCCGATCAACATTGCCGGCGCAAAATCCTCGAAGCTGATCAAGGGTGCGACGCTCAAGGTCTACAAGGGTGCGCCTCACGGGCTCATGAACACTCACCAGGAGCAATTCAACGCGGACCTGCTGGAGTTCGCCAAGCAGGAGCCAGAGGCCGCAGAAACCGCAACTCGGACGCGACGCACCGAATCGCAAACGAGCGAGCTCAGGGCCTGATTGCCTGACATGCACCGCAGTCCTGATTAAAGCATCGGCGGAGCGAACAGCGATTAAAGCTCCGCCGATGCGGACGCGCCAAATCAAAGGGAGGTCTTGTGAAGATCATCGTTATCGGCGGAACCGGCCTTATCGGATCGAAAATCGTGAAGAAGTTGTGGGCCTCCGGCTGCGAGGCAGTTGCAGCCTCCCGAAGTTCGGGGGTCGATACCATGACCGGCCGCGGACTGGCCGACGTGCTCGCAAGCGCGTCAGTGGTTATAGACGTCTCCAACTCTCCTACCCTTGATGGCGCTGTTTCACTGGAGTTTTTCGAGACGTCGACCCGCAACCTCCTGAGCGCCGAAGCGACGGCGGGCGTGAGACACCACGTCGCGCTCTCGGTCGTGGGCGCAGACCGCGTCTCCGAAAGCGGCTACATGCGCGCGAAGTTCGCCCAGGAGAAGCTGATCAAAAAGAATTCGATTCCATATTCGATCGTCCACGCGACACAGTTCTTCGAGTCCATTCAGAAGGTCGCCGGGTTAGCGACCTATGGGGCGACAGTGCGAGTGCCGCCGGTGTTGGTTCAGCCAATCGCCTGCGACGATGTCGCCAGCGTGCTGTGCAACCTCAGCGTGGGCGCTCCGCTTGGCGGAACTATTGAAGTGGCTGGCCCCGAGCAGTTCCGTCTAGATACACTGGTGCGGCGCCGTTTGATGGCACGCCACGATTTACGTGAAGTTGTCAGCGACCCCCGGGCTCGGTTCTTCGGCGGTGAAGTCGACGATAGCTCGCTTCTCCCCGGATCTGGCGCGCGCCTGGCCGCGACACGCTTCGAAGATTGGCTCGCTCGTTCTATGGAGAGAGCCTACGCGACCCTGCGACCACCAACCCCGAGGATGGCGGAGAGTATATGACCACGCAACAACGCTTATTGCGCGCCGAGGCTTCCCCGACGATGGCGAATCCTGGCGACGCGTTTCGCACGCGTCGCGAGGCGTTCGGCGCGCTTCACGAACGGGGCTGCTTCGTCATCCCGAATCCGTGGGACGTCGGGTCTGCGCGATATCTTCAACACCTCGGATTCCCTGCGTTGGCGACGACCAGCGCCGGGTTTGCGTTTTCGCAGGGGCTCCCGGACTCTGACGTCGCCGTCTCTCTCGATCGGAGTCTGGCACACATCGCCGAGATTGCCGCGGCGGTCGATCTGCCGGTCAATGCAGACTTCGCGTCGGGCTATGCGGTAGAGCCGTCCGACGTGGCGGACAACGTCGCTCGATGTGTGGAGACCGGAGTGGCAGGACTGTCGATCGAGGATGCCACCGGCGATCCGACAACTCCGCTTTACGAGCTGTCGCTTGCGGTCGAACGCGTCCGAGCCGCGCGCGAGGCGATCGATCGATCGGGCGCCGAAGTGCTGCTAACCGCGAGAGCCGAGTGCTACCACGTTGGTCACCCCGACGCCTTTCGCGAATCGGTGCGTCGTCTCGAGGCATATGCGCAGGCCGGCGCCGATGTACTCTTTGCACCGGGTCCGCAGAAGCCCGAAGAAATCAAGGCACTTGTGGATGCGGTACATCCAAAACCGTTCAACCTCCTCGTCGTCCGCAACATCGCACTCGGCGTCGGCGACATCGCGGCACTCGGCGTCCGCCGCATCAGCGTCGGCGGTGCTCTCGCGTTGCGGGATGGACGGCCTTCATGCGCGCCGCGCAGAGCCTGAAGACGAACGGAAGCTTCGCAGGCCTCGCTGACCTCGTATCCTACGCCGAGGTCAACGAGTTCCTCGCAGCGGATCTTCATACCCGAGAAGCGCGCGAAATCTGAGCTGCCGTCCGAAGCCGTCGGTCGAGCTACTACGCCGAAGCGCTGACGAACTGGCGGCTGAGCCATTCTTCGAATCTGGTCTCGCCGATGGTAGCGTCGTTGTCGGGTACGAGCGTGCGTTCTCCAAGCTTCGCACCGTAGTAGCGCGCGTTAGGATCTGCGATCACTGAACGTGGATCCTCACGTGCGGAAAGGTACCGGCCGACGATTTCGTTCAAGCGAAACTGCTCCGGCCCCGCCACCTCGACCATGTGGTTCAGCGGTGCTCCGACGGCGACCCTGGTGACCGCAGCCGCAACATCTTCAGCCGCCATTGGCTGAATCAGAACAGGCGCGAGTCGCACCGCGTTGCCGTCAGTGGCGGCGTCGGCGATGCCCTTCATGAACTCGAAGAACTGCGTCGCGTGGACGATGGAGTACGGAATTGACGACCCCTCGATCAGCTTTTCCTGGGCGATCTTCGCCCGCATGTAGCCGCTTTCGGACAGGCGATCTGTGCCCACGACTGAAAGCGCGACGTGATGCCCGACGCCTGCTGCCGCTTCGGCCTCGAGGAGGTTGTTCGTCGACGTCTGGAAGAAGTTCAGCACGGCCGCGTCCTCGAACGACGGAGAGTTCGAGACGTCGACGACCACCGCGGCACCCTTCAGGACCTCGGCCAACCCAGCGCCTGTGAGCGTGTTGACGCCCGTGTCCGGCGACGCGGGTACAGCCTCGTTGCCCTGCTCACGCAGGTTGCGGACGACTTTGGAGCCGATCAGCCCGGTTCCGCCGATGATTACGACTTTCATGGTGATTCCTCTCAATTGATGTTTGCCTGCTCCTCGAATGGGCCAGAGCGCGTTGATGAGCGTTGGGCGGACGCATCCGATGCTGACGCATCAGCCTTCTGCCACCGGCGCGTCGCGTGCTCCACGGCCCACGCAAGTGCGTAGTCGGCGACTTCCTCCCACCCGTTCTGGGCAGGCATGAGATGCGAGCGTCCCGAAAATTCCTTGACGTCCGTGATCGTGTTGGATTTGTAGTGCTTCGCGTTCGAGCGTTGGACGGCGGGCGGCATCAGATGATCTTCGCCCCCCGAGATGAATAGAAGGGGCGCCCGAGCGTCGTTGTGATAGTCGACCGCTATTTCCTGGGGGCCGGGGATGAAATTCGCGAGCACGCTGTCCCACAAAATGCCGCCTGACGCGGGGACGCAATATCGGTCGTAGGATGCGCGCGCGTCAGCTTCGTCGAAGGTGTTAGTGAAAATGTAGCGCCATTGCTCGTACGTGAGCGCCACTGCCTTGTGCCGATTCGCGGGATTCTTCAGCACTGGGAAAAACGACTTGAGCTGTGACAGCGGCGTTACGCGCACGCCTTCAGTGGGTGCGGAGTCGATCGCCACTCCGACCGCTCCATAACCACGATCGAGCAGCAGCTGCAGGAACGCGCCGCCAGCCGAATGACCCATCAGGATCGGCGGAGCCTCGAGTGCCCCGACGACGGTTTCCAGGCGCGTCATGATCGCGGGAACCGTCAGGCGTTCGAATGGCGAAGGATCGCGGTTGAGCGCCTCGACCTCGACGTCGAGCCCTGGATACGCTGGAGCGAGCACGCGATAGCCTTGGGCTTCATAACGTTTGATCCAGTGTTCCCAGCTTCGCGGTGTCACCCAAAAGCCGTGAACCAACACAATGGTATCGGGACCCTTCGATGGCACTGGCATCATGCACCTCCTTGTGGGATGGGATCGATAAAAAACAGCGTGTCGGTCGGCCTACTACGCCTCGCACTCACGAACTGGAGGCGCCTTGGAGTGAGCGATTGGCGCGCCGCCTCGGCTTGCGGCGAACAATGCGATTGGCCGTGCGCGCCCGCATTACCCATTCGGGGAATCTTGACGTTCCCCAGAATGCCCTGCAAGCGAAAACGCCGCAGGGTGTGGCCATGTCGGCCATGCAATCTCTCCGGAAGCCGAAGCGACCCAGGAAATCTTCGTGTTCAGTCCTCAGGCCTGGTTTCGCGGATCCTCAAGCCCCGGCGAGAAGATTCTCGCCCTCGACTCTCACCGGCCGGGAACGCACTGGCCGCGTGGCTGGTCCACGGAGAACGGCCCCCGAGGTGACGTCAAACTGGCTGCCGTGGCAGGCGCACGTCACCGTCGTCCCATCAAGCTTGCCCCTGGCGAGCGAGCACCCCGCGTGAGTGCAGGTGTCATCAAAGGCGTACAGATTCCCGTCCGCGTTCGCCACGTTCACCTTGGTCCCCTGCAGATCGAAGACACGCATCTGCCCAGGGACGACATCCTTCGAGCTACCAATTCGTACGAGCATGACGTTCACCTCCAGCTTGGGAAGCCTCGCTTCGTCATTGATCTCCCGCTCAGTGTTTCTGGTTTGCCGCGCGGACGCGACGTTTCAGCATCCGCTCGAGCACGGCCACGTCACTGATCTCAGCGGCGCGCGATCCATACACGAGTGTCACTCGCCCACGTTGGGCTCGCCTGACAAGATCGGCGAGGATCATTCTTGCCGCCGCAGTGCGAAGTTCATTCGTGTACCGAGTGCGGAATTCAGGCCACTTGGCAGGATCGTGTCCGTACCACTCGCGCAGCTCTCGGGAAGGTGCGATGTCCTTTTCCCATGCATCGAGTCGCGCTTTTGCCTTCGAGACGCCCCGTGGCCAAAGCCGATCGATCAATACGCGGTAACCGTCGGCGCTTTCCGCCGGCTCGTAGGCTCGCTTCGCGGTAATCATGATTGCGCCGCGCCGCGACTTTCCGATTGTACTTCTCCGCGGCTCACGCCGCGCCTCCACCACTGGGATGCCAGCTCGTGGGCGAAAGCAACGCGAGCAGGCTGGCGTCCTCAGTGGGTATGGGTAGATCGATGTCCAGCCCACGCATCTGCGTGCCGAAAGGCCGCGAGCGGGCCACGCTTTGCTCAAGGGGCACCACGAATACCGGACCTGGCGCCGCCCACAGCACCATACGCGTTGTGCTCCCGCACCGATATTCCGCGCGCGACGGAGGAGTGGGCAACGACTCGCCCGCCCTGCCAATCACGATCACCGAAGAACCCGGGCTCTCCCGCGCCAGTGTGATCAGCTCCTGACCAGCATCGCCGATTCGAATGAGGGAATCGTCCGATTCCGTCGCTCCGGCGGCCGAAATAGTCGAGGCAACCCATTCACTGGCGAGCATGTGCAAGGCACTCTGGTCGAGCGCATCGATACCGATGCTGCGTCCGCCGTCCACTGCCCCTGTGCCGATCCAATCCTTGGCAGCGGGCGTACCTGTCGATGTCCGGGAGATCTGGTGCACATCTGCCTCGATAACATGAATCGCCTCGAGGCGCGAGCCCCACCCGGCGGCGAGGTCCTTGGCAACGGGTATCACCCGCTCGCCTCCCAGGCGGCCGCTCAGCGCGGCGAACACGCGATCGGGCTTCGAGACAACTCCTTGCGGGATCACGAGCACCGGGACTTGCGAGATGCCAAGAAGACGCTGCGGGGTTGTCGCGCCAAACCTGCTGCTGCCTTGACGTTTTGGCCCGCGACCCACGCAGATAAGGTCTGCCTTAACCTCCTCCGCTACGTGCGCAAGTGCGGACCACGGTACTCCCGTTCTGATCCCGACTCGAACGCGATCGGAGGCGAGGAGATCGGCGAACCCGCGAAGCGCCGTGTATAAGCGCGGGACCAGCGTCGAGCGTTGATCAATCGTCGGCCCGATGTGCTCGTGCAAGTATATCGGCGGCCTTGGAAGCGGCACGACGTGGACGAGCAACAGCTCGGCGCGGGGCGCAAGATGAGTCGAGACCCACCGCGCCCCTGCAAGAGAAGCGTCGCTGAAATCAATTCCGATGACGATTTTCCTGAATTGGGTCTTCATCACCCCTCCAATGCGAACGTTCTTGACGGAAGCGTCGACTGCTTCGGAGCAGCCGGCCGAGTTGCATTCGGCGACGCGGATGCGATGTGCTCCGACAAGACGTCCCACACCGCCTGCGCGGCGGCGATTGTCACGTGTTGCGTTGCGTACGAGGGAGCCATGAACTCCAGAGCAAACGAATCCTCGGAATTCCGTTGGGTCCGCGGTCGCAGCAGACGAGCGATCGGTCGAAAGCCGTCGGCTATCCATTCGTACGCCCCATCGTGCACGAGTCCGACGTTCGATTCATTAACCGGACGTGGGGCCCTGCCGGGGTAGCCTCGCTGAAGCGTCTTCTCCAGTGACCGCCATGCATCGACCGCGGCCCTTATGGCTGCCTTCTCGGTCGCCAGTCCACCGAAGCCGAGTGTATGACCGCGAATCCAGCCAATTCTTCTGCCTGCCTGATCTTCCAGCCGCAACCGGTCGTCGTTGCCGTCGATGAATACTTTGAACATGACATCCTCCTTGAGGTAGGAACATGCAGCGCCGACAGCTAGACCGCGGCGCTCCACGTTCGCATGATTGGATTGTGGCGTCGGTTAACCTCCTTGTTGGGGTGAGCATCGGCGTGCACCTCGCGTCGCGGACCAGTTCGGGAGTCGCGTTCTCAAACCGGGACGCGCGCGCGAGTGCACAGAAGAACGAATGCAAAAAACCCCACCGCATTGAGCGCAGGTGGGGTGTTGAGAACAGGCATTCCATTGCGGGTGCCTATTTCATAACCGATCCGACGGATTATCCGCTCAAATGCCGCGGCTTTCCGGGATCCCTGCGCTTGGAGGTGAACGTCTCGGGAAGAGCCAACTTCACTGGCTCACAATTCAACCGAGACGGCAAGGGGCGCATTTCGGACACGCGTGTCCTATGCGTAGTTGTAGTAACGCAGCGAGGTATCGCCGTGTTTGTCGCCGTTGAAACGCGGGCGCGCCCAGTCCACAGGCTGGCGAGACTCACGGGCGCACGGAGCCCAGCGCGAATAACCGCGCGCTGATAGCCGATCGAACTGCACGACGTGCTGTGCATGGCGTGTCCCCCAAGAGAGTCGCAACCGGATAAGCAAAAAGTCGCATCTCCGATGTTTACGAGGAATGAAAACTTTCTCGTTGAAATAGTCCTGCGGGCGCATCTTGCGCTCACGAACGTATTCACCATCGGGACGCGACTCCCTGCAAGCAAGTTAGCCCATTAACGCCCAATGTCAACGCCGCGGGAGCTCATCACACCCATCTTGGAAACGCGTCACTCGGATCGTGATCTCACGGTACAGAGCGCTTCACACTCTGTTTTCCGCCAGCGAACGAACCCTGAACAGTGATCCCTCTAACGGGGGTACGTCGCCAATCCCGGCATGCTCGTGGGAATCCCGAGACTCCCAGCAGGCGGCAGCTTATGGCTCCGATTCCACTCCTGACGCGCGAGACTGATCCGATCGGCGCGAGCCATCCACAGCTGCGTCGTCAGATCGTAGCGCGCGAGTACGTTGTGAAGCCAGTACGGCCGGTTCTCCCTCAGCCATGCCTTCTCGTATTCGTCACGGATGAGAGAGTAACCGTCGCGCAAATCCTGGAGCCTTCCGTTGACGCCCGTGATGTCCGCCAGATCGCGTCCCGATGATTTGCTCGTCGTGTCGGCGGCGCGCTCGTACATCGCCACTACTTCGTCGGCGAACTGAAACTTCATTCCGATGAGATCCATCCGGCGCGCTCCAAGCTTCATCGCCTCTATCGCATCGCGTTCGCGCGTGATTTTGGGATCGACCTGCGCAATCAAGACCAGCGTCGACTCGGCGAGGATGCGCAGGTCGTGCGTGTAAGGTCTGATGCGCTGGGCCATGCTGCGTCCTTCGTCGGTCCACGGATCGAGCCAGAACAAGTAGTTGCTCGCATCACCCACCTTTGCATTTCCCAGTAGCGCGTGGGCCGCGGAGAGCCGTCGCTGCGCCTCATCGATCTTCCCACTCAGATCGCCGTGAAACACTCTGCCGTAACTCGACGTGAAGGCGTCGATGCTGCTCTCCCCTTCCTGCCACCCCGCTGCCGCACCGAACAGATCGCCGTACCAGGTCTGATTGAACAGGGCCTCGCCGTCGTCATCCCATGAAGTGTTGATCATTCCCGTAGCGCCGAGGCGTTGGCCATCGCGCACGAAACGTTGGATGTTGACGAGAGCTACCGCGTTGTTGGGATAGACGCGATTCCAGCTGCTTACGCCAGGAGCGACCCACGTCTCCATTCCCACATTGCGGAACGGGGCGATGAATCGCACGTACGACGTATCGGCGCCGTATGACCACGGAACGGCGATCAAGTCTTTCGGAATTGTATTCACCAGCTCGGGTGAGCTCAGAGCGACATCGCCCCAGAACAGGAATTTCTTTCCGCTCGGCCTGAGCGCATCCGCGATCTGTTTCAGGAAATCGAGATAGACGACGCCGATTCCCACGGTCTTCACCCTGTCCGCGGTTTGCCCGCGTCCGAGCTCGAACGTTTCGTCCGCGCCGAGGTGGACGAAGCGGCTGGGAAAGAGCGTGTTGATCTCGGCGAACATCTGCCTGATCAGCGGAAGCGACCCCGGCTGCCCCGGCGCGAGTACGTGGCCGTGGGGTGTTTCTCCCAACGGAGAGTAGATCTCGTACTTGAGCATGTGGTGCAGGTGCCCGAACGCTTCCTGTTCCGGCATGATGTCGACATGGTAGTTGGCGGCGTATGCCACGAGCTCCTTCACATCTGCGTGGCTCATCGCTCCGCCCGGCGGCGCGATCAAAGGATTCGAGTCGTAACCGAGCGTGTGCTCGAAGTACGGCGAGAACACATTGACCTTGTACGCAGCGAGAGCTCGGATCTGTTTTTTCTGGAAGTCGAGCGTCGGTATCGGGCCACGCGAGAGATCATCGTGGAACCCACGGTAGCGCATCGCCGGCCAGTCGCGAATCGTCGCGCGATAGAGTTTTGCCTCGCCGCCATCGCCGCTCACGATCTGCTTCACCGTCTGTGCGCCGTAAAATACGCCGGCGGAAGTCGTACCGATGACGACGATCCGATTTCCATCGGGGATGATGACGTAGCCTTCCTCCTTCATCGCCGGATTGAGGGTCAGCGAATGGCGTCGCAGCAGGCTCTTGGCGGTGGAAGCATCGGCGCGAAGAAGCACCACGCGCGGGCCTGGGCCCGCATCGCCGGTGACGACGCGAATCCCGCGCTCCTTCAGTGCGTTCGCGAGATCCAGAGCAGCAAAGCGATCTTCAGCGCTCGCCGGCCGGGCGACCGTGAGCCCGTTTGGCAACGACACCGACCCTTCCACGTGCATCTCGCGCGGCTGGGGAATGAGGCGAAGGTCAGTTTGGGCCGCGGAGGGCGCAGCCAGAAGGACGGAAAGAAGAACGAGAGCGCGCCGAGATTTCATTTTATGAGTGGTGGAAGATCGTGGGGCTGCAGCTGACGACCGAATCGGCCGCAGCTATCGCGCAAAATTACGATACTCGTCGGCCTGCGAGCGGAGTTCTTCACCGGGTTTCCCTTACATCGGGGGGTATAACCGACTACAAAAGGCCCTCCAAATCCGTACAGAGCTCAGGTGTTGAGAATCGTCTTTTACTTAGACCCACACAACAAGGCAACGTGAGTTCAAGTCTTAACGTCCAGGCGCCGTCCTCGATGGCGCTACTGCCCGGGCTGCGGTTTCTCCTGGTCGTGAATGACTCCGCGGCTGCGGCTGCGCCCCTTCAGGAGCTCGCGAGAGGGGGATACAAGGTTCACGCGGAGTTCGCCCACTCGCGACGCGAGTTCCTGGTGCGCGCTCGCGCGAGCGCTTACGACATCATACTTGCGGAGTGTGCGCTGGTCGACTGGACAGCGCTCGATCTGCTCGCGGCAGTCCGCGACATGGGCATCGATACCCCGGTGATAATCACCGCTGTCGCGGGGATCGAAACAGCCACCGAATTGGTGAACGCTGGCGCCGCGGACTACATCGCGCGGCACGACATGGAACGGCTGCCGCTCGCGGTCGGTCGCGCAATCGCGGAGAGCCGCGCGCACAAGGAACGCTCGGACGCGGATAAACTCATCCAGAGGCTGACGATGGCCGTGGACCAGAGCCCTGCCGCGATTCTGTTCACCGATACGCATGGCACGATTAAGTACGTGAACCGGCGATTTACCGAAGTCACGGGCTACACCTTCGAGGACGCGATTGAAAACAGCCCAAAGCTGCTGTCCTCCGGCAAGAATTCCCCCGCGCTCTTCGCTCAGATGTGGAAGACCATTCGCGCTGGCGCAATTTGGCGCGGCGAGCTTCACAACAGGAAAAAGAACGGCGAGCTCTATTGGGATTCGGTGATCATCTCTCCGATTCGGGACGCGAGCGGAACCATCACGCACTTCCTCGGATGTCAGGAAGATGTGACTGAGAGAAAAATGTCCCAGCAGAAGATCCTGGACAGCGAAGAACGTTTTCGGCAGCTCGCCGAGAACATGCAGGAAGTCTTTTTCGTCGCGTCCATCTCGCTTCGGGAGATGCTTTATATCAGTCCCGCATACGAGCAGGTTTGGGGACGCAGTTGCCAAAGCCTTTATGACAATCCGCAGTCGTTCATGGATCCGGTGCCCGCCGAGGATCGTGAGCGTCTATTCGGCTTCGTGACTACGATGCAAAACGGGGAGGTTCCCGCTCCGATCGAATACCGCATCGTACGGCCCGACGGCTCCGTGCGATGGGTGCTGGTGCACGCGGCTCCCATCAGGAATGAATGTGGCGTCGTTTACAGAATGAGTGGCACCGCCCTCGACATCACGGATCGTCGGCTCGCGGAAGACGCATCCGCCGAAAGCGCTACGAGATTCCGGCTGCTGACCGAAGCGTCCTTCGACGGGATCGACATCGTCGTAGACGGGGTGATTCGCGAGGTCAACCAGGGGCTTGCCGACATGTTGGGTTACACCGTCGAGGAGATGGTAGGACGCCCAGCGTTGGACTTCGTAGCGGAGGAATCACAGGCGCTGGTGAAGAGCCGGTTCGCTCACGATTTTGACGGCATCTACGAGCTCGTCGCCATACACAAAAACGGCAAGAAGCTGACGCTGGAGGTAGCCGGCAAACCACACCTTATAGACGGGCACTCCGGCCGTGTCACGGCGATGAGAGATGTCACCGAAAAACGGTCTCTCGAAAATCAATTTCGCCAGGCGCAAAAAATGGAGGCCGTGGGCCGACTGGCCGGCGGCGTTGCCCACGATTTCAATAACCTCCTGACCGTAATCATGTCATATACGGAGATGCTCTCTGCGGACGTCGGATTCGGAGACCAGCGTCGCGAGGATCTCGACGAGATTCTGAAAGCATCCAAGGCGGCCGAGTCCCTGACGAAACAACTCCTCGCTTTCAGCCGCCAGCAGGTGATCGAGCCGAAACTGATCTTGGTCAATGAGGTGGTCGGCCACGCCGACAAGATGTTGCGGCGGCTCATCGGCGAGGACATCGACCTCGAAAGTATCCTTTCCGACAACCCCTGCCCGGCGATAATCGACCCAGGTCAGCTCGAACAAATGATCATGAACCTGGCCGTCAATGCGCGTGATGCGATGCCGACCGGAGGCAAGCTGACCCTCGAAACGGCGGTCGTCAATCTGGACGAAGACTACGCTCGGGACCATTGGCCCGCGGTCGCCGGACGCTTTGTAATGCTCGCCGTAAGCGACACGGGTTGTGGAATGAGCCCGGAAACCAAGGCTCGCATATTCGAACCCTTCTTTACGACCAAGGAACTTGGAAACGGAACGGGACTCGGCCTCGCTACCGTTTACGGCATCGTCAAACAAAGTAATGGATTCATCTGGGTGTACAGCGAGCCAGGCCAGGGCTCGACCTTCAAACTCTATTTCCCGTTGGCCGACGGTGGAGGAGAACCGGAGACCTGCCGCGTCGAGATCGGACCGTCTACGGGCACGGAGACGATACTCCTCGTCGAGGACTCTCCGGCAGTGAGAACAGCCGCTCAGCGGATTCTGGAGCGCTGCGGTTATCGCGTGCTGGAAGCTCCGACCGCAAAGGTGGCGCTGGCGCTCGCCAAGAAAACCCAGCAGAAGATCGACCTGCTGGTGACCGATGTCGTGATGCCGGGAATGAGCGGCCGGGTGCTAGCCGACCAGTTCGCGCGGCTGCGGCCCGGCACAAGAGTTTTGTTCATGTCCGGTTATACCGACGACGCGGTCGTGAGGCACGGAGTTCTGTGGTCCGGAGTCTCATATCTGCAAAAACCATTTACGGTCGACTCGCTCGCATCCAAGGTGCGCGATGTACTGGATGCACTTCCCGTCATTTCGGATAACGCGAACCACAATGAACGCGGTGTTCGCTTCACGGCTCCAGGCTGACCCGCCACATCCGCAAGGGACGCGGATCGAGCACCACCGTGATAACGCTGGGCTCGAGCGGCGTGACCCGGAGCGGCGGGAGAACGGTCCTCGGAACGAGGGGCTCTGACAACCCGGAAAAATCGATTTCGAGCTCGTAAGTTCCGGGCGGGATGGCGTCGAAGCTCGCGACGCGTGGTCCTGTCATCCGAGCCATCCATTCTCTCCCCGCGCTATCCCGGGCAATAACACGGATTCCACTCAGGTCCACGTCCACGACTTGGATCCCTGAGCGCGGCGCGATGACAAAACGAATCTCTGCTCTCAGGCTAGGCCCAACCGCCATGTCCGGCGACGCCGGCGTCTGCCGAACCCATCCGAGCGGCAGCGATGCCTCGTCGAGGACAATCGCCGACCACGTGTCTCCGGCCAGACGATACCTGCCGCCTGCATCGGTCACCGCCGTCTCGGAACCGCGCTTCACTATCGCGCCCTCCACGCCGGGTTCTCCCACATCACGCTTCTGATTGCCGTTGAGGTCGCGGTACACGTGGCCCGTCGACCCCGGAACTCGCACCATTGGAACGCGCGTGGAATGCTCAACTCGCAGCGCGAGTATCCACGGCGACCGGCTCGCTGCGGTCGTGAAGAGCGCGTTCCGTTCCGCGTACACCACTACGGCCAGCCTTTCGGTTGCTGCCAGAGCTACTCCGGTCCGGACGACCGTGACCGGACCCGTCGAGAAGCCGCGGACCTGCTGCACCTCCCCGTCGACGCTTGTGCCTCGGGGCATAAAGCCTAGCCTCTGCTTGCCTCGAAGGGAGATCTGGCTCTGGCGAGAGACGAGCCCGCTGACATCGCGCATCTCATCGAGCCTCCCTTGGACCTCGACCACCGTCTCGGGACCCCTCCACGACGTCTGCGCGCTCCACCAGATCTTCGGTGACCACGCCTCGGCTGATCCAGCGGATGTGGCGCCGATGGTGCGCTGGAGGTAGCCGCGCGCGACCGTGCCGCTGACGTGGAACTGCCGGACGCTGCTGCTGATGCTCGCGCCCAGCTTTCGCTCGGCTCCGCCGTAGGCGCCGGCCGCGCTATGCTGGCGATCCGCGCTGACGGCGTCAAAGTCGCTCGCGTCTACCTCGACCGCAACGGCCGTAGAGGAATGGAGCTGATACTCGGGACGAATAGTCCAGCCGCTCGATCGCAGCTGCGTGAAGGCCGCATTTGAGTCCGAGGAACGCCACGCGCCGCCGCTCACAGCCAGGCGACGCGACAGGCTCTGCGAAACGTCGGCGACGGCTTCGTCCGCGGCGCGTGCGAAGGCTCCCCTTCCGCCGGGCGCATGCGTGATGCGAATTCGGGCGGTGTTCTTCGGATCGATACGCGCGATCTGCGTTGACCATCCCGTGCCACTGCCCTCGGCGAAGCGCCGGCGAGCGATCTCTCCCTGAATCCCAATCTGAAATCCCGGCTCCAGGCTGGCGCCCACGCCAACGGCGTCCAGTTGCTGCCTGGAGCCGTCTCCCTCGCGAAGATGCGACAGCGATGACGTGATGCTGAGTGCGCCGACACCGAGCTCGCCTCGAAGACCCGCCATCGGCAGCGACTTCCCCGAGGCGGATGAGTTATTCGACATCGCTCCCAAGGCGTTCAGGCGCCAGAGCGGCCCGTGGGCACTGAGCGCCGCCCCGTTTCCGTACGCATTCAGACCGGTGAGATCCGAGAAGGACGTTCCCGCGGCGCCGAGAGAGAGCCTGCCTGACGGTGACGAAAGAATCAGGGATGGAGCGCTTCGATATGAGCCCAGCCTCGACAACACCTGGCCGTATGACCCCGCTGTCCTCTCACCAATGGAATAGCGAGCGTCAATGCGCACCGAGTCGAACAGCGGGCCTCGGATGCTGGTGGTGGTAACCACGCTCCCGCGACCGCTGGCGTCACCCGCACGCGCGACCGCAATGGTGACTTCGGGGCCCGCCGACGTTCGACTGGAAAGGCGATCCAATATCTCGACGGTCACGGGGATGCTGTTTCTCAGCTCGGCTTTGTCCAGCACGTCCAGTTGGAGAAAGAAGGAGCCCGTAGACAGAGTTTGCGGGATCGTGACCATCACCCGGCGCGCGGCCGACGCATGCGCCTCGACGGAAATGACGGATCCGGATCGCTGATTCATCCTCCAGCCAGTCGGCGCCGTGATGCGAGTCTCTACTGATTCCGTCGCGTTACCGGAGTTGACCAGCTCGTAGGAGAAAACCAAGGTCCCTCCCGCACGACCGCGCAACGGCGCGGACGGCGTTTTGACGGAGAGCTCGCGCACGACACTGATTTCGACGTCTACGGTTAGCACGACGATTGGCGCGCCCTCTGCGACAAAATGAACTTCCGCGGCGGTGACCAGCCCCGCCCGGGCATTCGCGGGGATCCCTATAATGCCTACGACCTGTGTCTTGCCCGTGAAGGAAGTAAGTGACCACTTGGCGGCGCCGAGGACGGTGAACCCGTCGCGCGGGACGATTTCCGCCCTTCCCACTCCACGTCGTGGAAGCTGATCCGGAATCGGAATCGAGATGATCTGGTAGGTGCCCGGCGCGCCCGCCGCGAGAATACGAGTGTCTGCCTGACTCACCGCGGTGACTGGCAGGCACCAAA
>Ga0193744_1000127_pt1 | contig 26439 bp, 20 predicted proteins | sample L1a1metaG_FD_143056 | JGI IMG/M metagenome (GOLD analysis project Ga0193744, IMG submission 143056) | Soil microbial communities from a riparian zone of the East river system, Colorado, United States - L1a1 | ecosystem: Environmental > Terrestrial > Soil > Riparian zone | place: USA: East River...
TCCTTTTCCAAATGGCCAAGTATAATTAATATTTCCTTTTCAGTAATTTGATCCTTTCCTATTTCCTTCATAGCCTGAATGGCCAGGCCACTAATTTTGCCTATTGTGGCCAGGTTTTTTGGAGCAGTTTTTTTAAATACAATTTTCCTTTTCCCCACACTTATTTTCCGGGCAGCACCGTCTGTAAGATACACTACGTTCATAGGAACTTGCGTACTTAAACTAAGTAAATTGAGCGCTAATACTCCGGTAGGCATGATTCGGGCTTTATCCCTTCTCCTGATGGCCTCAGCTATATCTTCTGTACCAGATTTTAATGATCCCAGTATTGGATCTTTACCCAATATTGCATAGATGCCCCTGGCTACACGAATAATTATTCCTTTTTTTTCCAGTCTTTCCAATGCTTTTGCAACAGCTTTTGCTGTACCAAAAGCTAGAAAATCTTCAGTAAAAAATAGCGAACCCCTCGCCGCTTTTTTTATTTTTACAAGTATTTCATCATCAATACTTTGCATCTATAATTTACATTTATTATGTCGCAAAAATAGTATATATTTGCGACATAATTATTATTTGCTAAATCTTAATTTATAATTTACGATATACGAATCAATGTCGTTTAGTTAAGAAAAAATCCATTAAAATAGTTTCTATTTCTCTCAAATCTGACGCCCCTAATAGGGCTTATTTTTATTACTAAAATGACACAGGGCTTCACCCTGTGCTTATATCTGATAGCCTTTCAGGCCTTATTAAAATGAAAAGATACATCAATTTTTTAACGACCCTCCACAGCAAAAGCTTTTTGGGCGTTAAGATTTGGCGAAGCCTTGGAGCCAAATTAGCCGAAAAAGCTGTCCCGCAGGGTTGCATTGGAGGGTCTTGATCTTTTGGTGACTTTTGGATCAAGTATTCAGTAATAAAATTCCAAACCCGGGAAAGTAACTTTGTAATGAAAAATGAAGCATTGCACACAAACCGTTTTTGGCAATTGAGCACTACAGCCCGTGATCAAGTTTGGTACTGTTCTTTTAATGACAACCCGTTTTGGTGGTGGCTAAAGCCAACCCCGTTTAAGAGCCTATATATCAGTCTAAGAACAGGCAATGCTTCTCATTTAATCATTTATTAAATTTAAAACTATGGATGAGAAAAAGAAAGCATTTCCTGTTATTCAACCTGATGCTGCAGGAATCGACATTTCAAGCAGAGAACATTATGTGTCAGTAAATCCTGAAAGAGATTCACAGCACATTCGTTCATTTGGGGCCTTTACCGATGATCTTTATTCAATTTCCAATTGGTTAAAGGCTTGTAAGGTTAAAACTGTAGCAATGGAAGCTACTGGTATTTACTGGGTAAGTTTATTTCTTGTTTTAGAAGAACAAGGCTTTGAAGTATTCTTGGTTAATGCGCGTCATGTAAAGAATATAAGAGGAAAGAAGAGTGATATGAGTGATGCAGAATGGATAAGGCAACTACATAGTTGTGGTCTATTATCACCAAGTTTCCAACCAGATGGATTTACTCGAACTTTGAGAACCTATATGAGGCATAGGAAAAACTTATTAGAGATGGCAGCCACACATATTAGGATGATGCAAAAAGCTCTGGAACAAATGAATATTAAACTCCATAATGTCATTTCAGATATCACCGGTAAATCCGGGCAAGCAATTATTCAGGCAATCATACTAGGTGAAAGAGATCCAGAAAAATTGATACTGCTATTAAATGCCATGATTAAAGAAAATAGAGAAGTAATAAAACGATCTCTACAGGGAGTATGGAAAGAAGAAAACATCTTTGAATTAGCTCAGTCGTTTGAAATGTATCATACATATAGATCAAAAATAGTAGAGTGTGATATACGAATTAAAGGACTTCTGGTACAAAAATCTGGAAAAAGTGAAAATGAAATTGTACCTCAAAAGGAGTATGTTAAAAGCAATAAAAATAACCTAAAGTTTGATGCCAGAGCTCTATTGGAAGAAATAACTGGAACTGATCTAACAGGAATCTTTGGTATAACTGATACTAATGGAATTGAAATATTATCAGAAGTAGGTTTTGATATGAGTAAATGGCCCACGGTAAAGCATTTTACTGCCTGGTTAAATTTAGCACCAAACAATAAAGTATCAGGAGGTAAAATATTAAGTAGCAAAATACCCAAAAAGAAAAATAGAGCCGGCCAGGTATTTAAATTAGCAGCCTATTCTATACAAAGAAGCAAAAACTGGCTTGCAATGTTTTATCATAGAATAAAATCCAGAGGAGGAACTAAAAAAGCCATAACCGCAACTGCTAGAAAAATAGCAGTTATCTTTTATAAAATGCTAACAGAAAAAGTAAAGTTTAATCCAATAAGCGTTGAAACTTATGTTGAAAGTATTAAAGAACAAAAGCTTTTAAAATTGCAAAAGCAGGCAAAATCTCTAGGATTAGTGTTGACACCGAAATTAGTTACTTAAGAGCCAAAAGTTACTAGCCCAGGCGGCAATGAGCCGTGTATAGCATTGAGAATAGAGATTGCGAGTCCAAATATCCTTAACTAAACGACATTGATATACGAATTACGATTGGTATTTAACGCAACTATAATTTTCAAACTAATATAAGGGATTTAATTCCTGGGTATTATTTCAGAGACTCATCGACTCCGCAAAAAAAACTCTTCACTCTTCACTTTTAACTCTACACTCTAAAAAAGCGATTCAGCAGTTCCGCGATTCGGCGATTCGGCAAAAAAAGCGACTCAGCAAATAAGCAAATTGGCATCAACTCCGCGCCTCAGCAACTCAGCAAAAAAAGCGGACATCGGACACCGGACATCGGACATCGGACAACGTTTTCAATTAACTCTACTAACAAGTTTCCCCACCTATATAACGCACCCCTTTTGCAAAAAATGAGATTTTCTAGTCAATTTTGGCACTAACTGACGTTTTTGTCACAAATATTTTTAGTTGATAAAAATTACTAAATGTAAATTATTGATAGTAAGATAATTGCACTGAAAAATATTTTGCATTTATTTTAGTTAAAATTTGGGGTATTTTGAAAATATAATGAACATGATACTATTTAAAGTGGTACAGTATTATTTGGGAAGATTAGCCAGATGTAAACCCTATGCTGCTGAAAAGCATCTAAGCAATTTAGCGAATTGGCGTCGCCTCCGCGTCTCCGCAACTGGGCGACTCCGCAAAAAATGACTCTTCACTTTTCACTCTTAACTTTAAACTCCATTCCAGGTTCGATCTCCATTCGACCGCCATTCGATCGCAGTGTGATCTTAAGGTGATCTAAAGGTGGAACTATGAGTATCGAATTTATTCAATAACTTGATCAAATAGTTGTCATTGGCTGTGTAAAAGAGACTTGCTTTAATTCTATTTACTGTTACATTATTTGGAAAAACACATTTAGTCACATTAATTTAGGGAGGAATATTATGTGTTTTAATAATAAACAATAAACCTGAAAAATAATGAATTAAAGATATATATATTTAAGGTATGCTTTTTGTGTATATTAATTTTTCCATTCACATGATAAATTATATATTAATTGCATTAATTCTAGTAGTTACCCACTACATTATTGGGTTGATATTTCTTCCAAGTGACAAATTTTCTAATTTATTAAGAGCACTAGCCGCCATTGGAATTACTTTTTTAGTAAATAAAGTTTCTGAAGAGAATTTAACTTATGAAACACAGTTATTATTATCTGTATTTATAGTTGAATTTATTATTCTTATCATACTTATTCAAAATCGCCATAAAGATTTAAATAAAAGTGGAATTATATTAATGTACTTGTTTTTTAGTATTCTAGCTAGTTTAGTTGCAAGACAATGCTATTCTGATGATTTGGCAAAAAAGAATGAAATTGTTAAAGAAAAAGAAGAAGTAAAAAAGTTTAAAAGAAAATATGATTTTGATGTAGATTCAGTTTCAATTTCTAATACTGATACTAAAAAAGCAAACTCTCAACACTATAGAAAACCAAGATTTCCTATAATTATTTATAGAAATGAGGATGATAAAATTATTTTTGATTTACAATTTAATGAAAATTTGGATTTGAAGTATAAATCCTATAAACATGATAGTATACAAACTTTAATAATCCTAAAAGATACTATTGAGAATATAGGATATTATAATAATAACATAACAAAGGCTCAAAAGGCAGTTACAAATATTGATATTTTAGATTTTAAAACTTTAACTCATTTAAAAGAATTATTTATTAAAGGTTCAGAGCCTCCAAATAATATGAGCTTTCCCAGGAGTTATACACCCCCAGCTATAACTGGTGCAAAGCCTAATTTAGATGAAATTTTATTGGAATTAGCTAAATACATAAAAAGTGATTCAAATAATCATAAATGAATTTAATCCAATTTATGTATAATATTATAAAATAATAATGAAAATTCTAAGAAGAGAAGGAATTTAATTTGAGTACTATTAAGCTATAATTAATTATAATTAAAAGAATTTGCGATTAATTAGTACTTGCGGTTTGGGATATTGGGTTTATAATACAGGATATAGTCTGCTCTTTTTCTATTTCCACGGGCAGTAAGTTTTCCACGAACATAAATCTTACCTTCTGTAAAAGAAACCTCCTCCAACATTTGTGTCAGTTTATTCCACCCGGCCTTCTCAATTGCCGGTGTTATATACTTAGTACAAATGTCCCTTTCAGATAGTGTCCGTTTATCGATCATTACTTATGTTAAAATACCCTACAATTTAAATGTTTTAACGGGTAAGTTGGGGGAAATGATTCTTTGTGGTTTGAGAGGGTTAAAAGACAATATATAATTATAGTATTTTAAGAGGATTTTTACTCAAAATCACTCAAAACTGACTCAAATAATATATTAGATTAACATTTATGTATTTTATATTTCTGAAATACTAACATTTAGAAGCATTATATTATAAATATACTATTGATTATTTAAAATAACAGGCATAACAAAATTAGCTTTGACATATAACAAAAGTTTTTTAATATTAAAGAATTTTTAAATTAGCTTTGATTTTTATAGAGTTAAAACTGGAATTATTATTCAATTTTAAATATTATATGAATTTAAGAATTTTTTTGAATAATTTTAAAATTATAATTTTAAATCATCTTATGAAGTCATTTATTTATGGTTATTTAAGTCTAATAATAGTATTATTTACGTCTTGTCAAGATGAAAATTACAAGAATGGTTATAATGCAGGTTATATTGAAGGTATAACAGTAGGATATAATAAAGGCCATGAAGATGGGTTTGCAGAAGGGAATATAGAGGGATTGAGTAAATCTAGTGAAGGACTAATTTTATTTGATAATGTAAATCCAAATCTTTGGAAAGTTATTAATTGGATATGTATCTTGACAATTTTAATTTCTTTAGTTATTGTATCTTGGGGTATGATATTTACTAACAAGAAAAGTGAAGATTGGAGACAAATCCTTGCAAAAATGTTAGTAATTTTATTAAGTTTACTTACCTCATATTTAATCATTCCTAAAATAAATCTAATTTGGTTTTTTAATCCAGGATTAAATATTTATGAAGCTATAATAAGCTATATATTAACAATTATTGGAGTATTTATTAGTGGAAAATATTTGGTTGACCTATTTTATAGTAGAAATGAAATTATATTAGAGATATTTATCATATTTGTTTCAAGCTTTTTCCTCTGGTTTATGGGGTATATTTTAATAAACAATAAATATTTATTTGGAGATAGACCTCTATTTGGAAATAATTTAATTATTTGTTTCACATTAGGGATTATTGGATTTATAATATATTCATTACTCTATCCAAGAACACTAATTAAAAAAGCCTAACATTAAAATAAATGTCAATTTTTTAATTGCAAAATATTTGTTATAAAATTATCATAATAATTATGCAAAAAAAATAAAAGAAAATGAACTTAGCAAAGCATTGCTACCTATTAGATATTTTGTTGTTGCTCAAGCAATATTCCACTTTTTAGATTCTGGCATACAGAATGAGCTCTTAGTAAAGGGTAAAACTAAAGTATCTGATTTATCTCAAAAATTGAATTTAAGGTATATTAAACTCTTGGGGTTTTTGAAATATTTGAATAATGAAGATTATGTTAACTTAAGTGAAGAAAATGAAGTTGAGTTGACTGATAAATCATACGATCTTCAAACCTTTAAACCATGGTACGATTTATTAATTGGGGGTTATTCGGAAACATTTAATCAGATTTCATCAGTTTTAAAATCAGAAATAGAGTATACCAAACGAAATTCATTTTATGTAGGAAAAGGTAGTTGTGGAATTAGTCAACACGATGCTTTACCTATGTCTCTGGATTTAATAAGTAAAATTCCAAATAAAATAAATTATTTAATTGATATAGGATGTGGCGATGGAAGCTTTCTAATTGATATCTGTTTAGAGAAACCAGATTTAAACGGAATCGGGATTGATACAGAAACACGTTCTATTGAATTAGGAAAAAAAATTGCAAAAGAAAAGAAGGTTTCTGATAGAGTTACTTTTACAAAAAGGAAAGCAAATGAAATTCCTAATTTGAGTAATTTGGGAAATTTATGCTTCATTACGGCTTTTGTTCTTCAGGAAATCCTGGAGCAATCAGGAAGAGAAGAAATTTTACGATTTATGAAAAATATATTTAAAAAGCACCCCTCCTCTAGTTGGATTGTAATTGAAGTTGATAATAAATTTGATGAAAAAAACTTGTTTAAAGAAGAATTGGCTTTAGCTTATTATAATCCTTACTATTTAATACATGAATTAACTGAACAAAAACTTGAGAAAGTTAATTTTTGGAAAGAATTATTTACGGAAGCAGGTTTAAGGATATTAAATTCAAATACAACAGATTCAGTTTATGATTCTCTTTCATTAAAAGTAGGATTTTTGCTAGGAAAATAATATAAAGTTAATGAAGTTTATTTCTAAAACAACTAAGCAAATTTTTTCACCAATAGATACTTTAATAGGAATGAAAGGTACCTATAAGGGTCCATTGAAGATGCTAGACTTAACACAAGGAATACCTAATTATGGACCTCCAAAAGCCGTTTTAGATGATATATCAAAGTCTTTATATTCTGAAGAAATTAATCATTATACCTCTAGAGCAGGTTTAGAAGAGTTAAGAATTCTTCTGGCTAAAGATATTTCAGAATCATATAAAACTCATATTACTTTAAATGAAGTATTAATTACTGCTGGCTGCAACCAGGCATTTACTTTAGCAATTTCAACTTTAATTAATAAAAATAAAGAAGTCATTATTCCAGTTCCTTATTATTTTAACCATCATATGTGGCTAGAAATGGAAGGCATAAAACCTGTCTATTTATTTACTAAAAATGATTTTATTCCAAATCCAGAGATAGCTAGGTCTTTAATTACCCAAAATACAAAAGCAATTATTTTAGTTAATCCAGGAAATCCAACTGGAATTATTATTCCTTCAGACGTCATTTCTAAATTTGCAGAATTAGCAAGAGAATATAATATAATACTCATTATTGATGAAACTTATAGAAATTTTTTACCCACCTCGAAAATTCCACATAAACTATTTCTCGAAGATGACTGGAGAAATAATATTATAAGCCTACATAGTTTTTCTAAAGATTATGCATTGTCAGGATTTAGAATCGGAGCTATAATATGCCAGAATAAACTAATTTTAGAAATGATGAAGATCTTTGAATGTATTACAGTTTGTGCACCCCATATTAGCCAGAAAGCAGCTATTGCCAGTTTAAAATATGGAAAAGAGTCGAGAAATAGGAATATAACTGAAATGAAAAATAAGGAAGATTATTTTAAAATCTCAATGCGAAAACTATCAAATAAATTTGATTTAATGTCTTCTGGCGTATTTTTTGGGTGGATAAAACATCATTTTGAAAACTATTCTTCATCATATTTAGTAAAAAGTTTATTAGAAAAGAGTGGAATTCTTTGTTTACCTGGAACTATATTTGCACCTAAGGATGAAGGGTTTTTAAGGTTTTCAATTTCAAATCTTAGTTTAGAAGAAATTGATGATTTGATTATTCGTTTAGATGAATTTAACATTTAGAACTTATGTCAGATATAGTAATTATTGGAACAGGTATTCAAGGTCTAAGTTCGGCTTATAATATTTCAATGGAAAAGAATTTTACAATTACTATAGTTGAATCAAATTTAAGCCCAGGAAAAGAATCATCTAGTAGGTCTGGAGCTATGTTAATGAAATCTAGAGAAAATAAATTAAAAATACAATTATCCTTGTATTCATTTGAAAGGTTTTTAAATTTTGACAATGAATTTAATGAATCACTTGTTTTTAGAAAAACAGGATTTTTAAGTGTTATTACTTCTCCTATGGTGAAAAGATATGAAAAGGAATATCAAACAAGACTAAAAATGGGGATAGAACCTCAAAAATTAAATCCTCAAGAAATTTCTAAAATTGCCCCTGGGATTAAAAATGATGATTTAGAATTTGGGATATTAGGTTTAGATGATGGAGAAATACAACCTGAACAATTAATAAGAGTATTCGAAAAAAAATCAAGAGAACTAGGTGTAAATATTTCTTATGGAGAAACTGCAATTGATATAATTTTGAAAAATAATAAAGTTATTGGAGTTAAAACGAATAAAAGAACTATTCCCTGTGAAATAGTAGTTAATGCTGGTGGTGCAAACGCTAGAGAAATTGCATCTTGGGTAAGTTTAAAACTCCCAATAACTAATACTTTAAGATCACTATATGTTGTAAAAACAGAATCAAATTTATTTGATAGTGGTCCAATGGTCGAAGATGCTGAACTTGAATGGTATTATAGACCCTTAGGTAAGCAAAAAGTTTTAATAGGAATGGGTTTAGAAGAAAATGGTTTGATTCTAGATGTGCCTAATGTTGAATTTCTTCCAAAGATAATTAAGGCGTCTAAATTTAGGGCACCTTCCCTATATCCATTTAAAGTATTAAGCGGGGTAAGTGGTATTAGACCTTTAACTCCAGATAGACTTCCAATTTTAGGACCTGTTGAACAAATAAATGGTTTCTATAATTCTTGTGGTTGGGGAGGAGAAGGAATAATGCATTCTCCCGCGGGTGGTACAATCATTTCTGATTGGATAAATAATACAAATAATTATTATTATAACAAACAGGATTTTTTATTATCTAGATTTCATTAATTTTAAAAAAAATATAAAATGATTAGTAAAAAATTATTAGAGTATGGTTATGATTACAAACCTGCTAAAAAACATGTACCAGAATTTCCTTTTCATTCTGCAGTACTTTCGGGAAATTTAATTTACACGTCTGGACAAATTCCATTATTAGGTGAAATTTCGATTAAAGGTAAAGTTGGACTTGATTTAGATGTAGATCAAGCAAAAATTGCTGCAGAAATTTGTGCATTTAATTGTATTTGTGCTGCTGGCTCAATAATAGATATTAACTCTATTGTTAAAGTTGTCAAAATATTTGGGATGGTTAATTGTGCACCTGGTTTTAATCAAACTTCACAAGTAATTAATGGTAGCAGTGAATTTTTTATTAAAATTTTCGGTGAAAATGGATATCATGCTAGATCTGCTGTTGGAATGTTATTACCTTCAGATTGGGCTGTGGAAGTTGAAGTAATTTTTGAAATTAAAAAATGATACAGGATAATAGTTTGGTCAAAAAGATTTTAGAATTACCCGTAATTTTTGATATTATAATTAGTGATTTTGGAAGGGAAGCGACAAACAGATATTTAAAGTTGATTGAATTAAAAGAAAAAAATATAATTTCGAAAATTTTAAAGAAAAACTCACGAGTCTTTTATGATGAATATCGAAGAATAATGTATACTGTAATAGCTGATCTAAATTATTTTAAAAATGCAGAAATTCTAAAAGCTACTCAAGAAAATGGATTTATATCAGATGAAATATTAATTGGATTAGGAAATACACAAATTTCTAATGTTTTTTTTGAAAGAGTTACATTCAGTGTAATTCACAATGTAAATTTGGCTATTCTGCATGGCCATAATACTATTAGGATTACAATTCCTTGTAATAGCCTTTCTTTTGTAACTGAAAGTATTTTAAAAATATTAAAGGATGAGGATCAATTAGGTAAATTTATTAATAAATATAATATTGAAAAATCTGCTAAGGATGCTATTTTAAATTGTAATATATTTGGAAGAACAGTTCCAAAAGCAGTCTTGAGTTATATTTCAGATAAAAATAAAAATAATAAAAAATTAAATTTAATTATTTTAGGTGTTAAGGAAGCAAATATATATTATAAAAAATTAGCTAAGGAATTTAATATTAATATTCTATCTCTAAAAAAAAGTGAATATGAAATAATAGAATTAGCAGTAATAGCGTCGATAAATGGTGAATTACAAGACTTGAAAAGAATACGTAAATTACTTCAAGATATAATAATACAACCAAGAAAAGAAAAATATGAAAATATAGTTGTGATAGAAGCTTGTACAGATTTTACTTTTGGAATAGGCAAGAATTCACTTACTTGTTTTGCAGATGTAATGGTTAGAGAATGTTATTTTAATTCAGTTATCCTTTAATTTATTTTTAGGTAAATATTAAATAATGAATATAATTAATTATTTAATCGAAAAATTGCCAGAAACAATTGGTACAATAGTATTGGGTGGAGGAACTGCCCTCATTATATGGTTTTCGAATAGAGTAAATAGAAAAAAAGGTGAAAAAGAGAAGACTAATTTTATGACTAAAGGAATAGATACTTTTAAAGATGAATACATAAATGATTTACTAAAAAGAAGTTCAACATTAACATTTGGTGATCCATCATCTTGGAGCACAGTTGGCGCAAACACTTCATTAAATTTGGTTACTCTTGAACAAGTTTGGACTCCTTTAAGAGTTGCAGATTCAAGAGTTCGATCTGGGAAACAAGGTACTCATGAGAATATGGTTGAACAAAATGATGGTATTGATCTTAAAGAATTAATTATTAGTACTAATGAATCCCTCTTAATTTTGGGTGATCCAGGTAGCGGGAAATCTACATCTTTAGCATATTTTGCCATTGAAGCGGCAAAGAAATATAATAAAGGTGATCAAAATCATTTCCCAATCTGGATAAATCTTTCACTGATAAAAACTGAAAGTGAAATTGACTATATTAAACTTTTATTAAGTGGAGTTCCTGAGATTGACTTGGCTTTAAGAAGATTAGGGCAAGAGGGAAAAAATAAACTGATCAATTATTTAAATAATTTAATTTTAGAAGGAAAAGCTCTCTTATTACTTGATGGTTTAGATGAAGTAAAAGATCATCTTTTATCAGAAATTAGAAGTGCTATTTCTTTTGTAGTGGGCTTAAAAAATAATACACGAATAATAACTTCATGTCGTAAATTCGATTATCGTCAAGCAATTCCGAATAGAAAAATACCAATTGTAAGAGAATTAGAGTTATTGCCATATAATAAAAATGAGCAAAGAATTTATGTGGAAAGATGGTATGATGCTGCACTTAAAATTGGTAAGTTTTCTCCAGTGCAAGCAGACGAACTAAGCGAAGCATTAGTTGTTGAATTACAAAGTGAAAATCTAGAAGAATTAAGTTCTTCTCCACTTTTGCTGGCTTTACTAACACTAATTCATTCAGAAGAGGCTAAATTACCTGATACTAGAGCAGTTTTATGTGATAAAGCCATTACATACATGCTCGCTGATTCTGCAAAATGGAGAATAAGAGAAGCTGGGGCCTCAACCCTGGCCACTCCACCAGTTCTTTCTCTTGCAATTGAATTAGCCTATACTATACATAAATCTGAAGAAGTTGCTAATAATGAAGGTTCAAGTATTTCTAAAAATACTATTGAAATTCTATCTACCAACATTTGTAATATTATGGCCAATGCTGATACAGGTAGGGGTACTCCTTCTCCAAATGATTTAGCTCAAAGATTTTTAAAAAGTCATGGATTACTCGTTGATATTGGAAATAATGAATATAAATTTTCACATAGATCATTTCAGGAATTTTTGGCAGGCCAATATTTTGCAGCAGGGGCTCATCATACTGAAGCTATAATGAATTGTAAAAATTCACATTGGCGAGAACCTTTTCGGCTGATGTCTAGTTTTGCTGGGCATGAAGGACAAAATCTTTATTATATTTTAACTTTAATTGAGGAATTGTTAAAAGAAAATGAGTCTACACAAGCTGTCCAGATTGCGGCAGAAATGCTAACGGAAATTGGTAGGAGACGAATTGCTTTGAGAAAATTTCATAATATATTAGATGAATCAACAGGATTATGGGTTCAGGCTAAATTATTAATTTCAAAACATGTTGAAAATAAAAAACTTTCATTATCTGAAAGAGAAAGAAGTGCTACTGTATTAGGTATTTTGGGAGATCAAAGATTTGAGAAATTGAATTTAATTTCATTTGTAAAATTACCAAAGATTAAAATGAATATTGGAACTAGTAAATTAGATTCTCGGATAATAATTAATTCAGGAGGATCTATAGGTGAAACAAGATGTGTTGATTTTTACGAATTTAATATTGGAAAATATTTAGTAACAAATATCGAATTCAAAAGATTTATTGAGGATGATGGTTATTCAAACTTTGATTATTGGATTGGTGAATTTGCAAAAGGATGGGTTTCAGGTGATAAATCTATTCTCGATACAATTAGAAATCATTGGCTTTCAACAGTTGAACTGCACCATACAAAAGAAATAAGAGATGGCGAAATACAAATAGAAAAATTGGAAGAAGAATCAATAGAAAGAACCAACCCGCGCCAGTTTCCATTTTATTGGGCAGATCGTAGATTTAACCAGGCAAATCAGCCAGTTGTAGGTATAAATTTGTGGGAGGCATATGCTTATTGCGTTTGGTTAACCCAAAAGGCGCACCAATCTGGTGAATTACCTTTAGACATGATTTATAGTTTACCTACTGAGTTTGAATGGGAAAGAGCTTCTCGTCAATTTAATGATGACAGAATTTATCCTTGGGGTGATAAATGGTCAGATGAAAAAGCACATGTTTCTAGTAATATATTAAATATGAGACAACCTTCTCCTGTTGGTATTTATTTAGAATCTTGGAAGGATGGACCGATGGATATGGCAGGAAATGTATGGGAATGGACGTTAAGTTTATTTCATCCATATGATCAGAAATATGATTTTCAAAGATTGATTTTAGATAGCTTAGATGAAAGAGTTGTAAGAGGAAGTTCATGGTATAATACATCAGTAGTTGCAGCATGTAGTTCAAGATCTGTAGATAGGTCTTACAATCTTTTTTATGATGTAGGTTTCAGAATCGTTTCTTTAAAAAGGGATTTGGATAGATATTAAATTGTGATAAAAACGAATTATAGTTAAGTTTATATATTTTAATTTTAAATATTAAAATGCTATATAGTACAAAATCCTTAAATTATTATTTATTAGAATTGTTTGTTTATAACATCAAATTAGATTATTTATTTTTATTCATTATAATTTAAAGACCAATAGACAAGACATTACAAAAAGAAAATATCCGAATATGTGGGCAAAATTTACTGAAATGCTAAAGATGAACAGTTAACAAAAAAAAGAATTGTAATTGGTAAGTTAAGTTTCATTTTCATCGATAACAACTTATTTATTTATTGGAGCATTTTTTAGTATAAAAACCAAATTATCAGCAGTAGGTTCAGGTTGTGACCTGACCAAATTTTTAAACTTTTTTATACATTTTACCATTTTGGACATAGGACGAAATAACGACTTACTACCAATGAACAACGATCAAAAACTTTAGCATTCATGGAACTTATTGATTACCAATTTTTTACAAGGGTATCAAAAAATACTTGAGATAGTAGCTCCAAAAGCAATACAAATTTTCTGTTTTTGCAAAGTACCCGCGTAATTTAAGTAAAAGGAATTGTAAACTCTGAATAGTGAATGGGCTACAACCTCTCGAAAAATATTGTAAAAGAACTGCAACCTCAAATTCTCATTACTTAGTTGCAAATAATCCCATTTGCAGCTTTCCATTCCAATATGACAACCATTTTATTGCTAAATAAACTTGACAATAAATTTATTGTCTATATCATATAAAGAATCTTAGGATTTTTTTAAAAAGCCCAAATTTTATTCATTAAAAGTACTTTTACAAATCCTATTATATAATCAGAGATATTCATTTATATTTACATGGTAGAATAAAAAACACCCGTGAATTGAGTATTCCGGCTAAACTGAGCCACTCATTCCGGGGCAAAGTGAGCCATTGATTCCGGGCTAAACTGAGCTGCTATTTTTCCTATTTGTTTTTCAAAGTTGTAAGAAAATTGATTTTTCAAATTCGTCATCTTCTTTACCAGCCTCAGTATCCCAATTGGGTGTCTGCCAAGGAGGCATTTGAAGTCTTACTGTTTCAAAGAAAGATTTATAAGAGCCTTTAAAATTATTAGTATCTAGAATACTTCGAATTGTAGATGTGAATTTCCCATTAGCCTCAGTTGTTGAGCCATCGTCAGCCAATTGATTGTCTTGGCAAGCTCCTATGTGAATGATTGAACATTCAGCTTTCTCATTTGAACTTCCAAGTTTAATACTTTTATAGTATGAAATATTATTTTCAAAATCAATGTCAGCTTGACTACTATCGACTCCTCTAAGGATATGGTCTGGCCAAATTACAGCACTAGCTTTTTTATTAATCTCAAAAAATCTTGAAACAGTTCCATTATAACAACTGTCATTAATAAAGAAAATTTTTACCCCAGGATTAAATTTACTCCAGCATAGCTGGAATTCATCATCAATAAATAGTCTGTCATATAATACTAAAACTTCATCAAAGCCATCAGTTTCATCGCCGTTTAAATCTTTGACTCTAGTTCCATGACCCGAATATGAAATAAAACAAAAATCACCTGATTGTAAACGAGTTGAATAACATTTAAGGTTATCAAGTAAATTATTACTTGTAGCATCTTTTCCAATAAGTTTTACAGAACAAAAATTATTTTTAACAGCTAATTCATGATAAAAATTAGTGTCATTCTCTGCGTTACGTAAAGTATGATACTCCCCTTTATATTTGCTAGTATCAATTGAATTCAAACCGATGTGTAATGAAAGTCCTTGTGCCATACTATTTTTTTTGTTTTAGTTCTTCTAGTTGGTTTTTAATTTCATCTAGTGCTTTTTGAGCATCAAGTTGTTTCTTTTCAGCTTCTAATAAACTAGTTTGTAACTCAAACTTTAATTTTTGTAATTCAATACTATTCGATAAATTGTCTTTTTCAACTCCTAATTTAACTTTTTCAATTTCTTGATTTTTCGTTAATTCATATTTTTGACTTTCTTGAATGGATTTTTCATAATTAAGTTTGGCTTTTTCTAATTCGTCTGCACGTTTCGTGTTATCGTATCTAAATTGCACAAGTTGTCCAGGGATTGAAACAATGGCTTTTGCGATGTTTATAGGAATAGAAACAAATCCTTCAACTGAGGAGGGCTTATTAATTTCATTTGAAAGGATAATCCCATCTTGAATTCCAATTTTATTTACCCGTTTTACAAAAGGGGTTCTTTTAACTGGAATGACAATAAGTTTTGTAACATCAGCGACTACTACATTTGATGGCAATGTATTATTAAATGAAATTCCCGGAACAGCAGATTTAATTTCTAGTGAAATATTTTTTATTGGTCTAGTGAGTATACCATTAATTTCAGAGCTACTGTTATTAATTAAAGCTGAAAGTGATGGGGATGTTGATGGCGTATTTACGGAACTTACTTCAAAGTTCGCTGGTATTCCTTTAGGTTGTTCATCTACACCTAATTCATTTATGATAACTAAATTCCATTTTATAGTTTTAGCAGTACTAGAAATTTCTGATACTTTAATTGCGAAATCTGAAGTGTATTCTTTTATCTTTACAATCGTATTTGCAGCTTTAGCAGCACCAGTAGAAGTTCCCAGAATAATTTGAGGAGCTTCTGCAAGTTTCGAAATAATATCAGCAGTTCTGTCTTCTGTTGTAATATTTACAGTCTCCAAAAGTCCTTTTGAATTTACTGAATACTTTATGTCATCAGCCATTAAAGCATTTGGCTTATAGTTTAAAGATAATAAGTCTTTAGTGTCAGCAATCATTTCGGAAGTGATTACAAAACTCTCTTCAACTATATTACTTGAACCAGTTAGAGTATTGTCAGCATTATAAACTATCGCAACTTTAGCAGTAGCTCTTATTTTAATAATACTTTCAGGTAAATAGTAGTATACAGTTGCTTCCTTTTTTGCAACATTCGAGAAATCGGTCTTAACTACCGCACAGCTAGAAAATAGTCCGCAAATCAGAAAGGCAATAAATAGTCCAGTAAATAAATAAATCCATTCCATTTTTTTTTGATTTTTAGTTTTCATTTTATTTAGTATTAATTATTATTTGTTAATAGTGTCTATGTTGTTAAAATAGCAGTTAATTAGGAATAAGGATGAAAAAATAATCCTTATCAAATCAAATTTTGGTAGATATGTAGGTTTTAATAATCCAAATTATTTAAATAAAAATGACTACGATTCACCAAATGAGATCTATATTTTATTAATCCTCTTAGACCAAAATAATTAATTTTATTGTAAATTCAATTTAATATCCTTCTTCAATTATATATATTCAATTATCAAAAACAAAATTAAGTATAAAAATCTAATTGAAACGTATAACTTTTGTTATATATAATGTTAATTGACTAATATGTTATTTATCTTTAATCAAAGGAAATTCTATTCTAAGAGAGGTCAAAACTTAAAAAGTATATTAATCATATTTAAGCTTAATTGACCAATTTTGTAAATAATTTCAAATACAATAGATCACTTAAAATACTTTACTCCTATATTTTTTACTCTTATATTTAGTGAGGAGTTTGTCACAATGGCTTATTGAATCATGTTTTTAATAGAGAACTCTAAACCTACATTTTTAGAGCGTATTTAAATTCATATTATATTCATTCAAATCACTTATCCAACCCCTATTGTATAATCACCGATATTCATTTATATTTACCTGCGAATCAAAAACACCCGTGAATGAAATCCCCCGTTCTAGATATAGTTGCCAGTTGTCAGTTGATAGTTGCCAGGAATTAAGTGAAGAGTTTAGAGTGAAAAGTTAAGAGTGAATGAACTACGGCAATAATAACGATTTGTGTTAAATATCGGCAGGTTGGGACGGGTGGTGATCTGACTGAATAGGTGGAGTGAAATTTATGAAATGTAAAATGTTTTCGAATTTATAGTCTTTCACTCAAAGCAAGAATTCCAATGATTTTACTTATTTTTATGTTTGGCATCTTTCAATATTTTCTTTTCATCACCTTCCAACTTTCTTTGTAGCTTTTTTACATCTTCAGCTTTAGGAAGTTTTTCAGGTATAATGCCCCTTTTATTCAACATATCTCTTACTGCTGCATTGTTATCAATATGTTCCTTTTCAATACTATATTGACCACTTAAATCCTTGCTTTGTACATTTAGACCTGTCATTTCAGCAGCTAAATCTTTTGCCTTGATGCTGATAGTGGGTAAGAAATCAGCTATTGGCCTATTTTCCGGAATACCCATTTTCTTCTTTAACATTTGGGTATTCAGTCTAAAAAGTGCCTGGTCTCCTTTTGATCGAATAATTGCAAATCCCTGACTATCTACTCCTCTTTCATATAATATTCCTGATAATTGTTTTTCAGTATGACTAAGTTTTTCTCTGGCATTTACTCTTTCATTTTCTAAAAGCCTTTGTTCAACTAATTCTGCTCTACGGGTTTGTAATGCAAAATAGTTTTGAGCAAAGGATATTTCTTCTTTTCTGCTATCTCCATTTTGTGCTACTAAATAGCATGCGTAACGAGTAAGTAATATATCATCTATTGATTTTTCAGCACCTGATCCGATCTGAACCATCTTCCTGACGTCAGGAAAATGGTTAGTTATTTCTCCTCCTGCATTTGAACAGGCACTCTTGGCTTTTTGTATGACCTTTTCAAAATTTTCCCATTTATTATAACCCAAAAGCCTTTGTAGTTCTCGTGCACTCCAACATTCTATTCCATCTATTTCTGATGCAGCAAATTCAAATTGAGCAAAAAGACTTTTTATTTCTTCAGATTTCATAAACTCTGATTTTCTTTATTAACTGATTTTTGATGAGTGAAAATATGCTTTGCAATTTATAATATAATACCGTGAAGTAAGAGGAAATAAATTTAATTAAAGATTATAGTTTTCATTTTTCTATATTTAAGCTCCAAAATATTATAAATAAGCTCTATGGCAAGACTTGTATTTATATTACAGCTATTTATTTCCAGTTTAGCTTATTCACAAATCCCAAATTATAAAAGCTGTTTTATAATTGGTGATAATGTTAATATTCGAAAAGACACCGGTTTAAATTCTCTAATAGTAAACCATGCAAGTTATGGAGAGGAATTTCGGGGTTTTAAAATTAATGATGATTGGTATAAGATTGGAAATCGTAGCGTATATGGTTTTGTAAGTTGCAAATATATTACCGATCCTGAAAACTTTTTAAAACTTGCTGAAGCAAAAATTAATAAGAATGGAATTACCCTACTAGCTTTAGAGAATATTTATAAAAATGCAAGACAATATAAGAAAGCTGAAAATTTATCGCTTGACATTATAAATAAGTTTATAAATCAGCAATACCTGGACCATGATGAGAATTGCCCTATTTATGGAGAAACTGCATTTTATAATATAGTTTATTATGAGAAAAATAATGTTGATACACTTGACCCATATTTTATAAATTACTGTAAAAGAGTTATTGCTGAAAGTAAAGATTCTTTCATAATAGTTAGGGCAATGATTCAATTGGCAGGAGCATATTTCAGTACAAAAAAAACTGAAGATGCAAAAACTCTTGTTCTAAATAGTCTTAAAGATTTTAATAAATACATAATACTCCGAGGAACTTGTCCAAATGGGAATAACTGGATAAGCACCAATTTAATGGATGTATTAATAGAAAGAATTTTTATGTTTCCAGATCATCTTTCGAATGAAATGAACAAAATATGTTATGATAACAAAGTAAATATTGTTCCGAAGGCAATTGCATGTGATCTTTTGGAATTGGTAGATTACAAAAAGGATTATTGGTAGAATTATAAACAGACTTATTCAATAAATTCAATGACAAAAATCATTTACTTTTTCCTAGTTTTCATAAACTGTTTGGCTTATTCACAACCTTCCGATTTTAAAAGCTATTACATAATTGGTGATAAAGTAAATATTCGAGGAGATACAAGTTTAAATTCCCGTGTGGATTTCCAGGCAGTTTTCGGTGAGGAATTTCTAGCTAAGAAACTCAACAAAGATTGGTATTATTTACTTGATTATGAAGAGGAACCTGTATATGTTAGTAGCAAATTCATTACAGGTCCTAAAAACTTTTTAAAACTTGCTGAAGCCAGAACCAAAAAAAATAGTCCAACTCTACTTTCATTATTAAAAATCTATAAAAATTCTAGCCAATTAACGAAAGCTGAGAATTTGTCAATTGATATTATTAATAATAATAGAAATCACAAATATCCAAATATAAAAGATAACTGCCCTCTACTAGGTGAAGCTGCATTTAATGCACTTGTACAACGAGTAGAAAAAAATGCCGATAATCAAGGTCCTTATAATTTAAACTATTGTAAAAGAGTAATTAGAGAAAGTAAAGATTCATTTGTAACAGTAAGGGTAATGAATTATTTAGCAAATGCTTATATCAGTTTAAAAAGATATAAGGAAGCTAAAACTTTGTTAATAGAATGCCTGAAAGATTATGGAAATTATATTATTCTATCAGCTAACTGTGCTGCAGATGATAATTCAGGAAGAACTTATTTTATTGACGACTTAAAGGATAGTTTAATGAAATACCCTCAACCTCATAATATTTCAAATGAGCTGTACAAGATATGTTATGATAATAAAATGGGTCTTCTCCAAAAATCAATTGCCTGTGATGTATTGGCAAGATTGAAATTCTGAAATCGAAATCAAATGTTTCAATATTTTTCTATTATAATGTCAGCCCTTCATGCTTGTGGCTGTTAGGAAGCCTGAAGCATACTTAACCCTAACCTCAGCCTTAAGCTTTTTATCTTCAGGGTATACCTTAACCAAACTACATTGATTTACTATTTACAATTCTAATATAAATTTAGCCAACATAATTATTTGCAACCATATTTAATAATCTCTTATATTTACTCCTAAATCAAAAACACCCGTGAATGAAATCCCCCGTTCTAAAACCGATCTTTATTATTGCAGTGCTTGTATCCCTGGTCGGCTGCAAAAATGACAAAAACACCAATGTACAAACTGTAAATGTAAGACTGGAAGCTGAACCCGACAGGCTCAACCCTATGCTTTCCAGTACCGGCTATGCCGCTGATGTGTTCAGGTATATTTTTTATCCCCTGGCAGATATTGATCCTTATACTTTGAAGATGTCGCCGGTTTTAATAAAAGCCATGCCGCTAAAGTCTACCCTGGATACTGGCATATACAAAGGGAAATCGGCTTATAGTTTTGAACTGCTTAAGGAGGCGGTTTGGGATAACGGAACCGCCATCACAGGTTATGATTTTGCCTTTACCTTAAAAGCTGCTTTTAATCCTTTGGTGGCTTCTGAAAGATGGCGGGCGCCTTTGAGTTTTATCCAGGATGTACTGGTCGATGATAAGAATCCGAAGCAGTTTAAAGTGGTGGTGAATGAGGAGTATTTCCTTGCTGATATTTTGATTGGGAGTGTTAATATATATCCTGAATATCTGTATGATCCGAAAGCTATCATGCGAAAATATTCCCTGGCTGATCTGATGGATGCTGCCAAATCTGCTGAAATGGCTAAACAAGCTGGCGGATTAAAAGAATTTGCTGATGAATTTAATAATGCTAAGTATGGTCGAGATCCTGAATTTATAGCTGGTGCGGGTCCTTATAAATTAACTGAATGGACCACAGGGCAAAAGCTGGTATTAAAAAAGAAGGCCAATTGGTGGGGTGATGCCCTGGCAAAACAAAATACTATGCTGCAGGCTTATCCTGAGCAATTGGTATTTAAAATAGTGGCGGATAATGTTACTACCTTATCTATGTTAAAAGATGGCCAGGTGGATGCGGTCGGCGGTGTTTCTGCTTCTCAATACAAGGACTTATCGACTAATAAGTTAATAACAGATAAGTATAATATCTTCACGCCTACGGTATTGCAGTATTTGTATTTTGGTATGAATCTTAAGAATCCGAAGTTGGCAGATAAGAAAGTGAGACAAGCTTTGTCCCATTTATTGGATCTGGATGCTACTATAGGCTTGTTGAATGGTTTAGGAGAAAGAATTATTGGTCCTTTTCACCCTTCCAAAGAATACTATGATCATAATTTAAAACCCATTGCATTGGATATCAACAAAGCGAATAGTTTGCTCGATGAGGCAGGGTGGAAAGATGCAGACGGGAATGGTGTAAGAGAAAAAATGATTAATGGTGTCAATACCCCTTTGGATCTAACCATTTCTTTAGGAGCCAGTAGTGAGATTGGTAAAAAATTATCCCTGATGATGCAGGAAAATGGAAAGAAAGCAGGGGTAAATATAATATTGGATGCCAGGGAAATGAGCCAGGTTATGGCAGATGTAAAAGCTGGTAATTTTGAAATATCCCCTTTGAAAAACAGGCTGGACCCTGTACTCAATGATCCTTATAATAGCTGGAACAGTGCCAATATAACGGCAGGTGGCGGAAACCGTATTGGTTATAGTAATCCGGAAGTGGACAAGATAACAGAATCGATCAGGACCACTAAGGATGAAAAAGAACGTAATCAACAATATCAGCGATTCCAGGAAATACTTTATGAAGATCAGCCGGTTATATTCTTATATGCGCCAAAAGAACCGGTACTGATTGCCAAAAAGTATGAACAAGCCAAGCCCACTGTAATAAAACCGGGTTTTGCCTTAAATTACTTTCATTAATTGAAACCTAACTTATGACGGCTTTTATATTCCGTCGTGTTCTTATTGCCATACCGACAGTATTCATTGTATTGATTGTCTGTTTCTTTCTGTCAAAACAGGTGCCGGGGGATGAAGTAGAAATATACAATGGCAACAACATCGAAGGCAGCGGCAGCATTAAAAATGACCCGCTGGCATATGAGGAAAGCTATAAAAGAAGCTGCTTACAACTGGGATTAAATAAGCCCCTATTCTACTGGAGCTTATTAACTATGGCACATCCTGATACACTAGACAGGATCGTCTTTTTACCTAAAAAGAAATTGGCCATACATTATGTAGCATTATGTGGTAATTGGCCATTGGTACAAAGCTATTTTAATTCAATTGATAAGGCACAGGCAAAAGTCATAGCATTGCCTGATAGTTTGCAAGCTATTAAACTGAGTATGCAATCCTGGTTGTCTAGTCGTAAAGTATCAGCTGATACTTTAGCATGGAACAAACAAAAGCTAAGTATTACTAATACAGAATTGGGTCAAATAGCTGGGGATTTAGATTCTATAAGACAGCTTCAAAGGAAAATCTTAGCCACCGATCCGGAAATATATCTCCTATATCCGAAACTTAAATGGAATGGCAGCAATAATCAATTTCATTATTGGTTAAGGTCACTGTTTACTGGCAAGAATAATGTGTCCCTGATAGACAGCAGACCAGTTGGCGCAAAAGTAAAAGAAGCCATTAAATGGACCCTGAGTATTAACCTCATTGCTTTGATCATCAGTATCTGGTTTTCGATCTGGCTGGGTAAATACCTGGGAAGAAAAAGAGGAAGCAAGAGAGAAAAGCTAATAAGCAATATATTATTTTCAGCTTATACCCTTCCGGGCTTTTGGATAGGATCATTATGTATTGTATTCCTAACCAACAGTGAATATGGTCAATGGCTGAATATATTTCCGGCAAGTGGTGTGGGTGAATGGGATAGTGCCAATTCTTTAATAGGGAATTTGTTAAACCTGCTTTATCATTTCCTGCTTCCGGTATTCTGTCTGAGTTATCCGGCTATAGCTTATCTGACCGCCCATATAAGAGATGGCATCACAGATGTAATGAAAGAGCCCTATTTTATCACAGCGATTGCAAAGGGACTTAGTAAAAAAGAAGCTGTAAAAGAGCATGGAATAAAGAATGCGATTTTCCCATTAATAAGTCTGATGGGCGGCATATTACCTTCCTTAATTAGCGGCTCGGTAATTATAGAGGTATTGTTTAATATTCCGGGCATGGGCAGGTTGATCTACAATAGCATACTCAGCAGAGACTGGCCGGTGGTGTTCCAGGTAGTATTTATGACAGCATGTATTGTCATTCTAGCGCAGATACTGGTAGATATTTTATACCGATTGTTTGACCCGCGTATAAAATATACTGCATGAGTAACAGGATAGTCAGCTATTTTAAGGAGTTCAGAAAATTGCCTGTTAGTGTAAAGCTGGCAGTTATATATCTTAGTATAATACTTTTCTTCTCTTTATTTGCCGGCGCGTTAGCTAATGATGTTCCGCTTTTCGTATGGCAAAAGGGAAATTTTACGCTACCCATATTAAACAGAACAGCCTATTTAAGTAAAAATAATGATCAATTCACAGGATCAGTATTTACAATAAATACACCCATATCTTTTTATTATAGTAGTCAGGATCAAAAAGCAGGAGTAGTAAAACCATTTAGTAAAGGATTTATTAATGGAACGACTCAGACCCATTGGTTAGGCACGGATACTTATAACAGAGATGTGCTAGCGGGATTAATTCATGGCAGTAAAATAGCTATTTGGGTGGGGCTAATAGCCAGTTTATTATCTGCTTTGATAGGATTATTGTTAGGATCAATGGCAGGATATAATCATAATTCGCCTTTGATAATGAATAAGTATAGTCTTATTGCTACAGGAATATTATTATTCATTTTTTGGTATTTGTTTATATGGAATCCCTATTTATTTTATCAGGGAAATTGGTTCCTCAGATTTATTTTATTGTACTCTCTTTTACGGCTTTTTATTTTTGGAATTAAAATATCAATGAGAACAGCTAAGCCTGGAAAAAATGCAATAAACTTTCCAGTTGATACGATCATCATGAAGACCATGGAGATCTTTCAGTCGGTTCCGGGTTTGTTTTTATTGATATGCCTGATAACGGTCTTTGGCTCCACCAGTATTATAAAATTAAGTTTATTAATCGCCTTATTAAGGTGGACATCTTTTACAAGACTTGTAAGAGGTGAAACGATTAAGATTAAAAACAGTGAGTATATTTTATCAGCCAGGGCATTGGGTATTCCAGATCGTTTGATTATTTATAATCACATCTGGCCAAATTTATTTCGCCAGTTATTGATAGCCTTTTCTTATGGTGTGGGCACAGCGGTGTTACTGGAAGCTTCTTTATCTTTTCTCGGTTTGGGTTTGCCACCTGATATGGTTTCCTGGGGTTCACTATTGAGTCAGTCGAGGTTACAGATTGATGTGTGGTGGTTGGCGGTGTTTCCTGGGTTGATGATTAGTTTGTTGATAGCGTCGTGTTATAGGGTGGGGAGTTATTTAATTGAGAAATGATAATCGATGTCCGGTGTCCGATGTCCGGGAATAAGCCAGCGCGGATATCTTCGCGGCAGAACCTCATCCGTCACAACAAGTTGCGCCACCTTCTCCAATTCTAGGAAATAAATGTAGGGGCAGACCCATGTGTCTGCCCTTGGACCGCCACTTCAAACTTTGTATTAATTAAAACGGATAACAAATTGCGGAAATCGATTCTGTCTGAATTAGGATTTGTAGGATTATAAGGGATTATTAGGATTTCGCGGATATCTGCCACCTTCTCCAATTGGAAAAAATTGGAGAAGGGACAAATTCTCGTTTCTCTCGAATTGGAGTTTTATACTATGTAATACACAAAGATCTAGTACACCCCTCTCTAAGCTTTTCCGCTTGGAGAGAGGCCGGGGGTGAGGTTATGAACTCAATTTCTTTTACTAAATGACATTCAATTGTGAATACCTTCAGCATCGATTCTGTCAGAATTAGGATTTTAAGATTCAAAGATTTAAGGATGTTCAAGGATAACTTCGCGACTGCACCTCAACCGTCACATATGGTGCCACCTTCGTGTAGAAAAAGCATTTCAGCACTTTAGCAAATCAGCAACGACTCCGCGACTCCACATCTCGGCGACTCCGCAAAAGAATTAACCATAATAAGATCTTGGATGACTAACAACTCGACCAACGACCAACGACCAACGGAATTTACCTCACCCCCACCTTCTTCTTAACCTCCTTAGGAAACACACTAGATTTCCCATGCCCTTTAGGTAATTCTCCATTCTTACCCATCTTCACCTGGGCGTTATCAGTGGCCGGGCAACCCGATTTAGAACTCGAACAAGCTAAGAATATACTAAGAAAACAGAGTATAATAAAGGGAATCAAGCTGGTTCTTATTGATTTTTGCATGGAAAACATTTAAAAATTAACGGGCTTATTATTAAAAAATTACCCCAAACCCCAAAAATATAGCTATTTTAGTGATTATTCCATTAAAATTAATGAAATTTGTACCGTGATATTTGGCAATAAAGTATCAAGCGTATATTTTTGCGCTACATTTATTTATAAATAATAAAAACTTTTAACATGAACAAAGGAGATCTCATTAGTAAGATTGCCGAGAATGCAAACATAACTAAGGCTCAGGCCGGTGATTCATTAAATGCTACTTTAGAAGCCATTTCTGGTGGACTTAAAGCAGGTGATAAAATCACGCTTATTGGTTTTGGTACTTTCTCAGTGAGCAACAGAGCTGCTCGTACTGGTCGTAATCCTTCAACCGGAAAGGAAATTAAGATAGCTGCTAAGAATGTAGTTAGATTTAAGCCAGGTAAAGAATTAGGTGATAAAGTAAACTAGTTAATAGCTTACTGTTACTAAAAGGCAATCTATCCCAATAGGTTGCCTTTTGTTTTTCGTGTAGTTGCTGCTGAGGTGCTGAGTCGCTGAGTTGCTGCTGAGTCGCTTGTTTATGGAGTTGCTTTTTTTGCCGAATCGCCCAATTGCCGAATCGCTTTTTCTTTCAGCATCGAGGGGACAGGTCGCGACCCAATGTCGTTTAGTTAAGGAAAATTGGGTTAAAAACTTGACAAAAAACAGGTAAATTATTGTTATAAAAAGTGCTAATAAATTGGAGATAATGTGTTATCTTGTAAGGGTATAAAGGGGTT
>Ga0193744_1000128_pt1:0-25000 | contig 26381 bp, 22 predicted proteins | sample L1a1metaG_FD_143056 | JGI IMG/M metagenome (GOLD analysis project Ga0193744, IMG submission 143056) | Soil microbial communities from a riparian zone of the East river system, Colorado, United States - L1a1 | ecosystem: Environmental > Terrestrial > Soil > Riparian zone | place: USA...
CTGCCTTACGCGCCGAGTGCGCAAAGTCTTCGTCCTCCGCCAGAATCGGATTCGGGTTCGCTTCGATGAAATAAACTTCGTTGGCCGCCGTGAGCCGCAGATCGATCCGGGCGTAGCCGTCGATCGTGAGCAGGCGGTAAATGCGTTTGCAGGTCTGCGCGATATGCGCGACGAGCGCCGGCTCGAGGTCCTCGGGAAAATGGTTCCGCAAGCCCCAGCGCTTGCGATATTCGTCGTCCCATTTTGCTCTGTAGGTGGCAATCTTCGGCTCGTTCGGAGGCACCTCGCCGAAGATGAGCTCGCGAACTGGAAAAACACTGAGACGCGAATTGCCCATCACGCTCACGTACAGTTCCCGGCCGGCGATGTATTCCTCGGCGATCACATCGCAGTCGTGCTTCTCGTGAATGAAGGCGACGCGTTCCCGAAACTGCTCGTCCGCCTCGACGAAGGATGCCTGGGAAATGCCGTAGGACGCCTCTTCTTTCACTGGCTTCACCAGAATGGGAAACTTCAGTCGCCTGGGCCGCGCGATGCGCTGGCCTCGCGGGATGACCACGAAGTTCGGCACATGAATGCGATGATGGCCGAGGATGTTTTTCGAGATCCCCTTGTGCTTGCAAAGGATGAGCCCGGTCGCGCCGCAGCCGGTGAAAGGCACGCCCAGCATTTCGAGAAAGGAAACGATGTTCTGGTCGAACCCGCGGTTGTTCTTGAACTGGTCGGCGAGGTTGAAAATCACATCGGGCGCGAAGGTCTCCAGCTTTTGCCGCAACAGGTCGAGATCGTCGAAGATGGCGAGGTGCTCTGCCGTATGGCCGAACGCGCCGAGCGCGGCCAGGACGTTCGCCTCGGTTTTCCAATCCTGCGTCTTCATCTCCGCGCTCAAGTCCTGGTCGATCTTCGTCGGCCGGACCGCGTCGAAAAGCGCGAGGACTTTGAGTTTTTTCTTCACGCTATTTGGTGCGCTTGAACTTTCCCGTGAAAAGATAATTCATCACCAGCGTCGTGATGAAGGAGGAGACGCGAAAATCCTGTTGCGGATCGTCGTTGAGCACATGCAGATCGAGCTGGTCGCACCGCTCGATCAGCCGCGCCAGGAGTTTGTTCACCCGGAACTTTTTCTCATTCGTCCACTGGCAGACCGAGTTCAATAACCGCCGCCGTCGCCGGCGCAGATACGAGCTCGCCAGGATCCGGCCCGGCCCGGCGGGCGCCGCGAAGAGCTCGCGCAGATCGGCGTCGTAGAAATCGGGATAAGTGTCTTCGTAGAGTTTCCGTTTCCGCGCGTAATAGGTCTTGAGCTTCAGGTTCAGACAGTCGTAATCGGCGGCGTGATACTCCGGCGCGTGCAAGGGTGGCTTGCCTGCCAGCGAGCACATCAACTCATCGACGTAGTCGAGTTTCTGGAGCGCGTTCCAGCCCGCGTACCGCGTGCGCCAGTCGAGCCCCGGCGTGAGCCAGACCGCAAAGGTCTCGGCGAAATCCTCGTCCGGATGGCTCTGCGCATACCAGTCGTCAAGATTAACGACGTAGCTGCGGCTGAACGGCTGCGGATGATAGAAATCCGGTGTCTCATCACGGGAGGTGCGCCCGAAATGCTCCTGCCACTTCTTCTTTTTCGGCAGCCGGTAGGCATAGCTGTAGGCGTGCGCCGCCTCGTGCCGGATCAGTTTCATAAACCACTCCCGCGTCTCGCCCTCGACTTCCAGCATCATCGCCTTCTCCAGCGCGCGGAGCCGGTCGTGCACGAGAAAGAACGGCACGAAAATCGCCGGGATACCGACCGGCACGAACCATTCATCGCCGATGTGACACCGTGGATGAAGGACGAGTTCCTTCGCCGAAAGCTCGTCGTAAAGCTGCCGGATAAGCGGCTCGATCCCCGCGCCCTCGAGCCGCAAACCGAGCTTGGAGATGCGGCGTTCGAGAAGATCCTGGTCGCTCAATGATGCCCAATCCGCCGCTTCCATTTCGCGCAGAGTATCGTCCGTCTCTGGTCGGTGTCACGCCTTCCCACGGAGTGGACCTGCTGATCCGGACCGAATCTCGAATCCAGGAAACCAGGAAATGGAATTCTGGGTAGCGCGCGCGTCTCGCGCGTTGGTTTCGGCGTCCCGCCGAAACGAACTTCATCTCCGATTTTTTCGTTGTGCGGTTCCGCGCGCACTGTAGCAGTCCGCGTCGAGAGAACTGTCACGCCTTCGCACGAAGTGGACCTGCTGATTTGGAACGAATCAGGAACGTAGGAAAGCAGGAAATGGAATTCCGGGTAGCGCGCGCGTCTCGCGCGTTGGTTTCGGCGTCCCACGGAAACAAGCTTCATCTCCGATTTTGCGTGTGCGGTTCCGCGCACCGCTACGACCTCGTGACTAAAAGCTTGCCTTTAGTCGCGGAGTTCCTGCTCAATGTCCGGTATGGTGCTAAGCGGAAATGGAGAGATAGCCCTGCGTGTCGGCGCCGCGCTGATCGTAGGAAGCATTCTCGGCTTGAACCGCGAGCTGCATGGGAAGCCGGCCGGATTGCGCACTCATGCCCTGGTGAGTCTCGGAGCGGCCGTGGCCACGATGGTTGTGCTCGAATCGCCCGACGGTTCCCTGGTCGCCGACCAAAACGCAATCGGAAGAGTTGTCCAGGGTATCCTGACTGGCGTTGGATTTTTGGGCGCGGGAGTCATTTTGCGGGACCCCCTGGGCCACGTGACCGGACTGACTACGGCAGCGACGATTTGGATTTGTGCGGTGCTCGGCCTCGTTTGCGGTCTGGGTAACTGGCGCATCCTGGGAATCTCGGTTGGACTGACCGTCGTCATCTTATTACTCGGGCGGCCCGTTGAGCGTCTGGCCGAGCGCATCTTCCACCGCCACATATCCGGCCCGCCCGATCACAGTGTTTAGATCGCCGGGATGTGACTGGCACTTGAGCTGCTCGCCATATCGTCGTAATATCGACGGATGACCACGCTTTCTCCCACGCAAGCTCGAGTGAATCTATCCTCGCTTTTGAAACGCGCGGCCAAGGGTGAAGACATCGGCATACTCCATGGCGACCAGGTCATCGCCCTCCGTCCTGTCACTGTTCACGCCGACGATTACGCCCTGCGCGAGTATGGCGTCACGGAAAAGGAACTCGACCGCTTTGTAAAACGGGCCGATCGGCAGATCATTCGCGAGCGGAAAGCGGGCAAGATCAAGAAATACAGCGGCAATCTCGAGGCCGATCTTGCAGATTGACCTTCTGGAATCTTTCCGGCGGGATGCTCGAAGACTCCCGAAATCGCGACGGCGCGAAATGGCGCGAGCAATCGATGCGGTCCTCGAAGGCTTTGGGAAGCCGCATTTTCATTCCGGTCTGGGCATTCGCCGCCTGCGGAAAGACTATTTTGAATGCCGCTCCGGCATCGGTATCCGTCTCGTTTTTCGCGCCGGCAAGGGCTGCCTGACATTTCTCGCCGCCGGCGATGACGATGCTATTCGCCGCTTACTAAGGTCTTTAGATCAGCTCTCACCACTCCCGACTCTTCTTTCATCCTTCCGCCTTCATCCTGCAATGAGTCCTCCTCTTGGGTCGCCCGCTAGAACGGCTGGCCGGAAAACTATCCCACCGCCACAGCTCGGAACACGCCAGACCACAGCGTTTGATCGCCGCACCGCGGAATCGGCACGAATCACTCATCGCAAATGACAGGCCGGAAATCGCCGATATTGTGTATCTAACACAGGAGCTCCGATGGAAATTACGGAAAATGACCGCGCCTATCTAAAGAAGGCTCTATCCACCAACGCGGCAATACTTTTTGTCGGTGCCGGGTTCTCAGCGAGCGCGACAAATAAACTTAAGCAGTCGATTCCTGTTGGAGACGAATTTGCGACGACGCTTTGGACGTTTCTCGGGTACGACGGCGAATATGACGGCACAGCGCTGCAAACGCTGTTTGAGGCGGCGCTAAAACGAGCCAAACAAGCTGAGTTACAAAAACTCCTCGACGATACTTTTTTATGCACCCAAGTGCCGCAGTGGTACTCAACTGTGTCCCAAATCTTCTGGCATCGGATCTATGGAACCAATGTGGACGACTTGCTTGAAAAGGTGTACAGCGCGCCCGCCAGCGTCCAGAAGCTAAGAATCTGTAACGCCACAAAAGACGACTTCACGGAACGCGATCAATTCCTAGGAACCCTGCAATACGTCAAATTGAATGGAACTGTTCCCGGCGATCCAAAAAACGTCACCTTTTCGGTGCAGCAATATGCCGAACGCATGAATCAAAGGGAGCCCTGGTACGACCACTTTGTTCGAGACTACGCGACACAACCCACGATCTTCATCGGCTCATCGCTGAACGAGCCTTTACTTTATCAAGCAATTGCAGCTCGAAACAAGCGTTTCCCCGACCGAAATGAACTACGCCCCCGCGGGTTCTTGGTTTGCCGCCGCATTTCCCAGCCGCAACTCGATGCCCTGCGAGACTTCAGTCTGGTACCCTTGGTCGGAGAAACTAAGGATTTCTTGGATTTGGTGGCAGACGTAACGAAGCCATTTCCGGACAGGGAAACCGTTTTGCTTTCCACGAATCCAGCTTTGGAAAGCATGTTTACCTTGATCCAGAAAAATGTGTCGCGCTCGCAGCGAACGGATCTGGAACAATTCTATCGGTGCTTCTCACCCGTTAAGCAGCCGCAAAAGGTTCCTCAGACACGCAAATTGTTTTTGCAAGGTGGGGAGCCAATGTGGGGAGATATTTATAACAATCTTGATGCTCCGCGAAATTTTACCGCCCAACTTGCTGCGGTCGTGGAATCCTACAACAAGGCAAAGCATTCAACACTGATTACATTGAGTGGTTCCGCTGGCTCTGGAAAGAGCACTGCGTTAATGCGTGTGGCATTAAAGCTTTCTCAAGAGGGGCATTTGGTCTTCTTCACAGATTCAGAAGAATTACCGGGCGCACATCATGTTGCCGGCGCGATCGAGTTGATTCCAAAACGCCCGGTGCTGATTCTCGACAACATCAGCCTTGCTCTTGGCAGATTGGCGGATTACCTCGACCGCTTTCGGAAAGATGGCCTCGCAGCAACATTCCTTGTCGCAGGGCGGACAAGCAAACTAATCGAGCGCTTACCGGAGTTGAAAAATCTCGTCGATCTCAAGGAACTGCACATGCCGGATCTTTCAATTCCCGACATCGATGCTGTCATCGCCGTTTTGGATCAGCACAACCAACTAGGGCGCTTGGCTAACAAACCTCTGTTCGAACAGAGGGCGGCGTTTCAATCGTACGCCCATCATCAACTTCTTGTTGCTATGCGATGGGCGACCCTTGGACGTGGCTTTGATGAGATTATCAAAGATGAGTTTCTACAGACCGAGCCGTTAGCTGCGAAAATGATTTACCTTTGCACGTGCCTTGTCGCAGCCGCGCAGTTTACGATATCCAGGCAACAGATCATCGCCTGCTCGCCAGCTACTCCTGCGGAGACGCTTGCCTATTTGCAGTATAATTTGAAAGATATTGTCGTCCCTTCGGAGAACCATCCCGATAGATTCTTTGCCAGACATCGCGCAATCGCCGAGCAAATAGTCAATCACGTCGTTCCCCGCGCCATGCTACGCGATGCATACATTCGGCTGCTCAAAACCATTTCACATGACTTGAGCTATCCCGTGAATACTGGGTCGCGTACGTTTCGACTTTATCAGAGGTTAATTAATCACACCTCAATTTACCGGCGCTTCAGCGATCATATTGACGACGCTAGATCCATTTACGACACGCTCGCGCCGTTCTTAAAACAAGATTATCATTACTTACTGCAATACGGTTCGCTAGAACTCGAATATGGCGAACTAGATGCGGCGGCAAACTATATTGAACAAGCGTCCGCGTACGCTCCTGATGATAGGCTGGTGGTGAATACGCGAGGGTATCTTTTATACAAACAGGCTTACGCAACAAATCTGAAAGAAACCGCTGATACACTAAGAGGGGAAGCCCGGGAGATTCTTCTCCACCAAATGGAGGCGCGACCGGGAGACTCGTATCCAAAGCATATGTTGTGCAGCCAAGAGTTGAACTGGATTAATCATTGGCTCCCATACGCTACGGACCGCAAAAGACCCCTGACCGAACTTAGAGAGTTTGCCGAGAAAGCTGTCAAGGAGCATCCGAACTCTCAAGATATTCAGGATATTTTCAAACGTATCAAAGACGCTTATTTGGATCTCGCGAAATCATAGCCCCCAGCTATGAGTTGCAGAGAAAATCGCACTTCCGCGGGGTCTCATGATCGAAACCAAATGCGCGGAGTGGCGCGTCTCGACTTTGGAGCATCTTCCGGCAGTTTATAATGACTGATCTGTTTTGCTCTGCGGCGTACGCAATTGCCGGGATGAGCGCTTTTATGGACTAGCGGAAGGAGTCAGCGATTAGCCAGGCTCCCCACGCGGTCAGAATCACGCCGGTGGCGGAACTGAGCCAGAGGCCGCGCGGGAGCAGCTTTTCCAGGCCGACGAGCAAGGAGAGTGCGGCGATCCAGAGGATGTTCATGACGCCGGCGACGAAGAGGAGGCCCATCAAGGCCCAGCAACAGCCGGTGCAGTAAAGGCCGTGCTCCAGGCCCATCCGGAATGCGCCGCCGGCGCCTTCCCTCCACCGCGTCATGATGAATTCAAGCGGGGCGCGGCAATGGGCGAGGCACGTGTGCTTGAGCGGGGTGAATTGAAAAATGCCGGCGGCGATGAGCAGAATCCCGCCGAGCCACGCGCTGCTGCTGGCCATGGCCGGTGAGAGGAGCGCTTGCCGGTGCAGAATCCATTGCGCGACTGCGGCCAGCGCGCTGAACGCGAACCAGATCGCGACGTAACCGGCCACGAAAATCGTAGCGGGAACGTACGGCCGCTCTTGCCGGCGACGGTTCCGGCCGACGGCGGCGAAAGTGAGAATCATTGGGGTGGCGCTGGGTAACATCATCGCCACCATCATCCCGGCCCACATGAGAAAGAGCGGGAGCAGGGAGGCAGCCGACCAACCGGCGCGCGGGGTGCCGCTCATCGGCATGCCGAGACATTCAGACATGCCGGTCAAGCTCATCTCGCGCGCTTCATGGATCATGTAAGCCCATGCGACAGCCGCGATCCCGGCGAGCGCCGCGCCGATAATCCAACGCTCGCGGTGTGGGATCGAAGCAGGCGCGCTCATCGAGCGCGACTTCAGTTTCCGTAATGAATGCGTGCGACGAATCCGGCCTTATCCGGATACGAAAAACTCATCTCATCGAGCTCGACCGCACCTTCCCGGGCCGAAGCGCACTCGGCGGTCTTGAAGATGAAACCGGTGCCGTGATTGACGGCGACCTGTTCCGGATCGCCGGTGACGGGGTTCTTGATCGGCTCGAGCGCGATCCGAAGGAGCTTGTCGCCGAGGTGGGCGGAGCTTTTTAAACCATCGAGCTTGAATTCGAACGGAACGAAGCGCGGTTCGAGCAGAGTGCTGAAGGTGGTGGCGAGAATTTCGAAGGGAAGTCCGCCGGCCGCGCCGGAACCAATCTCGAGTAACGCGCCGCGTTGTTCCTCGGAAGCTTTTTCGTCCACGAAGAGACAGACGGTGCCGTTGCCTTCGTGAATCGCTTTCGGCCACTTCGCCGCGAAGCCAAGGCCGAGGCCGTCCAGGGACAGCTCGTCGTATTTGCCGCGTTCAATCCTCCAGACGCCGATGCCGTGGCAGAATCCAGTGGTAGGCGGGGCGGAGAATTCGCACGGACACCCGTAGTCACAGTTGCAGGCCTGCAGATAATCAGCATCGAAGAACCATTTTTTCATGGCGAGATCCTTGGTTGCGGTTGGCGGAAGCAGCGTGTGCTCCGTGCTTGTTTATCCGGCTGCGGGTCGTGGCTGTCAATCCAACGAAGGCAGTGCGAGCGCCGTTCGACAGGCTCAGGCCCTGAGCGGAAGCCGAAGTGACGTGTGACGTGCAGGAGCGTCAGAGGTCAGAGGTTCGCCACGGCGAATCCGTCCTTTTGGCGGATCGGAGGTCATCGAAATTCCGGGGCGGCAATCCTTGCAAACCGGCAGGGAGTAATCAAAATCCGTGGCCATTTCATGGAAGGCTTGGACGAGCGGGAAAATTTGGAGCGATTTGGTGATTTGGTCCTGGCGGATCCAAAACTGCACGACCAACTGCGCGCGGCCACTCCAGAAGATTTCGCGGCGCTCGCCGTGCGGCTCGGCGCGGAGCGCGCTTGTTATTTCAGCGCACCGGTGGTGGTCGACGCGTTGCTGGAACAGCGCCGCGCCTGGCTCGAAAGGTGGTTCTGAAAGATTTTTCGGGCTGGATTCCGATGCGCGTCTATTGGCGTGAGGCGCGGCCAATGGTGGATTGGGGACATCTGGGCGCGCGGCGGTTCATAGATCCGTTCTTCGTCCAAACGATCGACCCGTGCGTGCGGCATCCGGCGGATTTGCTTTTCCGCCATCAAACGCCGCTGGAAACTCTGGGTGAAATCGCCGCCACGCAGCCCAGCGTGCAGCCCACGGGATTTATTTTCCACATGTCGCGCTGCGGCTCGACTTTGCTTTCGCAAATGCTCGCGGTCGCGCCGGAAAACATCGTCCTCTCCGAAGCCGGTCCGATTGACGACGTGTTGCGACTGAATTTTCGCAACCCGGAGATCACAGACGAAGAGCAGGTCCGATGGTTGCAGTGGTTAGTGGGAGTCCTGGTCTGGCGCCGGCACCCGGCGGAGAAAAACGTTTTCATCAAGTTCGACTGCTGGCACACCATGTTTCTGCCGTTACTGCAACGCGCCTTTCCTGGCGTGCCGTGGATTTTTCTGTATCGCGAACCGATTGAAGTGATGGCGTCGGCGGAGCAGCGACTGGGCGGGCCGGTGCTTCCGGGCGTTTTGCCGCCGGCTTTGTTTGGCTGGGACGCGGGCATGGTTGGGCGAATGCAATCCATCGAATATTGCGCGCGGGTGCTGGCGAAATTGTGCGAGGCGGCGCTCGCGCCAGCGCAGGCCGGCCACGGGAAACTGGTCAATTACCGGCAACTCCCTGCGGCGATCTGGCCGGAGTTGTTGAAATACTGGAACGTTGAATTTTCCCCGGACGAAACAGCGCAAATGTTCGGCGCGGCGCAATTGAATGCCAAAAATCCCGCGCAGCCCTTCACGGCGGACAGCCAGGCCAAGCGCGATTCGGCCTCGCCGGAACTCCGCGCCCTCACGCGCCAATGGCTGGACGAAGTTTATCAACAACTCGAATCGCAGCGGCTCTCCCACGGCTTCGCTTAACCGGCGAGTCAGGGGTCAGCGGGGAGATCGAAGTGAAAATTGGAGCCGTGGCCTATGGTGCTGGTGACGGCAATCGTCCCGCCGTGGGCGGTAACGATCGCTTTGACAATCGCATGGCCGAGACACGCGCCGCGGCGGTCGACGGAATCGCAGAAACGATCGAAAATCCGTTCCAGATCCTCATTTCATTTTAGGCGCCTTGCGGCGGGCGTTGTTTCAACCGGGACAACGAGGTCGCTGGACTCTCGGACCGTTGGACAGTATCCTGTCCAGGTGAAATCCATTACCTATAGCGCGGCGCGAGAGAATCTGGCCAGCACGATCAATCGAGTTTGCGAAGATCAGGCGCCGATAGTGATTACGCGAAATAGGGATCAGGCGGTGGTGATGTTGTCGCTGGCCGAGTACGAATCGCTCCAAGAAACAGCCTACTTGCTGAGGTCGCCTGCCAACGCGAAGCGGTTGATTGCGGCGGTTGAGACATTGAATCGCGGCAAGGGCATCAAGCGCAAACTCAGAGCTTAGAGCGTGGACCCGGTCTTTGCGTCACAAGCCTGGGAGGATTACCTCCACTGGCAGCGCTCCGATCCGCAGGTCACTTCACGAATCAATTTGTTGATCAAAGAAATCACGCGCAATCCTCACGCTGGTATCGGCAAACCCGAACCGTTGAAGCACGTGTTCCAGGGATATTGGTCGCGGCGTATTACCTCCGAGCACCGGATCGTCTACCACAGATCAGGCAATCAGATTCTGATCGCGCAGTTGCGGTATCATTATCGTTGAGCAGCCAGACAAAAGTGACGGGCGGCGGCGTATTGTCTTGGAGGAAATCTTCGCGGGAGCGAAGATTCGAGAATCCAATCGCGGTTCATTCAACATCTAAATTCATATGATGACTGATCTTCGTTTCGCTCTGCGGCAACTGCGCAAATCGCCGGGATTCACCCTTCTGGCTGTGATCACGCTCACGCTCGGGATCGGGTTGAACACCGCGATCTTTAGTTTGATTAACGATTTGTTCCTGCGCGGGCTGCCTTTTCGAGAGCCGGCACGCGTTCTTCATGTCTTCTCGCATTTCAAAGAACAAACGGTCGACTTCCCGCTTTCCGCGCCGCGCTATATCCATTTCCGCGATGGCCAAACCATCTTCAACGGATTCGCCGCTGAGAATGGACTGGCCGCGACCGTGACGGGACTGGGTGATCCGTTTCAAATTCCGATTTTCAAGACAACCGCGAATTACTTTGATGTCCTCGGTCTGCCCGCGGTGCGCGGGCGCACGTTTTTGCCGGGGGAAGAGGAAGGCGCTGATGTCGCGGTGATCACGGAACGCTTTTGGAAAGCGCGGCTCGGCAGCGATCCGAACGTGGTCGGGCGCGCCCTTACCCTCGATGGCGTGGCGCACACAATCGTTGGTGTTATCACGACCTTGCCGGTTTCGTGGACGGGACCTAACGCCGATATCTGGACGACCAAGCCGTTCGTCATCCCGGGTTTCTCGCACGAGCGCATGATGCGGGGCACCGCCTTCTTGCGCGCGGTCGGACGCCTGAAGCCTGGCGTGACGAAGGAGCAGGCTTCCGCCGCTTTGCAATTGCTCGAGAACAGCTATCGCTCGCAGTATCCCGAAAAGATCGACGCGAAATCCGGCACCGTGGTGAAGACGTTGCCCGAGGATGTGACGGAAAATCTGCGACCGGGTTTCGCCACGCTTCTCGCCGCCGTGACCTTTGTGTTGCTCATCGCGTGCAGCAACGTCGCCAACCTGCTCCTCGTTAGATTCAGCGGCCGGCGCCGCGAAATTTCGCTCCGCATGGCGCTCGGCGCGACGCGCGCCAGTGTGCTGCGCCTTTTCGTTTTCGAAAGCGTGCTTATCAGTTTGCTCGCCGGAATTCTTGGCGCGCTGCTGGCGTGGCAATTGGTCCCGCTCGTGCCGAAGCTCGCGGCGAACTTTCTGCCGATCGAAACCGGCAGCGCGACGGCGCTTTCATTTCCGGTCCTCGCGTTCACGGTCGGGCTCTCCTTGCTTACTGGTTTGGTCATGGGCTTGTATCCCGCGCTGCAAAGCTCGCGCGGGGACATCGTCGATGCACTGAAGGAAGGCGGCCGCGGTACTGCCGGCAGCGCGCGGCAACAACGTTTCCGCAAGTTGCTGGTCGGTGCGCAGGTCGCGCTTTCGGTCACCCTGGTCGCCGGGGCGTCGTTACTCATCGCGAGTTTCGTGCGGCTGAGTCATCAGGATCCCGGTTTCAAGCCCGACAATCTCTGGATTGGACTCACCGTCATGCCGCAGGCGCAATATCCGGACGTCGCTTCCCGCGAGCGTTTCGCCGAGCAAATGACCAACGCCCTGCGCGCCACGCCCGGTCTGCAAGAGGCGGCGATCAGCGGCGGGTTTCCACTTTTGAACGGCGGCGGCGCGACGCTCTACACGCGCGCGGATGGAAACGTTCCGCCCGTCGCGGAGCGCAAAGGCGCGCCCTCGAATGACATCGCGCCGGGATGGCTCCGGACCCTGGGCATCCCGCTCCTGGCCGGTCGCGATTTCAATGAACAGGACATGGTCGACCACCCAAATGTGGTCCTGATCAGCGCCACCGGCGCGAAGTCAGTCTTCGGTAACGAAAATCCGATCGGCAAGACCTTGCTCGTGACCAGCGGCAGCGTGCCGGTCGAAATCGTGGGCGTGGTCGGCGATGTGCGCTCGGCGCGGCTCGACCAGCAAAACGACATGGAGTTCTATCGGCCGTTCGCGCAGGAGAATTTTCCGTTTCTCACCATAACCGTGCGCAGTCCCTTGCCCCCGGATAGCGTGACAAAATCAGTGCAGGCCGTGCTGAAGACGGTCGATCCGGGTCTCGCGCTGATTCTGCCGCAGCCTGTGAGCGAGATCATGGCGCAGGCGCTTGGTCAGGCGAAGTTGATGATGGCGTTGCTGGGCGTCTTCGCTGGCGTGGCGCTGCTGTTGGCGACAGTCGGCATTTACGGCGCGGTGGCTTACACCGTCGAGCAACGCACCGGCGAGATTGGTGTCCGCATGGCGCTCGGGGCGCAGACGATGGACGTGCTGCGGCTCGTCGTGAAACAGGGAATGATTCCAGTCCTTTTCGGTTTGATCGCAGGATTGGCGGCGGCGTTAGCCCTCGGGCGATTGATCGCGGCGCAGCTCTATCAAGTCTCCGCGCACAATCCGCTTTTGCTCGGCGCGACGATGGGCGTTCTCGCCCTGGCTGCTTTGTTGGCGTGCTTGTTTCCGGCAAGACGAGCGAGTCTGGTCAATCCGGTCGAGGCGTTGCGCACGGAATAGAAATGTAGAGGCGCTTGTGCCAAGCGCCTGTCGTTGTGGATTAGGCGCTTGGCACAAGCGCCTCTACATCGCTTTTAAATGCGCCACGCATTCGATCTCGGCGGTTTGGGGAAACATGTCGAAAGGCGTGATCGAGACGACTGCGAAACGCTGTTGTAATTGAGCGACGTCGCGCGCCAGCGTCGGTGGATTGCAGGAGACGTAAATCATGGTTTGCGGTGGAGAATCGAGAATGGCGCGGCGCATCTCGGCGGAGAGGCCAGTGGCGGGCGGATCGACGATCAGCGCCGTCGAAGCGAGATCGCTCTGTTGCAAGAGCCAGCGTAATTCCGTTGTGACGTCCCCCGAGATGTAGCCTTCGCCTGGGCTGGCGTTTTTCTGCGCCGCCTCGATCGCGAAGCGGTCCCAATCGATTCCGACGGCGCGGTCGAATTGCGACACCAAACGTTTGGTGAAAAATCCCGCACCGCAGAAGGCATCGATCAGAAGTTTTGCTTCGCCGGAAAGGATATGGGCAATCAGGTCTGCCAATGCCTCGGCGACCGCGTCGTTGGTTTGCGCGAAGACGCGTGGCCCCGAGTGAGCGCGCAATGTGTAATGACCATCGCGCACTCGGCGGACGCGCAACTGCGCGAGGGCATCGTTTACTTCTGGCATCGTGATCCGACAGCACTCGACGTCGATGAGCTCATGAACATCGCGGCGAAAGAAACCGACAACACCTTCCTGCGCATGAACGGTGATTCGATTTCGATAACCGTACGGAAGAGGCGAGGGGACTATGGGCCGCATGGGCGGTTCGGCGATACGGCCAATGCGTCGCATCGCCTGCTCAACCTGCCGCGCTTTTATTTCCAACTGGTGCGCATAGCCGATGTGTTGGTCACTGCAACCGCCGCAGCGTCCGAAGTACGGACACTCCGGCACAACGCGCTCGGGGGAAGGCTCGAGCACCTCTTCCAACTCGCCCTCGGCGAATTGTTTTTTCTCGCGGACAATCTGCGCGGTGATGCGTTCGCCGTCGATGGTGAAAGGAACAAAGACGGCCTTTCCTTCATCGCGCGCGACGCCTTTGCCGCCAAAGGCGACGTCTTCGATCTTCAGCTCGGCGGAGCGCATTCCGGCTGACTCTAATGTGGGAGGGGCCTTAGCGCCCCGACATTATCGGGCAAATACCGGAAGCAGTCGGGGCACCAAGGCCCCTCCCACATTTGGGAGCAGAAGCTACCGGCCCATCACGTGTTGGATCGCGGATTCGAGCTTTTCCAACTTCACCGGTTTGACCAGGTGCGCGGAGAAGCCGGCTTCCAGGCTCTTGCCGATATCGAGGTCCATGCCGAATCCGCTGATCGCGATTCCCGGGATCGGAAATTTAGTGCGCAACTGCCGAAGCAGTTCCATTCCGTTTCCATCGGGCAAACCAATGTCGCTGATGAGAAGGTCGAACGGATTGTTTTCGGCAGCGGTCAGCGCCGCGTGCATGCTGGGTGCCGCGGCGACCTGATGGCCGCGCAACGTGAGCAACCTTTCCAGCGCGGCGCAAGTGTCGGGATGATCGTCGACGAGCAGAATACGAAGGCCCGCTGGCAAAGTTTGAGCGGAAGCTGGCGCGGGTTTGAAGGGAGCCTCCTCCAGCCCGACCGCCTTGATCGTGAGAAGAAATGTGGCGCCGCGATCGCGGCCTTCGCTCTTGGCAATCAACGAAGCGCCGTGCGCCTGCGCGAGCGACTTGGAAATCGTCAGGCCCAGACCGAGGCCGCCAAAACGGCGCTGGAAGGATCGTTCGCCCTGCTCAAAAGGATTGAAAATGCGTTCCATGATTTCGGGCTCGATGCCGATACCGGTGTCACTCACGCCAATCGTCAGAATGTCCGGCAGATGGTTCGCGGACGAGACGGTGAGGATGCCTTTTTCGCCGGTGAATTTGATGGCATTCTTTACCAAATTCCAAATGATCTGCTGAAATTTTGCCGGGTCGGCCATGATCTGGAAGCGGCTGGCTTGCAGATCGAGCTGCAGCTGAAGCTGTTTCGCGCTCACTTCGGAGGCGCAGATTTCGACCACATTCGCGATGGCCTGGTGCGCATCCACGGGTTCGAACTGCAATTGCAGTTTGTCTTTCGTGATCCGGGTGAGATCCAGCAAATCGTCGATGAGCTGGCTTTCCAATTCGATGTTTCGCCGCATCATCGCGAGCGTGCTGTTGAGTTCGGCCGTTGGGAGGGGTTCTGTCTTCATCGCGTCGAGCGCGGCGAGAACCGGCGTGAGCGGCGTGCGCAATTCATGGGAAAGCATTGCGAGAAAATTATCCTTGGTCCGGTTCGCCGCCTCGACCGTGGCGCGCTGCTGTTCGATCGCCGCCTCGGCGCGCCGTCGCTCCGCCATGCCCGCGGCCAGGGCCATCGCAGTGACAATCAGGATCGCGGTGGAAGCTTGAAGCATAAGCAGCGACTGGTTGCCGCTCTCCACGACGAACGGGCCGAAACCGCGCAGTGTGCCCCAGACGGCGAGGGCGGAGAGAATGAAAAGACCGGTGGCCGTCTCGCGTGGAGTAAAGCGAAATGCAGTCCAGATCACAATCGGTCCGCAGATAAATGCGATCGGATAATTTTTCGCGGAGACCGGGAGCCAGCCGCCGAAAACCAATTGCCCGAGAACGAACAACAAGAGAAAGAGCAGGATGACTTCCGCGATCGCCGCGCGGTCCCAGCGGCGGGTCGGCGCCGCATACCAAAGAACCAGCAACGGAGCGACGATGAGATCGCCCGTCATATCCCCGAGCCACCAAGTCAGCCAGATAGGACCGTAATTGGCCCAGGGAGCGAAGCCCGCGAGGGCGAGACTCGTCACGCCGAACGTGGGACCAACCAGTGTGCTGATCAGGACGGCGAGCGCGAATTTGAAAACGCCCTGAGCGCGATCGAAAACTTCCGTGCCGCCGGCAAAGCGTTGAACCAGCCAGGCCCCCGCAACTGCTTCGAGCGTGTTGCCGGTGGCGATCCCCAATGATGTGGGAACATTGCCGGCCGTGGTGAGATTCACCAGGAATGCGCCGACAAAAATGGCCGGCCACGCGCGGCGACCAAACACGAGCAAGGCCGCGAGGGCGATGCCAGCCGGCGGCCAGACCGGCGACGCGCTGGCGTGGAGAAAGGCGAGCTTCAGGCTGAGTTTGGCCGCGACAGAGTAGAGCGCCGCTAAAACGGCGACGGTGATTAGCGCTCGAAAACGTGGACGATCCATGGCGGGCACCTACCGCGAATCGCGTTACCACAAGGAGCGGCGGTTTACAAACCGCCGTGGGAAGGAGTACTGGCTGTAATGTGGAAGCGGCCTCCAGTGCCGCGACGTTGTTTTGCGCACCGGTGCGGCGGTAGAGCAGGCGAGTCGGGGCGCTAAGGCCCCTCCCACATTGGCTCAATACATCCGCACGTAGGGATACTTCGATTCGTTCCCGAGCTCGGGCGGGAACTCTTCATATCCCGCATGAATATTAGGAATGTGGCTTGGGAGAATCGGATAGTAGCTCCCGCGATTCACGGGAAACGGAAAGCTGAAAATCTCGAAGAGTCCCGCGTGAAAGCGCATGTAGCTGCGACCCAATCCGCGCACGACGCCGTAGCCGGCGGCGGCGGAGTTTCCCTCGCGCTCGTTGATTTTCGCGATCGTAGTGGGCAATTCTGTAATTCCGAAAACCAGATTGGAGATCCCGCGGCCAAACTTTCGCGTTGGGCCGTAATCTTTCGAAGGCGGATCCTGAATATCGGCAAAGGAGGAGGTCGCGAGGCAGAGGAGAAGCGCGGCGGGGAGCAGGGTTTTCATGGGGGTGATTCCAGATAACCGATTTTGACGGACGAAAGCAACTCAGTTTTGCTTCGCGGTCCTGGTCTGCCTTCCGGTCGCGAGCATCGACACGGTGATGGTGACTCCAAGCACAACAATAATGACTACGAGCGAGATCCAATTCCGAATCGGGAAATGATCGGCCAGGATCATTTTTGTCCCGACGAAACCAAGAATGATGGCGAGGCCAGTCTTGAGATAAATGAAGCGATCGACCATGCGTGCGAGCAGGAAGTAGAGCGAGCGCAATCCCAGGATGGCGCAGATGTTCGAGGTGTAGACGATGAATTGATCGGTCGTGATCGCAAAGACGGCCGGGATGGAATCGACCGCGAAGATGAGGTCCATCACGTCGACCAGGATCAAAACAAGCAGAAGAGGCGTGAACATGAGCCGGCCTTTGACCCGGATGGCAAAACGCCGCCCGTGGAATTCCTTCGTGATGGGCAGCATCTTGCGGCAGAAACGCATGAAGAAATTCTTCTCGAAATCCATTTTCGCATCGCGATCGAAGAGCATCCGCAAACCGGTCAGGAGCAGAAAAGCGCCGAAGATGTAGAGAACAAAATGGAACCGCTCGACCAGGGCCACGCCCAGCCAGATCATCACGCCACGCATGACGAGCGCCCCGAGAATTCCCCAAACCAGAACGCGATGCTGGGAGCGGGGCGGCACGCGAAAATAAGTAAAGATGAGGACGAAAACGAAGATGTTATCGACGCTCAACGAGTATTCGATGATGTAGCCGGTGAGGAAATCGAGCGCGGTGTCGTCATCGCGCCAGCTCCAGACCAGGCAGTTAAACGCGAGCGAGAGAGCGATCCAGATCAGGGTGCGCAGGATGGCCGCGCGCATGCTCAATGCGCGAGCGCGCCGCTTGAAACTGATCAGGTCAACGGCCAGGGCAATGAAGACGCCCACGTGGAAGGCCACCCAGAACCAGATGCTCGTGGACACGGCGCAGACCGTTCCATGCAGTGCACTCCGTCGCAATCGCAAAGGACGACTACTAATTCCTGCTCCTGCTCTTGATCATGATCCTGATCTCTTGGGCCAGCGTCGTGTCAGATCGGAATCATGAGCAAGATCAAGATCAGGAGCAGGAAAATGGGGACCCGCCTCCAATTTCCACTCGCGCAGCAAAACCTTCTCCGTAGCTTGTCCGACCGCATGGATGCCGAACTGGAAAAGCTCGTCGAATCAGGAAAACTTACCGCCCGCGCCGCGGATCAACTCGAAAAACTCAAGCCCGGCACCTTTTGTTTGCACAAGAGTTGGGGCTTCGGACGCGTGGCCGAGTGGAATCTGCTCCTCAATCAAATCGTGATCGATTTTCCGGGAAAGAAGGCGCACGGAATGCAGCTCTCCTACGCGGCGGATAATCTCATCGTCATTCCGCCGGAACATTTTCTCGCGAAGAAAGCGAACGATCTCAAGTCGATCAAGGAACTGGTCAAGAAAGATCCCGCGGCGCTGATGCGCAACATCCTCGAGAGCTTGGGCGGCTCCGCGACGATCACGCAAATCAGCCAGCTCATGCTCGGCGATATTTTCACCGAACCCGAATGGAAGCGCTGGTGGGATTCGACCAAGAAGCTCTTGAACAAGGAAGGCTATTTCCTCATCCCGACCAAGAAGAGTGAGCCGATTGAATTGCGGGCCGAGAAGGTGTCTCGCGCCCACGAGCTGATCACGTTCTTCAACCAGGCGCGCCAGCCGAAAGAACAGGCGGCCGCCCTCGATCAGATCATCAAATTTCACAACGAATTCGACAAGCCCGAGACCCAATTGCAGCCGATCGTCAATACGATCGAAGAGGCGGCGGCGCGGAATCAGCGGCTCAACCCGGCGCTGGTGTTCGAGCTGGTAATGGCGCGGGACGATTTGATCGAGCGCTGTCCCCAACTCAAAACGACGAACCCGGATTTGACGTTGAATCGCTTGATTGCCGAGGAGGAAACCCGCCTCATCACGATTTTGCCAAAGATTCCGGCCGGCAAAGAGCGCCGCGTCTTGCACGCCTTGCCGGCGGCGCTTGGCCCAGGGTGGACGGTCCGGGGATTGCAATTGATGCAGAGCAATCATGCGCGGGCGGTCCTCCAGATTCCGCGCGTTTTTGCGGAGGCCGGGTTGCAGAGCGAGTTGCGGGCTTATTTGCATCGCGGCATTCGCGAGCACTCGGCCACGAGTGAAGCTTTGGTCTGGCTTTGCCGGGAACGCGCGGGGGAGTGGCGCGATTTGATCACGCCGGATTTGCTCGGCGCGATTTTATCCGCGCTCGAGCGCGATCAGCACAACGAGAACAGCCGCGGCAGCAAACTGCGCGATTTGTTGCTCGACGATCGCGAATTGATTCCGGATATGTTCTCCGGCGCCGAAGCCGGCGTGGCGCGCGATGCCATGCGGAGGTTGATGCTCACACCGGTCTTTGATGAACTGACCAAACGCTCTCTTCTCGCGCGCATCATCAAGCTTTATCCCGAACTGGAAAGCGTTATCACCGGCGAACAAAAAGAAGAGAAGAGCGCCGCGCTCATTGTTTCCTGGAGCAGCCTCGACAAGCGCAAAGCCGAGTACGAAGAGCTGGTGAACAAAAAAATTCCGGAGAACAGCAAGGAGATTGGCGTCGCTCGTTCCTACGGCGATCTCCGCGAGAATTTCGAATTCAAAGCCGCGAAGGAAATGCAGGCCGTCTTAATGCGGCGGAAATCGGAATTGGAAGCGGCTCTCCACAGCGCACGCGGGACCGCTTTCGAAAGTCCGGATACGACGCAGGTTTCCATCGGAACGATTGTGACTCTGCGCGACTCCGATTCCGGCAAGGAAGAGGTTTACACCGTCCTCGGTGCGTGGGACGGCGATCCGGATCGTGGAATCATCTCTTATCAGACGGCGATCGGTCAGGCTTTGCTCGGCCACAAGCTGGGTGAAGTCGTCACCCTGACGAACGATAACGAGACCCGGCGTTTCGCCATTATCTCGCTCGAGCCCGCGCCGGTCGATATTGCGCCTCCCGATCCGTCACTGACGGAAATTCCCGCCGAGCCCGTCGCAGCAGAGTAGCGCGAGCTTCCAGCTTGCGTGTGGCGGAGTCGCAAGCTGGAAGCTCGCGCTCCATCGAACGCAAAGACTTTCATCTTGCCGTGACCTGCGGCGCGCTTCGATAATCGTGACTGCATCATGAACACCAAAATCAATCATCTCGCGGTCTCCATTCTCGTCATCGCCCATCAATTGATTGGTTTCGGATGGTATGCGGCTTTCGGCAATTTGTGGCTGAACTACCACGCCAAGACGATGACGGACATCGAGCAGCCGACCGACATCATGCCTTATGTGGTCGCAATCATTGCCTCGATTTGCGTCAATTACGCCTTGGCCTGGCTCATCGGCAGGCTCGGGGCGACCTCGGCCGCGGGTGGACTTAAGATCGCGCTCGTTTGCTGGTTTGCGTTTGTCTTTGTCGAACACGCGACCGTTTCTATTTTCTCCGCCTTCGGCACTAATCCATGGCCGCTTGTTCTCATCGACATGGGCAGGCCGCTCGTCGCCTTTGCTCTGAGCGGACTAGTCCTTGGCGGCTGGCAAAAAAGGGCGCCCGTCACGGCTGGACAGTAACGGAGCGTTCGCGGAGGATGGGCATCCTCTCTTTATGAACGATCCTATTCTTATCGCGCAAGGCTCGGAGCCGATTTATCTCCTGCCGAAAATGGCGAACCGCCACGGCCTCATCGCCGGGGCCACCGGCACGGGCAAGACCGTGACGCTGCAAACGCTTGCGGAAAATTTTAGCGCGCGGGGCATTCCCGTTTTCATGGCGGACGTAAAAGGTGATCTCGCCGGCATGAGCCAGGTGGGCGCGAACAATCCGAAAGTCGTCGAGCGCGCCAAACAACTCGGGATCTCTGATTTCAAGGGCGAGGCCTGTCCGGTCGTGTTCTGGGATGTGTTCGGCGAGAACGGCCATCCCGTCCGCGCGACGGTGTCGGAGATGGGGCCGCTGCTGCTGGCTCGCCTGCTCAGCTTGAATGATACGCAGGCAGGCGTGCTCAACATGGCGTTCCGGATTGCCGACGAAAGCGGTCTGTTACTCCTCGATTTGAAGGACCTTCGCTCGATGGTGCAACACGTCGCCGACCACGCGGAAGAGTACAAGACAAAGTATGGCAACGTTTCCTCCGCCAGTGCGGGGGCCATCCAACGCAGCCTGCTCGAATTGGAAACGCAGGGCGCCGACAAGTTTTTCGGCGAGCCGGCGCTCGACCTAGATGACTTAATCCAGACTCAGAGTGGGCGCGGCGTAGTCAATATCCTGGCGGCCGAAAAGCTCATGCAGCAGTCGCCGAAGGTTTATGCGACGTTTCTCCTTTGGTTGCTCTCCGAGCTCTTCGAGCGTCTCCCCGAGATAGGCGATCCGGAAAAACCGAAGCTCGTCTTCTTTTTCGACGAAGCGCATCTGATTTTCGCGGACATCGAGCCGGCGGTGGAACAAAAGATCGAGCAGATGGTGCGATTGATTCGCTCGAAAGGGGTGGGGGTTTATTTTGTCAGCCAGAATCCGCTCGATATCCCCGACATCGTTCTGGGCCAGCTCGGCAACCGCGTGCAACATGCGTTGCGCGCTTTCACCCCGCGGGACCAAAAAGCGGTCTCAGCCGCGGCCCAAACATTTCGGCAGAATCCAAAACTGAAGGTGGAGACCGTGCTGACTGAGCTGGGCGTCGGCGAGGCTCTGGTCTCAATGCTCGAAGAGGACGGCAAACCCGGGATCGTGGATCGGGCCATGATCGTGCCGCCACGCAGTCAGGTGGGCGCCATTACCCCCGAACAAAGGAAGCAGATCGTCGAATCATCCAGCATCGCGGGGCACTATGAAAAGGCGGTCGATCGCGAATCGGCCTACGAGAAATTGCAGGCGCGGGCCGGAGAAAAAGCTGCGAGCGCTGGAGCGCCCGCAGCGACGCCAGGGGCGTCGGTGCCCGAAGCCGCCAAGCCGTCGTTTTTCGGCAAGATCGAGTCGGTTTTTCAACCCACGGTCGGACCGCGCGGCGCCGTTCACGATTCCATGGCGACGAGCATGGCGAAGAGCGCCGTACGTGCAGCGAGCAGCCAGATGGGCCGCCAGATCATGCGCGGAATTCTCGGCAGCTTCATGGGCGGCAGCCGGCGATAGACGGGGTAAGGACGGCGCGCGCCGTCCGCCCCTAACGAACACCGGAAAGCGAACCCCCTGCCTTCTTTCAAGGAGGGGCGCTTTCCCAACCGCCCGCCCTTATTTCTTCGGCGAAGCGGCGGGGCTGGTCGCAGCCTTGGCGTCTTTCTTCGCGCTCTTGTCTGCCTTCACTTCCACTTCCTTGGCGGTCATCGTGTACATGATCGTCACCTTGTCCCCGACCTTTAGATCGCCCGTGACCTTAGTGTTCGAATCACGATCGATTTCGAACCGTTCCTTGCCCTTCGTGACCACGATCATAGTGTCGTTCACTTCCACGACGGGTCCGGTAACCTGGTAGCTTTTTGCGCCGGCAAACGCGGTGCTACTCAAAGCGAGCGTCCCAGCTGCCATCAGACTGAATAATGTGTTTAATTTCATGCAGTATAGAACGTTGGAACCCGGAAACTATTCAAGCCCTTTCAACGGGGAGGGCGAGGCTCCAGCCGAGCCGGCGAGTGTTTGGCAGCGAAGAGCGGCTCAGCAGGAGCTTCGCCCTCCCCCAACGTAACAGTCCGACTTCGCAGCCTTTATTCTTCCCGGCAATCCGATACACTCTGCGCCATGCCAACCGTTCCACTCGGAGAGATCGTTGATTTCGTTGGTGGCCTTTATGCCGGGGACCGGAATAAGCAGGTCGCCGCGGTCGCCCCGTTGGCCGACGCTCGCGTGGAGCAGCTGAGCTTTCTCAGCAATCGCAAGTACGCCGCGCAACTGACTGAGACAGAAGCAGGGGCGATTCTGGTGCCGCGGGATCTGCCGGGCGAAAACGAGCGCTGGATTCGCGTCGATGATCCTTACTACGCAATCGCACGGATCATGACACGCTGGTTTTCCCTCCGGCCCCTGCCGAAGGGAGTGTCGTCAAATACTTCTATTTCACCGAGCGCCACGCTCGGAGCGAACGTGGCCGTCGGCCCGTTCACCACGATCGGGGACAATGTCGTCATCGGGAAAAACGTGACGATTTTCCAAGGTGTTTCGATCGAAGCGGGATCGACTCTCGGAGACGATTCGATCATCTATCCCAATGTAGTTATTTACGACGGCACTTGCATCGGTCGCCGATGCATCATCCACGCCGGGGTCGTCATCGGTTCCGATGGGTACGGCTTCGCCATGCACGAGGGCAAGCATCACAAGATCCCGCAGATCGGCATTGTTCGAATCGAAGACGATGTTGAGATCGGCGCGGGAACTACGATCGATCGCGCGGCGCTGGGCGAAACCGTCATAGGCGAGGGGACGAAAATCGACAACCTGGTCCAGATCGGGCACAACGTGAAAGTCGGCAAGCATTGCCTGCTCGTCTCGCAGGTCGGCATTGCAGGTTCCACCGAGCTGGGCGATCACGTTTTTGTCGCGGGCCAAAGCGGTTTCTCCGGCCACCTCAAGATCGGCCACCGGGTCCAAGTCGCCGCGAAAAGCGCCGTGCTCGCCGACGTGCCCGACGACACCAAGGTGATGGGCTCACCGGCCATGCCCTTCAATGAATTCGCCCGACGGCATGCCGCGCTAAAGCGCCTCGCGAAAAGGAAACCGCTTTAGCCGCTTCGCTATGCGAAGCGCCCTGCGATAATCCGCACCGCTGAGCCCGCGTCGCCCACAGGGCGACGGCTACAGAATCACTCGCTTGAAGGCCCCGGCATCGGCTTGAGACCGACCCGCGCAAGATATTCTTCCACCTGAAGAATATTCGCCGAAGCCCGCTGGACGATTTTGAGAAGATTGTCCATGGATGACACTTCCTCGAGCTGCTCGGCCAGGAACCACTGCAGGAAGTTGATCGTGATGTAATCCTTTTCTTCGCGCGCCAGCTCGACGAGCGCGTTGATCTGATGCGTCACCTTCACTTCCTGGTCGAGTGAAAGCTTTATCGCTTCCTCTGCCGTCTTAAAAGTTGGCTTCGGTGCCTCAATTGCCGGAATGACCACGCGTCCACCTGCATCTACCACGTACTTGATGAAGCGCATCGCGTGCTCGTTTTCTTCGGCAGCCTGCCGGAAAAAATGCTGAGACAACTGCGGCAGCGCATCCGCCGAGAAATGCGCAGCGATCGCGACGTACTGCATCGAAGCGCTGAATTCGAGTCCGATTTGTTCGTTGATCGCGTCGATAACTTTTTGGCTGGTGAGCATGGGGACCTTTCTCTTGGGATTGGCGGTCTCTTTGTCTTAACGCAGATATGCGCGGAATCAATTAGGGCCCATGAGCTGTGGGCATGGAGAGCGTCTTCACGCTGACCCTACTGTTTCGCTCGATTGTTTTCGCAGGACGAAAATGTTCTCATTTACGACGAAGACAGTGGTTTCGACTGTAAACGGCGCGAATTGCTTCGCAGCACAAAGCAGCGTTTCAAAACCTGCCCGGGTCCAGGCGTGAAAGTGGATGTCAAACTCCGGCCAGCGTTCTTCGCCTATGCTCGCTTGCCGTTGAATTTCCGCTTCTGGACATTTTTCGCCAGTTAGAATTGGATGGACATACCGCAGGTGCTCTTCGTAGGACGCACGACAGGTACTCGCGCCGCCGTCGGCGTAATCTGCCAGGACATGATCGATAGTTGTTTCGGGGCGACCCCGATCGAAAGTGTAACGCATGTCTGGCACAACCAGAATGTGAGTGCCAGCGGGTTTGAGCACTCGTATCGCATTTACAATTGATCCGATCGGGTCACGGAGGTGCTCGATGACGTGCGCTGAGATGACAAAATCCAAACTCTCGTTTTTAATTCCGGCGAAAGTTTCAGCGTTGATGTATTCGTCGATTTTGACTTCGTTTTCGCTCTTGCTTTCCTGAAAATATTTCTCGAGCGCATTCTTTTCGCGGATATCACCATAAAGAATCCGGGCAGAGACCGGATGAGGAAAGGCTCGCGCGCCACCACCGACTTCGATCCCGGTCCCTCTCAGGAATTTTGAGGCTACGAACGTTCGCGCCTCGAAAATGGCCGTTACCTCCTCGGCGGGCGGTTGGTCGGGGATATCTGGCTGTCCGTTCATCTGGGTGATGAGGAGGCAAATCTCGGCAAACCTCGCCAGCCACGAACAGAAAGATCGCCGAAGCTTCTGAGGAGCGTCAATGGCGAATTGCGCCTCGACAAAAGTGACACCCCCAATAGGTATGATGGAGCCAATGTCCGGAATGCAAAACGTGGCGCATTAACGATTGAAGTTCGCGTAGCTCGCACGGGTTGGGGTGACGACGATGGGGGGTGGCGTTGGCCATCGGTTTTACCCGCCAAGAAATTCAAAGGCCAAAGCAAATGCAAAAGCCCCGTCTCTTGTTTCCAAGCAACGGGGCTTTTGTTCTGGCGACGTCCTACTCTCGCACAACCTATCGTCGCAC
>Ga0193744_1000129_pt1 | contig 26231 bp, 17 predicted proteins | sample L1a1metaG_FD_143056 | JGI IMG/M metagenome (GOLD analysis project Ga0193744, IMG submission 143056) | Soil microbial communities from a riparian zone of the East river system, Colorado, United States - L1a1 | ecosystem: Environmental > Terrestrial > Soil > Riparian zone | place: USA: East River...
TCAAGTGCTGCTAATAATTCAGGTTCAAAATGAAGATCTTCGAATGTCAAGTTTATGTGTTGGGATTAGGGTGTAAATATTATGTTTTTAAAGTTCGTATTGTTTCCTAACAATTTAATCGCTGCAAAGTTAAGCATTTTTATTGGGTGGGGAAAAATTAGTTGGCTTCTATCGATGTCCGGTGTCAGATGTCAGATGTCCGAGGCCTTGTAACTTGGATTACATTAAATTTTTACGTAGAGGTTCAGAGGATGCAGAGCTGATATAAAACTTAATAATGCGGACATTGGACACCTGACATCGGATAACGAATTTAACCGCAGAAAGCCCAGAGAATTAACCTGAGAGGTTAGTGATTCCAATATATTATGCACGCGGAGGCGCAGAGAACGCAGAGGTAAATATAAATTAATAATGCGGGCATCGGACAACACCCCCTACCTTCTCCAAAAAGTATAAGTATCCGGAATTATTTTGGCCCCGGGGGCGTATTTAAGGTGAAAACCTATTACAAGGTCACATTTTCTATCTATAGCTATACCGTTTTTCATACTGGGTTTCCAGTTTGGCATATTCAAAAACAATTGTTTCACCTGGTCGATGCATCCCAGTCCGCTGTCTGTCTCTATATTCACATCCCTTACTTTGCCTTCTTTGTCTATCACATAACTCAATATTACCTTACCTTCCTTGGCTTTCTTAACTGCTTCTTCGGGATACTTTAAATTGGTATTAATATAATAGAATAATGAATCATACCCGCCTGGGAACACAGGGCTTCTATTGAGTGTGTCGACTTTGAATTTTTCGACTTCTACTGATTTAGAATTTGTACTTGCTATGGAGCTTTCTTGTGAATAGGATATAACAGGCAGTAATAATAATAAGAGCATTATGTTACAACATAATCTAATGGGTAGGTATACCAGGGTTTTCATATTACAGGTTTTTTAGCATTCAGGTAAAATGTTTTATTTAACTGATGAATAAAACATATACAATTTAGTACATTATGTTGAGGAAAGCAAGCAGGGTGAGAAGTAATGTACGATATACAACATACGATATACGATGTGCATTTAGCGTCCGTGTTCGAGGTTAAGGTTGAGGTTGAGCGCGCTACAATTTGCGGAGTCGCGGAGGTGCTAAGTTGCGGAGTCCTTGCTGATTTGCTTTGATGCCATTTGCTATTCTATTCGCGGACATCGGACACGGACATCGGATATCGAATAATTGTATAAAAATGTAGGGGTAATCCCTTGTGGTTACCCTCTTGTGGGTAATTTCAAAGACGCTTTCTTATGTACGACATACGATATACGATGTACTTTTAATGTTGTGTTCGAGGTTAAGGCTAAGGTTGAGGTTTAGCTTGCTTCAATTTGCGGAGTCGCGGAGGCGCAGAGTTGCGGAGGCGTTGTCATTAATACTAAATACAAACTCATTGTTTATAGGAAAGATAATTTGTATTTTTGTAAATACACTTCAGGTCAAAGAATTGTTCTTTGGAAAAATCACTAAAAGAATAAAATGAAAATTGTAGTTGATTATATTGAAACAGATATTCAAAATCTAAAAATAATTGCTGCCAATTATATTGGCGACTACTTTATTAATATTCTTTTTAATGATGGGTCAAAAAAAATAGTTGACTTCAAAGCTTTTTTAAGTAAGTCTCTACACCCTTCAATTAAAAAGTACCTTAATGTTGATTCTTTTTCAGAATTTAAGATTGTAGATGCAAATTTGAACTGGAATGATTATGATTTGATTTTTCCGATTTGGGATTTATATAAAGGAAAGATAGAATAATCACTATAAATACTAGCCACAATAGATAAAGATATTAATATCCTCTCCTATTTCAAATCTATGGCTTCTGCTACTTCATGATTACATACAAACTTCTCATATAGCAACATTGCAATCGTTTGAGCAAATTGCTTTTGATAGAGTTGTTTGGTGTTTTTCATTTCTCCTTTGGACGGAATACCCGGGCCCATGACAGCAAACCAGATCTGACCGCAATCATCTATTTTGGCCCCATGACTGGTCCATTGGTCCTTGTTTTGATCTCCGCGTCCGTGATCAACAGTTAATAATATAGTGGTTTTACCTTTATAGAACTTATCCGATTCAATAAATGTCCATAACTCTTTTAACCAATTATCAATATGATGTGCAGCATCCAGATAATAACGATATAGTCCTGCATGGGCCCATTCGTCTGTTTCTCCATACGCTATATATACAATTCTTGGATGCCGGGTCTTCATATTTTCTATAGCCGCTGCATGGGTAAATACATCCAGGCATTCTTCCTCATGCCATGGCTTTATGCTATTGGCCATCATAGCATTAATCATTTTCTCTTTTTGATTAGGGAACTTACCTCCAAAAGTTTCAAATGCAGCCGTAACAGAAATCTTACTTCTTTCTTCAGCCAGTATGTATGGGAAAGCTCCCCATGCACCATGTACGGCAATTTTATCTTTAAACCAGGGCCTGGTATTTAAATACTCCAATACATTCATATTGGGGTTGATCATAAAGTCATTGGAATTGATTGCCGGATCTACAAATCCACAAAAGATCTCACTGTATCCTGGGTAACTAAACTTGAGCGGATTAAAATTATCTACTTTACTATCGAGATCTCTGTTACCATATATCTGACCCTTTTCGGCTATTTTACTCCACAAGAAAGGCATTATCTTTTTCCTGCTCTCATGAGGACTCTTCCCACCGTAAGTCTTAAAAAGGTATAATGAATCATTTTGATTGTATTTGGGATTATTGGCTATTTCTTTGTCCAGGCCTTTAAAAACTTCTTGCCATCTAAAGCCGTCAGTTGTAATGATTATTAGATTCTCTGCAGTTTGAGCTTTTAGTTGAAGCTGACTTACCAGAAGCAGGAGTGGGAAAATTATAGCTTTCATATCTTGGTTAGTATACTTTTAATTAAAGAAAGAACCCTGAAAACACAAATCTAATTAAAGGCAATTTTATATGTGATAAATATCTGTTAATTATACATGAACTTTCCCCCAGATTCACATCTCAGACTATAATACAAAAGAGCCCCTGCAGTTCTGGCAGAAGCTCTTTATAAAAATGCGTTTGAATAAAATTAGACTATGTTAACTGAACTGGAAATTAGTTTATTTATTGAACGATTAGCTTTTGAACTTTACCATCCAATTTAATAAAGTATACTCCTTTACTTAATCCATCAACTGAAGTATTGTCTGTGTCCAAACCATATTTTACTATATGTCCATTTATGTCGAATATACCAAATGAAACAACTTGTTTTCCGAAATTAAGCTGACCATTCATTATTGGATTTGGATAAATTGGTGCTTGTAACGCTTCTGCTATTTCATTGTGAGTAGCAATAATGCCATCAAGTACCGGATTGTCTTTAAAATTAGCACCTGACAAAGCCGGAGAACCGCCCACTGGTCTAAAATCAGGGGTTTTAGAAGCCGCCATTGGATTAATTAATACAGTACCTGCTGTAAATGCTACCGGATCTATATTATTTGCTAAAACTCCTGATTGGCGTGTCCAGTCATTAAGTGCATTCAGTTTATTAAGACAACCTACAGCTTTAGCAACTTCAATTAAACCATTTGCAGTACTATCAGATATTCCTTTAGTGGCGGTTGTATTAACAATTAGATTGTTGGCAAAAGAGATTTGCTTAGTTTGAATATCTACTGGAGTATTTGGGCTCACCAATGATAATGCCTGTGGGAAGTTTGTGTTTCTAACACAGCTGTCACCATCAATCATCAGGAAGTTTCTGTATCCCATAAATATAGAGTTTACTACTCGTTCAGATGAATTTCTTCTGATACGTGCTCCTCTTCTGAATGCAGCTTTAGTCACTGAATTCATATCACTCCATTTTGAACCAACAGGTACTGGCCCAATCATAGTAAAATTAGAGAATATAGCGCTGGTAAAGGTTTTTACATTTGCTGTTCCTACTGCTTCATTATCTGATTCAAAGCCTTCTGAAGTCGAGCCACCTGAAGGTAAAGAATAAGTAAGATCAAAATATGCAGAATCTTTAACACCAATACCAAACTGGCTCAATCCTCTATAACCATTATCTGTGTCAAAATCATCATCTGTACCTTTATATGCGATTAAATGGGAAGAATTTACAGTACCTCCAAACCATTCGAATGAATCATCACCAGAGAAAGAAACCTGAACATGATCTACTTCTGTAGCTGAACCTACAGCACCAAAAGTCATTCCATTTATCTCTTTGTTAGCTTCAAATGCAATACCTCCAAATTCTATTCTAAGGTAAGAAATTGCGCCTGAATTATCGTTTTGATCTGTACCTCCAAATTTGGCCAAACTAGGATCAAATGAAACATTATTGAATCCTTCCATTTGCACATTATTACCAGTACCATCTAATAGGTTATGTGTAGATCTTCCAGCAATCAATAAACCACCCCAATCTCCTCGGTCTCTTTGACCTACGGCTTTATTTGAAGTAATGACAACAGGTTGATTAAGTGTGCCCTGTATATCAATTTGACCTCCTCTTTCAACAATGATTGACGCATAATTCTTGGGTGTAACACTTAAATCAGAATGACAACGGATGATGGTTCCTGCCGGTATAACTAATTTACCACCTGCTCTTACTACAATAAATCCTTGTAATAAATAAGTAGAGTTTGCATTTAAGCTAACTGTTGTTGTAATATCTTTTTCTCCGGGTATTGGCAATGTAGCGTCCATGCCATTTAAAGTAGTAAGATCATTTGGTTCAGGATAAGCTGTAGTCTTTGGATCCCAATTTGTCCATCCTGTAGTCCAATCATGGTTAAGATCATTATCTAGTGCTCCTACATAAATAGTTTTTGTAAATTTAAAGTCCGACTGTGCGGATAATTGAGTGCAAAACGCAATCAATGTTGCTAAGCTTAGTATTTGTAAAAATTTTGACATAGTATATTCTTTTTTTAGTTGATGCAAAATTAGCCTGGCTATATAAAGAGGGTATTAAGCCTATGTTAAGTTATTCTTAAGTTGGGGTGGAAAGGTGTTATTATTATACGAAAATGAACTAAAAAAGACAAGAGCGGAAGACTTGTATAGTGTTCCGCTCTCTTAATATTATTTAAATTATACTGTTATTAGAAGGTCAATCCTGCGCTAAGGTTCATTGTCATACCATTGGTAAAATTAAACATCTTACGATCCTGGTGATTTGCGTCATTATTATATGAACCATTATGATCCGTATCCTGATAATATATTAAATCATGATGAAGTAAATCGCCTACTGTAAGTTTCAGATTAAACTTACCTATGTTTTTGCCCACTTGAATATCAACAACACCTCGAGGTGCCTCATAAATATCCTGTCTAGTATCACCAAAACTTGGATCTACTCCTACATATGCAATTCTTCTTCCTACCTGATTAAATACTACGCTACCAAACCAACCAATTTCTTTGTTGTCATATTGAAGCCCCAGGTTTAATACATATGGTGATTGTCCCTGAAGCGGTCTGTCCGCTTTTGCTTGGGACCCTTGTTCAAAATTAAGTGCCGATTTAATTAATGCTAAATTAGAGAAGAATACGATATCGTTAAAAATCTTAGCATGGCTTATAAAATCCAGTTTCTTTCTGAATTCCAATTCTACTCCGTATACTTTAGCTGATTTACCATTAGAATAAGTGAAGGTGGTAAATGGCTGCGTGATATCAATGTTAAACTCAACCGGGTTTTCTATAGTTTTATAAAATGCTCCTGCAGAAATTATCTCAGCTCCAGTAGGATAAAGTTCCCAACGCAATTCATAGTTATTCAACTTAGCTACTTTCAGGTCTTTGTTTCCTTTGATCTCTGCATTTTTATCAAATACATAGAAAGCAAAAGGGGCAAGTTCCCTGAATTCAGGGCGGTTAACTGATGCATAATATCCAGCTCTTATGTTTGACTTATCAGTTAAGGACCAGGTAAGATTTAGGGAAGGCAAATAAATACCTTCATTAATCGTCGCTATATTAGATTTTACCAGTTTGTCATTATTTACTTTAATATCTGCTTTCTCATATCGCACGCCATAAACTGCTCTCAGCTTACTAAAATACTTTTGGTCTGCCATTAAATAGATTGCATCTAGCTGTGATTTACCCTGATAGTATGAAATATCATCTGAAGTTTTTTCTAATAAATACAATTTATTACCGGCTATATTTTGTTGTCCAAGATCAATAGAAGGATCATAGCTTAAGTTAGAAAGTGAGCCATTATATACAAAACTTCTTCCCCAGAAAGAACGGTCACGTTGTTGTGTAAAAACTCCCGCTTTTACTTCTGTCTTTACTTTTTCACTATCAAACTGTTTGCTGATATCCACATTAGCGCCATAAAGATTTTCGTTTAAGTTGGAAGCGAAACGTCCTGAACTTGTATTGAAGAAGTCTCCCAGTGCTAGTTGATAATCATCAAAATCGGGGCTCTTTGTATAATTCACTATTCTGTAATCCGGTATTTGGCGGTTTACATTTGAATAGTTTAATGAAGCATTAATATTAAACAAGTCTTTACCTACTGTTTGCTTTAAGGATAAAATCCCGTTATAGAGACGATTGTAATTTATGATATTGGTAAGGGTTTTAACCTTTAAATCATCGTTGACGCTGCCAATTCCGTTTCTTACAACTGTGGTATTGTCTGTACTGATATTTAACAGGTTGCGGAAATTAATTTCAGTATGTGCTCCTACATAGTTCAAATTAATAATGCCACCACTATTTATATTTTGATTGTAGGTCTGGTCCTTAAAATCAGCTACCGGACCTGAACCGTCAAAGGTTCTGATCTCAGCCTCATTATGCTTTAAGGTATTGCTATAATTTAAAGCTACGATCAAACCTAGTTTTTTTGTGTCTGTAAGTGCTATCGGCAGTCCTAATGAATAAGCAAAACGACTACTTGGCATAGCATCTTTGATTGTATTGGACCAATCGTTGTTAAAGTTCTTGGTAATGTCTGCAAAATTGTTCTTCTCTTCTGAATTAGGAAAAGTATTAGCAGACTTAAGACCTTTAGGGTCAAAAGAAGGTATATCTCTTTTGCTGCTTAACATATTAAACTCTTCCCCGGGGTAGGTTTTAAATTGGGTAAATTCTTTAAATGTAGTTAAAGAATGTGTTTGCATTCCTAAGGTAATATTCTGAGTCAACTCATCCGGAATTGCTTTCGTGTTGATCTTGATAATACCACCACCAAAATCTCCTACCAGGTCAGGAGTTCCTGCTTTAATTACCTGTAAGTTGTCCAGAAGGCTTGCAGGTACCACATCAAATGCAAATGCTTTACGGTCAGATTCAGTAGAGGGTAATAAGGCACCATCAAGATAGCCGGCATTATATCGATCATTCATTCCGCGAATAACTGCAAACTTACCATCCTGAATAGAAGCGCCGGTAACTCTTTTAAGAACGTCAGAAGTTGTTCGGTCTGGTGTTTTTCTGATTTGATCAGCTGATACTCCGTCCGATACCTGGGCAGCATTCCTTCTGGTAGCTAATAAAGCCAGGGCAGATGATTTTTCTACCGTATAGGTTATTACGATATCCTCCAGGACATTCGTGTTTTCCTCCATGCTTGTATTTACATAGCTGATTTCATTTGCCTTTACTTCAACCGGTATTTTTACGGTTTTATAAGATAAGAAACTGATGATCAGATTATAATTGCCCGGTTCCAGTGAAAAGGAATATTTTCCTTCCATGTCAGCCGCCGCTCCCGTTGATGTGCCTTCAATTTGAATGGTAGCACCAATCATATCTTCATTTGTGGTGGCGTCGGTTAATTTTCCTGCTATTTTACCCCTTTCAGACTGTGCCATTGCCATTTGAGCAGATAAAGTAAAGCAACTGGTAACCAACATCGTGAATAATAATAGAATAGATTTTTTCATAGAATAATTTATAAGTTCTGTGTTTTAATATTTAGGTCTTGATTTAAAAAGCAGTAAAAACAATGCTTTTGGCCTTTGTTTTCATTTAAGGATTTGGATAAGGTCATATCCTGCTTGATGATTTTCCAATTACTAAGAAGTCTTTCATTCATAATTTGGTACAAAGTTCAGCTTAAAGCAGCCAGGGATGGGACTTATGGTATTTAAGTTTAGTTTAACTTTATGTTAAGCCAATGTTAAGTCATGGATTTTCATGCCGGAGAGCTTCTCCGGAGAGATATTATAATTTTTTATAATAATATTCTTGCTTTATAGATAAATGACCCTGTTAATCCTTATCTTGGTGAATTGAATTAACTGTTTTATCTGTCCCCAGCCTTATAATTCATCATTTGTTTTGGGTCAATTGAAAAAAGCCCCAGCTCTCGTAAAAGAGCCGAGGCCATACACTAACTTATATTTTTATTACACACCAGAATTTCATCCTGACTTTGAATATGCATGTTTTAAGGGGATAACGTTTATTTTCAGGCCATTCTTCTCCTTAAGAAATATGTCCTATCCAAATGGTAAATGACTTCTTGCCAGTAAAAGGGATTAAGCTCATACTGGTACAAAGATCATTTCTGTATGTTAAGTCAATATTAACTGTAGTTAATCTTGATGTTAAGTATTGGCTAACAAAAACTCACCCCCCGCCCTCTCCATCCGGAAAAAGGATGGAGAGGGCGCCACTTCGGCTTTTGGGATAATGGTCTAACTTATTAATTTTGGAATTATCTGTAATGTCTGGGTTTACCCTTGCCCCATTAGAATAATATTAAGGCTGAAATACTAAATATGAATATTTTGCAAGGGGGGTAAGGGGTAAACCCTACCCTTACATATAATTACTTTTAGAGGTGAACCCAACCCTTACATATCTGACTTAAAGATTAATTTCCACCACAAGATCTTTAATAAGCCATGTTTTCTTTACATTTAACACTTTAATTCTGTAAAGTCTTAAACTGAATAGATGCCTGATAAAAAGGATATCGATAATAAAATAAGTCCACACCAGCTTGATAAAACCCTGGGTGGTAAAATCAATGTCCCTGTATTCCAAAAAAATATTAAAGCCGGACCAGAGATACCTATCCTCGCAAATAGAATCCTTTTAGGAGACAGAGCAGCCCTTGCACAGGGAATTACGCTAATAGAAAGTAAGAAATCAGAGGACCATAGCCTAGCTCATCAATTAATTGAATTATGTCTACCGCATACTAAATCCTCCGTACGAATTGGTATTTCAGGTAGTCCCGGTGTGGGTAAAAGTACATTTATAGAATCCCTTGGCTTGCAATACATTAAAGAAGGCAGAAAACTGGCGGTATTGGCTATAGACCCTTCCAGTAGTATTGCCGGTGGAAGTATCTTGGGAGATAAAACCAGGATGCAGCGCTTAAGTATAGAAGAAAATGCATTCATTAGGCCTAGTCCTGCCGGTAAAACCCTTGGTGGTGTAGCGAGGAATACCCGCGAAGCAATTATGTTGTGCGAAGCTGCTGGGTATAATACAATCCTGATAGAAACCGTGGGAGTAGGTCAGTCCGAGTACATAGTTGAATCTATGACGGATCTGTTCGTGTTACTGATACAACCTGGTGCAGGTGATGAATTGCAGGGCATAAAAAGAGGCGTTGTAGAAATGGCCGACCTGGTCATTGTAAACAAAGCAGATGGAGATAGTTTAAGCCTTGCTAAACAGGCAAAACTTGCCTATACACAGGCACTACATTTATTCCCCCCTAAGGAAAGCGGCGCTTTAGTTAAGGTCTTGCTTTGTTCTTCAGTAGAAGAAACAGGCCTTGAAGAAATTAAAGAGGAGCTTGCCAGGCTGGAGAAACATAATTTGACATCCTCTTTTTTCAATACCAAGCGATCGAAACAACAATTGTATTGGTTTGAAGAAAGTCTTAAGAATGAGTTGTTAGACCGGTTTTTCCAACATCCCCTGGTTAAAGCAAAGAAAATAGCACTTGAAAAAGATATTATAGATAATAATAAAAGCCCTTTTTCGGCTGCAGAAAGACTTTTAAAGATTTTCTTTAAGGATATCGAAGCTTAAGTTTCTCTGGCAAAAAATAGGCCCTTTTCAGTTAAACCCTTCTAAAATGTGTCGTGCCTACAGCACTCGAATTGCTGTTGGTCTATTACCCCGGATTAAAATACGGGGCTACAATATTGGTCGAGGCCACGCCTGTTTAATACACAGAGCCTTGGGCTCGAAGCATTTTGTAGCAACGGATTTCAATCCGTTGTACATTAGTAATACAAACAATGAGTGCCTTAGATACGTCACATATTTGATTGTAATTGACGATGTGATAATTTCATTTCAATTTGTTATAAAATGTGATTAGATTTTAAAATCATCCCCATACTTGGCACGAATTTTCTACCCGTGCCAAATAGCTTTATTACATTAGATAGTAAATCCAATAAATTTTCTTTTACATTTATAGTAAATTAACCAATCAAAATGAGTGAAGTTGTAACTACCAAATGGTTTGGCCATCCCAAGGGTCTGTATATATTATTCATGACAGAAATGTGGGAACGCTTTACCTTCTACGGCATGCGTGCCCTCCTGATGCTCTTCATGACTTCCCAAATGCATTTTGAAGATTCTAAAGCTAACCTTACTTATGGTGCTTACCAGGCTTTTGTGTATACTATGCCTGTATGGGGTGGTTGGTTAGCTGATAAACTCATTGGCCAACGAATTTCTATTGTCTGGGGTGGTGTCCTTATGGCACTTGGTAACTTTACTTTAGCAGTTCCAAGCGATATTGCTTTTTACCTGGGCCTCGGAATGATTGTGGTAGGTAATGGGCATTTCAAACCAAACATATCTACAATGGTTGGGGATCTTTATGATGAACACGATGAAAGAAGAGATTCTGCCTTTTCTATTTTCTATATGGGTATTAATGTAGGTGCCACACTTGGTGGTTTACTTTGTGGGTATGTAGGTCAAACCTTTAACTGGCATTTAGGATTTGGCCTTGCCGGGGTACTCATGCTCATCGGTTTGTTTGTATTCCATAAAGGGAAACACACTTTAGGGGATTTAGGTCACCCTCCGGTTGGTTCTATCTTAAATGAAAAGTTCAAAGGCATTATCACCTATAAAAATGCTGTATTGGTACTCAGCATTTTATTAATCCCCTTGTTTGCTTTCCTGCTGGTTAACTATAAAATGATCAACTATATCATTAACCCGATCGGAATCATCATGTTGGCCTATGTAATATACTATGGATTTAAAGAAGGTAAAGTTGCTTTTGGCCGTTTAATGGTGGCACTGGTATTGATCTTTTTCTCCATGTTGTTCTGGGCTTTCTATGAACAAGGTGGAGGCTCGCTCAATTTATATGCAGACCGGAATGTGGACATGAATTTCCTGGGAATTCATCTTTCTTCTGCTGCTGTAAATAATTCAATTAATGGGGCTATGGTAGTCATAATGAGTCCTGTTTTTGGTTGGCTTTGGATTAAATTAGCAAAGATAAATGCCAATCCTAACTCACTAATTAAGTTTGGTCTGGGCTTAATACAATTAGGTATAGGTTTTTATATGTTCGTGTTAGGTGCCCAAACTGCGCACGATGGTATGGTTAATCTCTTTTGGTTTGCTATGGGTTACTTCTTTATGACAACCGGGGAACTCTGCCTTTCCCCTATTGGCTTGTCGGCCATTACTAAGTTGTCTCCTCCCAAAATGGTAGGGCTCATGATGGGAATGTGGTTCCTTGCGAGTGCATTTGGGCAATACCTGGCTGGAATAATCGGCACTCTGATGGCCATTCCGCCTGATTCTGCTACCGGAGGAAAAATGAGCGCTTTACAATCCTTACCTATATATACGGGTATATTTAGCCAGATTACCATAGTTTCAGTTGTGTCCGGTGTAATACTATTATTACTATATCCGGTACTAAGGAGATTTATGTATGGTGTCAAGTAAGTGGTGCGCTAATATGAAAGCTAAAAATTTGGATATTAAATGAATAGAATTAAATTTACACGTTTGATAATTATGAAATTCCGTCCGTAAACACTAGAAATTAATATTCAATCAATAAACGTTTTTCTATAACCAATCAATAAACACACTATTATGAACGATGTGAAAGTGCAAGGTGGACACCCAAAGGGTCTGTATCTACTATTTTTTACCGAAATGTGGGAAAGGTTCAGTTACTATGGAATGAGAGCCATCTTTATCCTCTTTCTTACTAAAGCAATGTTGCTCAGTAAGGGTGATGCCTCCAATATCTATGGTAGTTTTACCGGCCTGGTTTATTTAACCCCTTTATTGGGTGGATACCTTTGCGATCGTTTTCTGGGTAACAGAAGAAGTATTTTTGTAGGTGGTGTATTGATGGCTATTGGGCAGTTTCTGATGTTTATGTGTGGGAGTTCAATTGCCAATCCTGCAACTGCTAATACCCTTATGTGGATTGGTTTAACAGTATTGATAGTGGGTAATGGTTTCTTCAAACCAAATATATCTACTATGGTGGGTCAGTTATATGAAAAAGGAGACAGGAGAATAGACAGTGCATTTACTATATTTTATATGGGTATTAACCTGGGTGCTTTCTTTTCACCATTGATTTGTGGTGGTTTAGGTGACACAGGCAATATAGCTGATTTTAAATATGGATTTCTTGCTGCTTGTATTGGTATGATCATAAGTGTGATCTCCTTTGAGCTACTTAAAAATAAATACCTGACAGGACCTGATGGCAATGCAATAGGAATGCCTGTACAGAAATTGGATATGAAAAACCTGGGTATTATCATAGGTTCATTTGTGGTCATATTCTTTTTGTTGAGTTTTAAGAATATGTTCAAAAGCGATATAGATCTTATTGGATATCTGATATATGGTTCCATGATCGTAGTACCATTGGTCATTATAACAGATAAGAGCTTAACCAAAGAAGAGAAATCGCGGATCTCTGTAATATTCATTCTGGCATTCTTTGTTATATTCTTCTGGAGTTCATTTGAACAGGCAGGTGCATCCTTAACCCTGTTTGCCGATTCTCAGACTAACAGACAAATTGGTACCTGGACTATGCCTGCCAGCTGGTTCCAATCTATTAACCCTCTGGGAATTATCATTCTTGCTCCTATATTTACTTATTTCTGGGGTATGTTATATAAGCGAAATCTGGAGCCCGCTTCTCCAATGAAGATGGCTTGGGGTTTAACCTTGTTAACTTTAGGATATGTGGTCATCGCATATGCAGTTCATGGTGTAGACAGTGCACAAAAAATAGCTATGTGGTGGTTAATCGGTCTTTATTTACTCCATACTATGGGTGAGCTTTGTTTATCGCCGATAGGACTATCCATGGTTTCAAAACTGGCGCCATTAAGATTCTCTTCTTTATTGATGGGAACCTGGTTCTTAGCCAATGCTGCTGCCAATAAATTTGCGGGTACATTGAGTGCTTTAATTCCACCAGGTGCAGGAGAGGCTCCGGCCACAGGTGCGGTGGTTTATCCAACTATAGTAGGGTTCCAAATCACCAACCTGTATGAATTCTTTATGGTGTTTATTATTATGAGTGGAACAGCTGCGGCTATTCTATTCTTAATGAGTGGATATTTGAGGAAGAAAATGCACGGTATCAGATAGTTGATTTTTCTTTTTTATCATATAGTAAAATCCCTCTGCATGAATAGTGCAGGGGGATTTTTTTTATTACTGCTTTCTTGAGTAAGTATGCATTTCCATTTAGATGCTCTACATTTCGATAATACAAATGTGCGGATTAAAACTCGAATTGGTAGCCCACTACGGGGCAAATTCCTTTCTCTAAGATTTAGCTATAAATAGGTAGTCCCGAAGGGACAATTCCTTATAGAATTAAAATAGCATTTCCTGATTTCAAAATTTATTGCTGAAGAATGCTCCTTTAGGAGCTACCTGTTTGTAGCAGTAATTATAAAATATTTCATGTGCCTCTTAGAGGCTACCTGTCCGAGTTTTAATCTGCAAATATTGCAAATTCAAAGATATATATTAAGGGGGAAAACCTTTGTCGCCGCTGTTTTGCTCCTCTGGAGCAAGTTAAATATCCTATAGGTTTTACTATTAACATTTGACTCCTAAAGGAGCCACGAGGTACGGCCCGCGAATTTCCCCAGCGGGGATACATATTAATAGAAAGCAAGATTAAAACCAACTCGCTCCAGAGGAGCGAAACAGTGTATTAAAAGTCCTCATTAGTTATTATATTTGTTACATGACCACTCTAACTAAATCAGCCCAAATCATGCTTGATCAACAAAAGACGATAAACTTTAGATTACTCCTTTTAACATTCCTGTTAACCCCATTCATAGCTAATTCCCAAACTCAATGCCTGGGAGTTAACCTCGATCAGATGGGAGCTTTTGTCAATATTATGAACCATACCAACCGTTATGACAAGGTGCTTTCTTATGATAGTCATGGCTGGCCTCAAAGTGATTTTGAACTGGTATTAATGGATAACCGGCCAGTGGCAGAATGGTCAGGGCAAATAGATGACCCTGAAGTTTACAGAATTGATTACAGTGGTATTTATCATGCAAAGTTTACTGGTCAATCCAATATCAGCATTTTTGGAAGTAGTGCTGTTATTCAAAATAAAACCTATGATGCAGTTAGCAACACCACTTATTTTGATATAATGATGCCGGGCCCACCGGGTGCTGATCACGGCTTTATGTACCTGACATTTTCAAATACTAAAAAAGAAGCTGCCAGTCCTGTCAATACCGGGATTACTAATCTGGAAGTTAATCGACCGGGTTATGACTTAAGCACTGATAAAGTCTTTACTGATGAATATATCAACTTGTGTAAGTCTGTAAACTTCGACTGCTATCGCTATTATAATATACAAAATATATGGGATGCCGAACCAACATTTCCGGCACACACTACCTGGGGAAACAGAAAAACTCCAGAAGATGCCTGTCAGTCAACAATGCAAAATACAACTGGCAAAAAAGACGGCTGGTGTTGGGAGTATATAATAGACTTAGCCAATATTTTGGAAAAGGATATGTGGATCAATATACCTATTTCATGTGATTCTAATTATGTCGCAACACTAGCAGAATTGTTATTGTCTGATCTTGATCCTAAGATTAATATCTATGTTGAAAACTCAAACGAATGTTGGAGCCCAAGCCAGGTAACGCATGGTGTATATAATCAGGCACAGGCAAACCAATATGGAATTACATTTGATCAAAACTATGCAAGAAGAACGGTTGAGCTGTCAAATTACTTTGCTAAAGTCTTTGGGGCTAATCAGATTAATAACAGGATACGGGTAATATGTGCAGGTCAGCAAGTTTATCTCGGAAGAACTGATAATCATCTGAATTATATCAATGCTACTTTTGGTCCTCCTAAAAATTATATATATGGAACTAGCTCTTCAGTATATTTTAATACGAGCTTGCCTAATGGTACACCTTCTGAAATCTGTGATGGCATGATTGCAAATATCAATAATCAGATTGATAACCCGGGAAATAGTTCTAACCGGAAAGCCCATATTAAAAAAGCGCTAGATTGGGAACTTCCTGGCGGCGTTACTTCCTATGAAGGAGGCCCTGCTACTCCCGGAGATGGCTCCTCTGTGAATCTCAGTAATAAGATTTTAGCACATAGGAATGCCAAAATGAAAGATGTAGTCATCAGAAATTATAAAGAAGCCTGGTTTGAAATAGGCGGTGGTCTGGCAATGTATTTTACATTAGCTTCCGGATATAACCGTTATGGTTGTTGGGGTATGACCGATGATTACACCAAACCCGACAGGAATTATAAATTGGAAGCATTGAATAGTTTTAGCCCTTGCATTACTACTGCTGTTGAGGAAGCAATTGTTGAGGGCTCACATCTGGAAATTTATCCTAATCCTTCTAGTAATGCTACAACTTTAAAATACATTCTCAACACTTCTCAACATGTTACCTTAGGTATTTATAATCAATTGGGAGAACGACTATTATGTCTTAAAGATGAAAATATGCCTGCAGGAGAATATGTGGAGGTGTTGGATAATATGGGATTATTGCCCGGTGTATATTATTGTGTACTTAGCTGTAGTAAGGTAAGAGAGGTAGGAATAGCGAAATGGTTTTTAGATTAAAAAGAGAGAAAATATAGTTATAACAGTAAAAATAGTAGAAGTATAAAGGAAAATTTATTAAAGAGCTTTATTTAACTATTTGAAACTTGCTATAAACCAATGAAAAATGTAATAACATGAGACAAGCAATTAATATAGAGAGAAAATTTATTCAATGTTAGTTAAATTATTGCCTTTTCAATTTTGTCGAGAACTTCAGATAGACTTGAGTTTATCTCTTTTCCAGTAAATCGTATTGAACTTACGCCAATATTATTTAACTTTTCTGCTATTGCTTTATCCTTCGCCTCATTATGGAACTCTTTGCCATCACAAAATACGGCCACCTTTTTCTCAGGGAAATAAAAATCTGCAGCAGTGATAAGTTGATTTTGTGAAATCCAGATTTCACTTTCTTGCATTTGGTAATAATTTGGAAATATGCTACCATCTTTATAAAAGCACATTTGCATTTCAGGAAAGATCTTTCTTAAATACAATCCTTGCAATACAAAAAGTTCAATTGGAGATTCACAACCCCATATACGTTTTGGCCTTACATCTTTAAAAGGGTTAAAGTATAACTCACTTTTATAATTACGATACTTTGCATTTATTTGTGGACTATATGAACTAAATTCATTTATGACTACTTCTTTTTTATCAAATTTTGGAGAAAGGAAATACAAGCCCCAGGCAAAACCAATACAATCCGAATATTCACGAAGTTTAAGACTTGAGTACAAGGAATAATCTGAGAAAATACCACCACAAATTCCCTGAAAAGGATTAAAATTAGAAAATACGTAACCACGCTCCTGGCAAATTACTTCCAAATCAAATTGTTTCATCAAATTTATATTCCAAGTATCAACCTGTTTATTCTTTTGCATAGGCACAAGGGATACACTATAAGGAAAGCCTTTTAATACCTTTTTATCCTGTTCTTCAAATACACAGAAATTGAGAACAATTTGTATAGCCTGAAACTCTGTTATCCCAATGCTTTCGTAATATTTGTATTCTTCTGGTAAGGGATTTGTAAATATAACTGTAGCATTTTGCCCTTCAACTTCACTATTTTTTCCTATGAAATCTAACCGGGATTTAGTCAAAGGCAATATGCCATTAAGGGTGTGAAAATCTAATAAAAGAATAGGAGGTAAATGCTTATAATCAATCTCTAAATCATATCCAGATGGAAAGTGCTTATAAAATTTAATGTTTTCTTCCAGGTATTTCGGCCTATTTGTAATAGGGTAGATCTTATCTGCTTTTTTGACATTATCAATTTTTTCGAGTGTAGGACTAGATTTGACAGAGTCATAAAAGTCTAAAAGAAAGAATTTAAATTTTCCTGAATTATATTTTTGATTAGCTTCTGAATAGGGAATGAAACTAAATGAACCGTTTGTTAATTTTGCCATTTTTCTTGCTTGTTTCTGTGCTTTTGTGCTTAACCCAATTCCTATTATGTGTATCTGACAGTAGATACCATCTAATCTTGCTCTTTTTGTTTCAGCAACATAATCACTTCCTTCATCTTCCTCGCCGTCAGTAATTAAGATTATTTTTTTATAATATGTCACATAATCTTTTAACTTATTTAAAGATGTTCTTATAGCAGATGATGTGGGTGTTCCCCCTGCAGGTATTCCTAATGATTTTACTACTTTGATTAATTCTGCTTTATTAGTGTTGCTCAAATCCAATATTTGTTTTGTTAGTGCAGCATCGTTGATTTGTGAAAATGTTTTAATTCCAATTAGTGAAGAATAGTTAAGATATGGTAGTATATCATTATAAAACATAAGTTTTATAAATGGAAGTTTATCTTTCATGCTTCCTGAAAAATCAAGTAATATTTCTATAACAGTATCCATAAGCATTTATATTGTTGTGATTTGGGTTTAACTGAGGCATTAAACATCTAATCTTACTAATTAATAATAGTTTCAAATTTACTTGTAAATAAGGTAGGATATAAAATTTATTAAATATCCAGCAATCTTGTTCATTTGTAGCATAGATATTAGACATATTTCATTGAAAATCAGAAGGTCGAATGAAAAAATAGGACACAAAAAGCAATATATGGAAATAAATATGTTAAATATGGAAATAAATTTTGATTTCTGGAAATTTATATCTTATATTTGCAACTGTAAGCTATAACTAAACCCAAAAATGATACAATACTTTAATATAATACAAGCTTTATGCAGATCTGCACTTTCGAACCCCAATGATGCAGTTATACATCAAATCACAAGATTAAAAGAAAGCTTAGAAAAGGACGGGTATTCAAATGAATCAAGATCTTTAGCAGGTTTACTATCAACTTTGCAAGGCTCAGTAGATATGTCACCTAGTAAGATTCATAAATCATTTGTTGTGCGAGCTGGTGAGGAATTGACTTCAAAAACTTTAATTCCTGTTGACAAGGAAACCTCAACACCATTAGCAGAAATTTTCTTCCCTCCTGATTTGCCAGATGAAATACCTTTATTTGATGAAAGCATCAAATTAGCTATCCAAACTATAGTAAACGAATGGGCAAAGTTTGATAAACTATTGGAAATTAATGCATCACCTGCAAGTTCATGTTTAATTTATGGCCTTCCTGGAACAGGAAAAACACATTTAGCAAAATGGATATCAAAGCAAATAGGAATTCCTGTTGTATTGGCTAGATTGGAAGGGCTGATGTCTTCTTTTCTTGGAACTACTTCACGAAATATAGGAAATTTATTTGCATTTGCCAATAAATACAAATGTGTCCTTTTATTAGATGAGTTTGATGCAATTGCTAAACTTCGTAATGATCCGCAAGAAGTTGGTGAAGTAAAAAGAGTTGTTAATACTCTTCTTCAAAGTTTAGATACTAGGCATGAGAATGGATTTACAATTGGGGTCACAAATCATGAGAGTCTCTTAGATCCAGCAATTTGGAGAAGATTTGATATTCAAATTGAAATACCGAAACCATCTCCAGAAGTTATGACGGGAATATTGAAAAAGTTTGTGAAGCCTTTAGAGTTCAATGAGAGTGAAATAAAATTCTTGGCGTGGTGTCTGGAAGGTTCATCTGGCGCTGATGCTGAAATGTTGTCGAAGTGGTTGAAGAGAGCATTTGTATTGGAAAAAGAAAGCAATATAGTTTTCGTAATGAAGCAGTTTGCTTTATTAAATTCCGGTAGGGTAAATGCAATTAAAAGAAATATAATGTTAAAAAGTGAGGAAGAATTTATCGCCATGTTGCATAATGACAGGAGTTTTTCATTTAAGCAAAAAGATATTGCTACTTTATTTGGTATGACACCCTCTTCATTAAGTAAACAGCTTTCAAAGTACAAAGAATCAGAAAAGATATAAAATTATGGCAAATAGTCCCATTCAAATAATATTAAATACGAATGACTTCATTGAAGTTTGGGATCGTGGTGGAGGTGGTCCAGCAAAGGACTTTTTTGCCGGAAGTGATGTTGAATTTACTGAGCATCGTGATAATCTGCAAAGACAATTGATGGAAATTAGAGGGTTGCAGCTTATGAATAGTTTTGCACAAGTTTCTTATGCAAAAGTAACACTTAAGCAAGCAGCTTTGGCAAAAAGTCATCGGCCTACTTCCCAAATATTTAAAAGGGATATTGCTCCGGTTGTAGGAGCAGGGGATCTTGGAGAATTATTTATTGAATTGAATCCTGAAAGCATTGATCAAATTAACAATAAAGTAGTTCAAGCAGAGTCTAAAACAAGATATAAAGAGAAAGATGGAAAAATGATACCTAACCCTTCTAGAATTAGAAGTGAGTTAGGAGCTATTCATGAAATTTCCCCATATGAGGCCAGCGACAAACGCAAATTTTCTTTAACTCAGGCTATAGAATGGCTTACAAATCCGCAGACAGGGGGCTCATATATTGTTGAACTATTTGAAGCTCCACCAGCCAGACAAGATTGGGATACATTGAGTACCTATAAATTATCCTTATTCAAAAGTTTCTTTGATGGATTAGAGAAACTTGGCAATGGTTTACATGTTTCAAGAATATTAAGTGGCACTGGTACATCCGTGATTTTTGGGATTAAATTAGAAAAAGGGTCGGCTCCCTTTGTCATACAATTATTTCCTTATTCATCATCAGCTAAAAAATCGATAGAGAAAGGGGTTGTTGATTTGGATATAAAAAAACACAAGTTTTTAATAGAATTTTTAGATAAACATCCTCTTGTTAAAAAAATAACTTTGCCTCCAATAATAACACAAAGTCAGGTCACAAATATTGTAAAAAAAGGAGAAAGCTTTTTTATTCCCCCACCAAATGAAAAAAATACTTATCCAAAACTTTGTGTAGTTGATGGTGGGGTTTCTGATATTTGTGAAAACTGGATTGAAGACAGATGGGGATTAATTAGCCCCTCCGATAAAGATGAGAATCATGGTACTTTTATTGCTGGTTTGGCACTTTTCGGCCAAACACTTAACGGTAATGCCATTTGTAGAGAAGTTGATGGTTGTAAAATAATTGATCTTGATATTTTACCAAGACCTGAGAAATACGGAAATTATTATTCAAAAGCACTCGAATTTTTCAATGAATTGGAGGGAGCCGTCCAAGAACTTGCAGATAGGACGGGAGTTAGAATATTTAATTTTAGTCTGAATATAGAAGAGCATGCAACATCTACCGGTTACAGTATTCCAGCACAAATATTAGATAAAATTGCAGAGAAGAATGATATCATATTTGTAATATCTGCTGGAAATATAAAGCCAGCTGATATTAGAAAGGAATGGCCTTTAGATCATTTCGAGGCATTAAAAATTCTAGCGTTATCAAAGAATGATACAATTAGGACACCTGCTGAAAGTTGCAGGAATATCAGTGTAGCTGCTTTGAATCCTCCCCATCTTGATGGAATCGTGCCGTATGCTTTATGCAATTACAGCTGCAGGGGACCAGGTTTACGGGTTGGGCTTAAACCTGATTTAGCACATATTGGTGGTTCTGGAACTGTAAATTCTCCTTTGGGTCATGGTTTACTTTCTTTAGATATAGCGGGAGAAATTGTTGATGGTTGTGGCACTAGTTATGCTGCACCCAATGTAGCTAAAACTTTAGCTAGCCTTGATCATGCAATTGAAGGAGCTGTGTCAAGAGAAACTTTAATAGCTCTTGGAATCCACCATGCAGTACTTCCTGATTCATTAAACGATAAAAAATTAAGTATTGTCACTAAGCATTTAATTGGATTTGGTATTCCCAATGGATCGGAAAATGTTTTAAATGGAGATCCTTCTGCAATCACATTAGTTTTTGCAAATAGAGCAACACATGGCCACAAAATGAGGTTTAAATTTTCATGGCCCTCCAGCTTAGTGATAGATGGAAAATGTTTTGGGCATGCAAAACTTACCATTGTTAGTACTCCGCCTTTTGATTATAGATACGGTTCTGAATTTGTTAGGATTAACATCGATGGAGCATTAAGGCAACAACAGGAAAATGGAAAATATCTAGGCCGTTTAAATTCTATTTATACCCCAGATAATGGAGATGGAAGTTTACTCGAAAAAGATCAAATTGAACATTCGTTCAAATGGAGTCCAGTTAAAGTATATGAAAGAACTTTCAGTAAAGGTGTTGGTCCAACTACTGATTGGTCACTAGATGTTGAATATTTAGCAAGAGATGGGGTCAATTTGCCTATAAAAAATGGTATTCCATTTACAGCGATACTTACTATTTCTGATCCAAATAAAGAGAAGCCTGTATTTAATGACATGAGACAAATGCTTCAGTCGTTAGGAGTGCAAGCTGTTGATATTAAAACAGCTTCACGTGTAATGCCAAGGGTTTAATTATTAAGTTCGAGTAAGTATTCGTAATAAGTAGATATTAGTTATAGTGATACGACAGTGAAATTATTAAAACTTAGAAAAAATAAATATTAATAAGAAAAATAGAATAAAAAAACCAGGTGAAAACCACCTAGTTTAATTCCTTAAAGGAAACAAAAAGCCCTTGCGAGGCTCTTGATAGTAATGTATTTGCACTTCAAAACTATCTCCTTTATTTGAAATAAACAAGCTTTTCGTGATTTTAAACCATTGATAGGTAAAATTCAGATCATTGGGCCGGGTATTAATGAAATAAAAACTTCAATTGCAAATTACTAAAATTCACTTGTAGGGTTGTGCCCTTCTATTGCTGAAATGATAGGCAGTATGTAATTTTTTATTTTTTAATATTTAAAATTAAACTAAAGGATGGAAACAAATAATGCTCACGGGCCAGAATATGTCCCTAATTCAAAAATACCTCTAAAATATGTAATAGAGGGTAAGGAATATGAAACCTTAGATCAATACAAAACTGGAGAGGAATTAAAGCAAGTTGCAGGAATACCTTCTGATACTGAATTATTTTTATCGATCAGTAAACCATATCAGGATGAGCTAATTGAAAATGAAAAACAAGTCAATCTAGCTCGACCAGAAATAGAGTATTTCTTCGTAAAGAAAAAACTTAATTTCTATATTAATGACAATCCATTTATATGGTATAAACAGTATATACGAGGCATTCAAATCCGGGAACTTGGTAATGTTTTGGCAACTGATGAAATATACTTGGATATTAAAGAAGGTTGGCAAGATGACCAAATTCTAAATGATGAAGTCGTGGACTTAGCTCGTCCTGGCAAAGAGAGATTTTTCTCTAAACCTGGATCAAGTGAGTTTACAATAATTGTAAATGCTCGCCCACATATCTGGAATGAAGTAGAAATTTCTTTTGAGCAACTCATAGTATTGGCTTTTGGATCGTATGATAATAATCCTAATAAGGGTTATACGGTTACGTTTAGCAAAGGTTGGGATCCTAAACCGGAAGGAACCATGGTTAAAGGTTCGATTGTTCGTGTCAAAAATAAAATGATCTTTGATGTCACAGCAACTGATAAATCTTAGTCCGGACCTTAAACGTCTTAGAGACGAAGGATATGAGATCGAGGTTTGTGGTGGGTATTTACTTATCCATCATATACCTTTTGTAGATCATAATAAGCAAATACAGTATGGATCATTGGTTAGTACTCTTACACTAAGCAATAATACTCGTACAACTGTACCGGATAATCATGTAATTTATTTTGTAGGAGATAACCCTTGCGATATTGAAGGGACAGTTATATCCTCTATTCAACATAATAATTCTAATACCGTCCTTACGAATCAGATTAGTGTAAATAGATCTTTTTCAAATAAGCCTGCGGGTGGGTATCCAAATTATTATGAAAAGGTTAAGGGATATGTGGACATCATATCTGCAGCAGCTAAATATCTGGATCCTTCGGTTACGGAAAAAACCTTTAAAATGATACCAGACAGTAGTAATGAAACGGTATTTCAATATATTGATACAAATTCAAGCCGTGCAAATATTGAAGTAATTAATTCGAAGTTGGAAAGACAGAAAATAGCAATTGTGGGGTTGGGAGGGACTGGAGCTTATATCTTGGATTTGGTTGCTAAAACACCAGTTCGAGAAATTCACCTTTATGATGGAGATAATTTTGATCAACATAACGCCTTTCGTTCTCCAGGAGCCGCTTCCATAGACAATCTTAGTAAAAACCTAAAAAAAGTAATTTATTATCAAAAAATATATTCAAATATTCATAAGTTTATTCATATCCATGATTACTATTTGAAGAAGGGGAATTTTCATGAGCTAAAACAAATGGATTTTGTATTTGTATGTGTTGATAGTAATGCCACCAGGAAATTAATAACTGACTATCTTGTTAGCGTAGGCATATCTTTTATTGACGTTGGGTTGGGAGTTTATGTTGTTGATAATAAGTTGAATGGTGCAATCCGGATTACATCTGCTACATCTGACAAGAATGACCATTTACCACTAAGAATTTTTTCTGAAGACTCTGGAAATAATGAATATGTAACCAATATACAGATTGCCGAATTAAATTCAATAAATGCTTCCTTGGCGGTTTTGAAATGGAAGAAGATGATGGGTATTTACGTTGATTTGGAAAACGAACATCACTCTTCATATTCTATAAGTGTATCTAAAATTTTTAATGAAGATGTTAAAACATAAATTTGTTGAGTTTATTCCAGATATAATTGAAAAAGGATTTCTGTACATTTCAATAGAATACTGCACTGCAATACATAAATGCGTCTGTGGATGTGGGAATGAAGTAGTGACCCCATTGTCACCTGAAGGGTGGAAATTGATTTTTAATGGAAAAACGGTTTCTTTATATCCATCTATTGGGAATTGGAATTTCATTTGCCAGTCTCATTATTGGATAAAAAACAACAATATTCAATATGCTGGACATTGGACCAAAGAAGAGATCAATGAAGGCAGAATCAATGATCTCAAACGTAAGGAGGAATATTATAATGAGGAGACTAACAAACAAAATAAATTAGTCAAAACACCACTTACAATTTGGCAAAAGATATTCAAACTCTTTTAATAATATTTTTAGAAATAGTGCCTAGTTCATTATTACCAATAAAACCCTATTAAAAGTTTACTTCTTCAGTTTCTCCAAAAAACTTTTCTCATACAACTCAATCCATTCCTGAGAGCTCATCTTTTTCATTAATTCACCAATAAGTTCATACGGAATTTCTTCCATCTTCTTAAAACGCACACAACTCTTACCCATGTCCAGTTTTTGCTTGCTGTATTTCGGGTATTCGGTCACAAACCATTCTAATAGTTTTGGATCGGCATACATTCCCATGTGATATAAATTAATGGTGCCTTTTTGAGAGGCTATCCCTGCAAAAGGTAGTGGCTCTTCTGGTTTGCAGTGGTAACCTGCGGGGTAAAGATTATGTGGTATTACATAACCCAAGCCCCCATAACTAATGGCGGGTTCAAATCCTTTGGGTAGATTTTCTACTATTACATCATGCAGTTTATTAAAGGGTTCAAGTCTGTCTTCGGGCTGGTTTAATAAAATATCATTTACGGTTTTGCCTGGTGCTTTCATATTGCTATTGTTTATATCAATTTTACTATTTTGATCTCAAGTTAAATTTCCAAAATTGCTTTCCAGATTTCTCAAATTTATATACCTAATTTGAATTTGATAATCCAAAACTGATATTCCGAGCTTTATCAGCAAATTTAGGCAACATTTTGAAATAGCGTGTTGGTCAGTTGGGAGTTTATTCCAAAATCTGATCAAAATATTCCTCTCTTCCAGATTTGTAATAAATCTTCTAAATAATCTAACGATTTTCTTTTTTCAAAAACGATCTAGCTATTTCCAGTTCAGGCTTGTTTGAGTCAGCAGAATTTGCAGTAGCAATCAATTGTTTGAAATAAAAGCTTTCTTTTTGAACATTACTCGTTTTTTTGCTGGCAACTGCAGCTCCATATAAACCATTAAACCGGTTAGGATGCTTTTTTAAATCTTCTTCGTAAGCTTTTAAAGCTTCGGCAGGTTTGTTCAACTGTAGTAACATATCCGCTAATAATTCTTTAGCTGGTAATACTTCACCTGGAGTAACAGGGCTCTTTTCAGTTTTATCTTCCATACCGGCAGCGATATTCATTAACTGCACAGCTTCAGTCAATTTTCTTTCTGCAAACAGTATCCAGGCTTCACCTGTTTTAATTTGTATCATTACCTGATTGGCTTTATAAGTGTCTTTTAGCTTAACCAAAGTATCATAGCTAGCATATAAGTTTTTTAATTCAGTCCTGGCTAAATTAATGTTATCAGTATGAACGGCTCCCAATAACCGGGCAAAATGAAAAATGGCCTTTTGCCATGGAAATTTATCCCACGGAAAATTTTGGGGGTGTAGTTCTAAACCGGCAGCCTCTTTCCACATTTATTTTCTAAACAATATCTGGCAGGAATAGCAGAAAAGACATAAGCATCTTTAAAGTTCATCGGATAAACCTCATCAATGGTTTTAAGATAATCATATTGCTTTTTTGCCAGGATATTTTCCCCTTTTTGCAGGTAAGCATAAACAAGATAATCCATGCCATGTAACTCC
>Ga0193744_1000130_pt1 | contig 25689 bp, 11 predicted proteins | sample L1a1metaG_FD_143056 | JGI IMG/M metagenome (GOLD analysis project Ga0193744, IMG submission 143056) | Soil microbial communities from a riparian zone of the East river system, Colorado, United States - L1a1 | ecosystem: Environmental > Terrestrial > Soil > Riparian zone | place: USA: East River...
CTTTTTCCAAACCTGGCGAATGACAAAATTACTATCAGAACAAAAGTGAAAGAAGATTCAGAAACTACGATTCAGTTAATTTCTTTCTCTGATGGTCAACTTATGCTTCAAACTTCATTATCAGCTTTTGAAACTACAAAGGAAATGGATGTTTTCTTTCTTCCTATAGGTAGTTATATAGTAAGATTAGTGAATGGGTATAATGTATTGATCCGGAAGTTTATGAAGCAATAGTTTTATAATGATTAGTGTTCAGTGATTAGTAAACCTGGGTTCCTTCCCGATTTTGTTAAATATAGGGGAACCCAGTGTTCGCCCATTTAGACAGTAGCTTTTGTCAGAATCAGAATTTATATAATTTGATAATTTTCAGAATTTCGTGCATAAGTTTTTTAAAATAGTTGTTAGTTTTCAGTTGCCAATTGTCAGCAAATTGACAACACTTAAAGGCCTCCTCGACCGATCTTCCACGACTCCTCACTAATTACTGAATTCTTACCATTAATCACTATTGATCCCCTTGGCAACTGGCAATTGACAACTATACCATAACGAATTTACTTATCTAAATTAGGGCCCAGTCTTCGGACATGGCGAATTTTGACAGATATTTCGCATTTTAACACATTATTCTCTATTTCAAATAGTTTTTTTGTTGAGTCGTGTAGTTCTGAGTGCTGAGTCGTTGCTAATTTGATTTATTACCCAGTTTCCGGGCCTACATACATATATTTTCTGAATCGCGGATTAAGCAGATTACGGGATTACGCGGATATCAGCGAAATCTCTTAATCTGATTAATCTGCGATTCAAACTAAATGAAGCATCTGAATATCATCCTGTTTAGTAATCTCGGACATCGAACATCGAACATCGAACATCGACATCTGACATTGATTTCGACCAAAGACCAACGAAAAAGGAACCTAAATCTTAATAAACATCCTGGATAGAATTTCTTCTCCATTTTGGATTCTAACAAAATAAGTCCCGGCAGGAATATTACTTACAGGAATAATTTGAGATTCTGCATCAGCTGCCACTGTAATAGAACATACAATTTTTCCTGAACCCACAGCTATAATATCAATAATAGCATCAGATACAAGAGGCTCACTAAAATCTATTCTGAATTCTGAATGTGCAACAGTTGGGAAAATATTTACAGTATGATTAGAAGTCATTTCTACACTTCTTACGGGACTAAAACTAAACTCACCATTTGTATCAATTTGTTTTATTCTGTAATAGTTTATTCCCGGTGTTGGTGAATAATCAGTAAAATTGTAATTATTTGATAGAAAACTAGTACCTGCTCCTTTTACAGTTCCAAGGAAATCAAATCTGTCTGCATCATATGATCTTTGAATTTCAAAACGGTCATTGTCTTTTTCTGAGGCAGTAGTCCAGGATAAATCAACTTTGGATTTATTAAATTTTGCATTAAAGCTTATAAGTTCTATCGGAAGTAGGTCTTCACCTAAAATACCAAATGGTGAAAATGAAGTTATTCCTGTTCTTTGTCGGGTGAAAGGACCAGAACCGCTTGCTGACCCAACCGGGCCCGTTTGCCATGCATTACTTGTATAATGACCTGTAACGCACAATGACCTGTTAAACCCTGATAATTCATCCGTTGCAGACCATTGAAAGGTAGCTGTAACATTACTGGCACCGGAATTATTTTCAGTTATGATCCAGCTTCTGTCTACAACCTTTTGAGCGTATTCTATTCCGGTTAATCCATCAGTTAATACAGCGTCTGCAACTCTGGCACTATAAATATCAGAAGTTCCGGTATTTAAAAGTACTAAAGGATTATAATTACTATTACCTATTGGGAAAGTAACATTTGAACCACCTACTGTTCTTTGTAAAGTTCCTGTACCATTTGTTTTAATATAACTCGAAAATGAGCCACCTGTAATAGTTGTATTACTTGATCCCATATTCAAATCAAAATTATTTAAACTAAGAAGTCCAGAGCTTAGTTTTAAATCTGCGCTACTAGTTAATGTTAAACCTGAAGAAAGTGAAACTCCTGGAGATCCATTTATTTCAATATTTATTCTATTATTAACAGTACCAAAGGATGCAGTTTGCTGGCTTGTTCCGATAAATGCAATTTTACTGGTAGTACCAGAAGTATTTTCAGTAATGTTGGAACTTGCAGAAGAATTTAAATTCCCTTTCAAATTTATTTGTCCATTATTTGGCCCACCTCCCATTAAATCTAATGAACCAGTTCCATTAATATTTAAATTTCCTGTTACATTAATAATAGAAGAAGCACTACCATTTCCTAAATCAAATTTTGTAGCGTCACCAATTATTAAATTTCCTGCTACGTCCAATGTATTTGCAGAAGAACCTGTAACTCTTAAAATATTTGCACCAGTATTTTGTATTGTTAAATCGCCATTAACAGTTTTGAGTCGTCCTGTTAAATTTATTGCACCTGATTGATTGGAACTATTCCAGGTAAAATTATAATAATTCTGAGTTATGGAGGTCCCAGGGTCAGCATTACCTCTAATTATTTCACAAGTAGAACCTGTTTGCCAAGTAATGGTTGGGATTGTACCAAAACTTGAAGTAGGATTATGTTGATATTTACCTCCATTTTCTATAGAAATAGTTCCAGTTGTATTAAAAGTACCGGAAGAATTTTTCAAAATGCCCATTACTATAAGATCGTTTCCTGTCCCATCCTGAATTGTTAACGGCCCTGAAATTTCAAGGGTACTTCCAACTTCAACAGTTGTTTGATCTATAGAAGTAGCAACATCTATTACAATAGCATGAGGCGATCGAATGTCTATATTTAAATCAGTTGGTAAAGGTGCAGTTCCAGCATCATTCCACGTCATATTATCAGTAGAATATTCCCAGGTAGAAGCAGCTGACCAAAGTCCACTTTGTTTGGTACGGAAGTAAGATGGTGGAGCTGGAGTGGTAACACAAATTGTAAATGTTCCATAACCACTACCACTATCATAACCATACACTCTTACATAATAAGTAGCACCAATTGTTAAACCTGTAGCGATTAATGCTTCTGTGCCCCCACTAGCAGTTGCATCTGCACAACTTAGGGCTGTTCCATTACAAGCACCTGAACGCAAATCTATTATTACATCTAATGGACTTGCACCGACTACGGTAATAATATGGCTGGTTGAACTTGCTACAAATGAATACCATACATCATCATCTGCAGTTCCAGTAAATCCATTACACAATATTGCACTTACGCCAGAACTAGTTGCTCCAACGGTAGTTCCGCTCGTGGAACCTCCACAGGTTGGAGTACTGGAAACAGAAAGTGAAACAGCTCCTGTACAATTATCATTTACTAAAACTCCAGTACCTGTTAAATTAACTGAACATGGGTTTTCATCACTATCATTATTTGCAATTGATATATTTGCTGTTTTTGCACCTGTTGATGTAGGAAGAAACTGAACTACTACATCTGAAAAACTACCAGCAGAAATAGGACTGGTTGGCTGTGTAGTAATAGTAAACATAGCAGCATTTGATCCACCTAAAACTAAAGGTAGAGTAGTTAAATTTAAATTTCCAGTTCCGCTATTTCTTATTCTGAAGGTTAAACTTGATGATTGATTTACATTAATATTTCCAAAAGCTACTGTACCTCCACATGCAATGTTCGTATTTATAGGATATTCTAATTGTAATTCCGGCGTACCGATGATTATCATTAGATTAGCAGCTGTAAATGAACTATTGGAAAAAGAGGGTGTATTGTTATAACTTAAATCACTATCCAAATCTACAAAAGCTGAAACGGTGTTATTAATTATAGCACCTGAAGCCACATCACAAGTAATAAAAAGATATTTAGTACCTGTAGGAATAGCTTGTGACAATGTAGCAAAACTAATATCTCCAGGAGAGGGATTAGAAACAGTCGATAAAACTGCATCGCTTCCAAAATTTGCATCAGTTGAATACCACAATTTAAAATTACTAATGTCTCCATTAATCCAGCTTCCACTTGTTGTTGCTAAGACCTGAGTAAGAGTTGTGGCTGAAGTAGCTATATCCAACTGGATTTTATACAATACATTATTAGTAGAATTTTGTGCTATGTTTATAGATGCCGGAGTAGTTCCAGTGTGTGTGATTACAGGACTTGAAGTTCCTGTTCCGGTTATATTAACCGCACAAGGATTTTCAGTACCATCATTATTAGCGATTGAAATACTCGCAGTTTTTGCTCCGGGAGATGTTGGGGCAAATTGAACAATTACATCTGAAGTACCACCTGAAGTAATAGGGCTTGAGGCTTGAGTGGTAATTATGAATTGATCCGCATCAGTTCCAGATAAAGAAAGAGGTAAGTTTGTAATATTTAAATCTGCAGTTCCACTATTATTTATTTTGAATGTTAAACTTGATGTTTGATTTACCAACAAATTTCCAAAAGGCAAAGTAAAACCACATGCAACATTAGTTGTTCCGGGATATTGTACCTGTATTTCTGGCCCAATGATAGTCATAAGGTTAGCCGTTCCAAACATACTTCCACTAAAACTTGGATTAAAATTGTAAGTTAAATTTGCATTTGCTGTACATCCTGCTGAAACTGTGCGACCAATTGTTGCCCCAGCTGATACATCACATGTAATAAATAAATATTGAGTTCCAATAGAAATAGATTGATTAAGAGATCCAAATGTTTGGGTTCCCGTAATAGGATTAGTAATAGTTTTTACTAATATGTCTCCTACATCTAATGTAGCATCTGAAGAATACCAGAGATTAAAATTAGATAAGTCTCCATTAAGCCAGGACCCGCTTGTAGCAGCAACTACTTGCGTAAGGGTGGTAGCTAATGTAGTAACATCTACTTTAATTTGGTATAAAATATTACTTGTGGATGATTGAGCGATGGTAGTGGAAGTAGGAGATGTTCCCGTATGCGTAATACCAGGAGGTGTTCCTGTTCCTGAAAGAGTTATATTACATGGATTTTCAGAACCATCATTATTAGGAATTGAAATATTTGCAGTTTTGGACCCACCTGAGGTTGGTGCAAATTGAACTATAACATCAACAGTACCTCCTGCCGGTATTGGGCTGGTGGCTTGCGTTGTTATACTAAACTGATTAGCATTTGTACCTGTAATCGATAAAGGTAAAGTAGTAATATTCAGATTTGAAGTTCCAGAGTTTTTAATTGTAAAAGTTAAACTTGAAGTTTGATTAACCAAAACACTTCCAAAAGGTAATGTAAATCCGCAAGCTACATCAGTATTTGTAGGAAATTGTAATTGAATTTCAGGACCAATTATTGTCATTAAATTTGCAGCAGCAAAGGAACTTCCTGAAAAACTTGGACTATTAGAATATGTTAAATTAGCATCAGCGTTACAACTCGCTGAAACAGTATTGTTAAGTGTTGCACTAGATGATATATCACAAGTAATCAGAAGATATTTAGTGCCCACTGGTATAGATTGTGAAATTGAACTAAATGTTTGAGTTCCTGTAGTTGGCGAAAGAATAGTTTTTAATAGTACATCTGATCCATCCCAAACCGCATCACTGGAGTACCATAATTTAAAATTACTTAAATCCCCATTTATCCATGTGCCTCCGGATGCTGCTGCTATTTGAGTTAATGCAGCAGCAGTTGTGGCAACATCAACTTTAATAGCATATAAAAGATTATTTGTACTTGATTGTAAAAGATTTGCTGAAGAAGGACTAGTGCCTGTATGTACAATTGAAGGAGAAGAAGATATTGTCCAAGTAATTGAAACATCGTCAATGGCTAAACCATGGTCAGTTCCAGAATGATCCGGATCTTCCCATTTAAGCATTATATATTCATTATTATTTAAAGTCAAACTAGGAATTGAAACGTTTGAAGCAGATATTCTATTGGATACATTATTCCCATCTAAAGCACCTGCAGTTCCACCTGTAATTGGGCTATTTAATGTTAGCCCAGTAACTTGAATCCAGCCAGAATTGACATTAGGATTTAAATTAGTAATAGTTGAAGAGCTAATCTTGTAATAAAAAGTAATTGATTGTGCAACAGCAGCGCTATTCCTCCATTGCTCAAGAGTATAGGAAACTTTAATATCAGTAATTATATTTCCTGAAGTGTTTCTTAAAAGTACTCCATGAGCAAAATTACCTGCAGTTGCTCCTCCAGAACCAATGGTTCCTAAAGCTCGATCTGAATTTGTCCCAGTTCCATAGCTATATAATGAACCAGCAGTACCTGAGCCAGGGTCAGCAATTATTCCAGTTCCAGTTCCGGAACGTTGTGAATACCAATTTGAAATTGTTGAATTATCGCTCCAAGTTGAAGAGCCTGTATTTATTAAAGTACTAAAATCTTGTGAATGAGATCCACTTGTTGTCATATTTACTTGACTAAATGATTCAGAGTGAGATAAAAATAATATTATCCCAGTTAATAGGCTGGTTATTCTCATGATCGTAGTTATTTGCTAATTTATAAATAGTTCAATTCCGGTAATAGGCTGGCAAAAATACAGTATTGGGTATTAGTTGTGACTCATTCCCAGTTAATAAATTGTAAAGAAATAATATATTAACAAAAGATTATTTGTATTTGCTACCTATAAAAAGGTATATGTTGTTCTATATAGCTTGATAATAAGGATGTTAAGTTTTATCAATTATCATATATTAATTTGATAGTAATTATGAAGGGTTTAATTTAGACTAAGAATAATATTTTGAGGCCATAAAAATTTACTTTTAGATTCGCCCTTTGCAGAATAATCCTGATTACCACAATTGCAAATTGACAAATGAGCAAATCAGTATGGACACAGGAAATCCCCATATCCACAAATGAAGTTCAATTGTAATTCGTACATCGTAAATCGTAGACTGAATACTTCGGTAAAAGTGTATATCCGCATCTATTCGCCATACCGCAAAAACACAATCACTTATTCTGAATCAGATCCAATACCCTCCAAATAAGCACTGTATATATAAATATAAATACAGAATAAAATATTGTTGTTAATAATATCTAAATAGCATTAACATTTCATTTAGAAAAATAAACAACTAAAAACTTGTATATCTGAAATTAACATTGTATTTTTATAATTTAAATAATTGAGTTCTACCCCTCCTGTATGTGTTCAGTATTTAGAAGAAATATTTAAAAAGAATCTACAATACTGATGGTATTTACCATATGTTATCAATCAGTCTGTTCTATATAAGAGTTAAACTGACAAATGGAAAAATGATGGAAAAGGGGGTATCCTTACCCGGCTTTATATCACAAAATAATCATAAAAAGTGTTAAAATGGCCATTCAGCACAAAGCTTAATTAACTGCGCTTTCGCATCTTAGCAAGTCAGCATCAACTCCACGACTCGGCACCTCCACGACTCAGCAAAAAAAGTTAAAATTCTACTTTATATATTGAAATTATTTGGCCATTGTAATTCTCTGTGTATCTTAGTCTGTCTAACTGTTTAAGTCCAAACATTACTATGAAAAAACTAACCACCAATTCCCTGGGAACTGAACCCAAGGATATAAGCCCGACCCCTACTGTTTCATGGGTAATTAAGCCCCTATGGTTTTTTGTATTATTTATTTCCCTCGGACAATCAGTCACTTACGCTCAAGTGATCTGGAATTCCAGCAATGGAACAGAATGGCTGGATGGAACTAACTGGACGGGCAATGGAGTTCCAACTATGTCACAGATTGCCAGGTTTGGTGTAAATCCGGTGACTGACAGTGTCGTTATAGATATGAATGGTGCTACCAATAACGGATTGTTTAACCAGGCAGTTGGAGCAATTGAAATTGATTCTGCCAGACTTTCAACTTTGGTAATCGGAAACAGTAGTTCTGTCGCGAGTGGAACCCTAACTATCAATTCAGTTGATATTGGTGCAACTCAAGATATAATCATCCGCAACAAAAGTAAACATGAGCTAATCATTCAGAATGAAACGGGTGCAGGCAATAAACAAATGAGTCTGAGTTTGATCAATAATATTAATAATAAAATCGCGGTTGACAGTGCCGGCGATATCAGAATCACCAGTAATATTCACAGTGCAAGTGGAAATACTCCTTTGAGCAAACAAGGAGATGGGACTTTATACCTATTGAGCGGGGGAAATGACTATTCAGGAGGAACTACTATTAATTCCGGCATATTGGCCATTGCCGGTGCAGGTAACCTGGGGGCAATACCAGCCGGTGACTTAAGGATCAACCGGGGAACCTTCAGGCTTGAAAGTTTAGGATTATTTTCAAGCAGGAATATCATATTAGGGGATGCAGCAAGTACAATTGATATAGCTAGTGGTGTTACTTATGTCGCTTTTGATGATGCTTTGATCAGTAGTGTCAACGGGGGAGCATTCACCAAAATAGGGGCTGGAACATTCGAAATGCAGGATTCAAATACTTATACAGGACTTACAACAGTTACTGATGGTATATTAGATTTAAATTATAGCGGTGGAAATACCATACCGGTTACGAATAATGTCCGAATCAATGGAGGAACTCTCAGGGTATCCAGTAATCAAACTTTAGCTGATCTAACTATGAGTTCAGGTACTTTAATTGTAGACGCATCCGCTACCCTGACTGTAACAGGTACATATAATGTAATAGGTGGTACACTAAATATACAGGGTAAGTTGAGATTTAGCGGATCAGCTGCATCAATTCCGGGGCCGGGTGTAAGTCTCAATAACGGTACTCCGGGTACCATAAGCAATCTTGAAATAAGTACCGGGGCTAATATCACACTTACAGAATCAATTGCAGTGAGTGGTACGCTCAGTTTAACAGGTGGAATAATTACAACCAATGGATTCCTGTTGAGCGTAAGTAATAATTCTCCTTCTGCAGTCAACGGTGGTTCAGCAATCAGTTATGTGAATGGTAATTTAAATCGAAGTATTGCAACTGGGGCAAATACATATGATTTTCCAATAGGTATTGGTTCTGTCTATGCACCTGTGAATATAGTATTCTCTAATAGCAATGGAGGCACTTTAACAGGTTCTACAACTGATGGTGATCATCCAAGTATTGGAAGTTCCATTATATTATCAAATCAATCCGTCAACAGAAACTGGACATTTACCAAAACAGGACTTTCAATTGCTGAATATGATGCTAGCTTCAATTGGGATGCAACTGATGTGGATGCGAGCTTTGATTTCACAACGGCCATATGTGGTAAATATGACGGATCCTGGACTTATCCGGCTATGGGTGCATTAACTGCAACCAGTGCCCAAATAAATGGAGTAAGCGGATTCAGTGATTTTGAGTTTGGGAATAAAGATCCATTACCAATAGCGTTAATCAGTTTTGAAGCAAACAAGCTAAATGATAAAGTTATTATCAATTGGCAGACAGCATCTGAAAAGAACAATGCTAAGTTTGAAATACAAAGAAGTAGTAATTCCAGAGATTTTAATACAATAACAGAACAAAAAGGAGCTGGGAATTCAAATGCACTTGTTAGCTATTCTACAATAGATAAGAATCCCCTTCATGGAGATAATTACTATCGTTTAAAGCAAATAGATTTTGATGGTAATTTTTCTTATGGTCCGGTAAGGGTTGTTAGTTTTAATGATAATTCAAACATCATCATATTTCCCACCCTGGTAAAAGACAAGCTAAACATCAAATTTAATGCTAATTTGAATAGTGCATCATCTATCCAGTTAATATCCTTAACTACCGGTATGATACTCTACCAAACTAGTATTGATGAAGGTGATAATATAGAGATGGATTTATCCGCATTGCCATCCGGAGCATACATAGCCAGGTTCAATGATGAAGAGGGGAGTGTTATTAAGAAGTTTGTAAAGCAGTGATTTTTAGTGGTAATGATTAATGGTTAATTCTTTTGCGGAGTCGCGGAGTCGCTGCTAATTTGCTAATTTGTTTATTTGCTTTTTCTTTAAAACTAAACATATTGTAAAAATAAAATCAACAGCAAAGCACAATAAAAAAACACCCCGACCACGACGCTAAACGCTAGTAAAATATGGGACGTAGGGACAGCTCGCGAGCTGTCCATCAATGCTGAAGAAAAGCGATTCGGCATAAAAGCGATTTGGCGATTCGGCAAAAAGAATACTAAATATAAAACGAGTTAAAAACCAATCGTAATTCCTATATCGATTCGTAAATTGGAACAAAAAAAATGGCGTACAGGTGCATTTAGATACACCTTGTACACCCTCAAACTAAATCCGTAATTCTTTGGTTTTATAAAACAAAAACTAAATACAAATAAAAATTGACTACACTTTAATCACACACACAAGTCAATAAAATAACAACAATACAGGCCAAAAAATTACTCAAAAATCCTATTTTAACCAAATTGTAACAGTCATTTTAAGCAATCTCAAAATTCTGCTAATATAAAAGTAAGCATATTTCTTGAATAGTATCCAAATTAAATAGTTAAAACGACCAATATTGTAACTCAATTCCAATTCAAAGTTACAAAGCAATGTTATTTCTTGTATTTATTTGTTACGGTATTTTTTACACTTTCTTTTTATTAATATAATTTTAGCTTAATATAGTTGACAGTTGTTAGTTGCCTGTTGCCAGGTTTGTGTGAAGTGTTAAGAGTAAAAAGTGAAATTTCTTGAATCGAATATTCAAGAAATTAACCATTAACCATTAACCATTCAATGTCGTTTAGTTAAGAGAATTAAATTGGATCTATTGCAAATCTTGAATATCTAATTTCAAAAGATATTGCGCACCTGTAGTGCTGTCTCTATCATTTTACAAGGGGCTTCACCCCTTGCTAATATATTTCGGCCCTTCAGGCCTTATAAATATAAATTGTCAATCACTCAACTTAGCTTATAAAGCCCTAAGGGGCACAATATATCAGCCAGGGGTGAAGCCCCTGGATAACAATCAAAGTAAGTATAAGCGCTGGAGGTGCGCAATATCTTTTGAAATTAGTATTCCAAACTATTCTAATCCTTTTTAACTTAGCTAACATTAAATAAATTTCCTTAACTAAACGACATTAAATGCTTAATAGTCAATTAAAAATGAAAGGGATAATGTAAGGGTGATTCACGAATCACCCCCAGTAGATATATTTGGACATGGTACACCAAATAACAAACCTGGCAACTGACAACTTATTGCCAATCCGTCACATAATTTAGAAATATTGGGCAAGCATAGCTTCTAAACTACTGAATAATAGCACTATACCTTAATAATAATACCAATATCAGGCATATTATCCGGATTATTATTTGTCACATAATGCCGAAAACTTAAAATATACACAAAATGCCAATAGTGACATTATATTAAGCAATTGTTACTAAATAATCAGCAAATTTTGATAACTTAGCTCCTAATTACTAATCAGTTATAGATTAATATAATAACTGATGTAAAAAATACCTATGAAATTACCCCGGCAATATTGTTGAGTTTTGATTGTATATAGATAATTTTGAATTAACAACAAGCGAAAACAAACAATACCAAATTTACTTCTTCCTAAAAACCAATCAGGCAAAATCTTCTTCAAAGGAAGGCATCATCATGAAAATAAAACTAATGCTCCCCGGCTTATGAACCGGGGATATTCTTTAATCTTAAACTAGGGGAATATGATAAACACTTTACTTCTTATTGGTTTTTTATTAGTAAGTATTTTTTTAGAAATCAGGTTTATTGGTAAATCAAGAGTAAGTACGCCACCAGAACCCACTCAAAGGATTCCATTTTATGAGCTTGCCGAGGCTCCTTATAATTCATTGAATAGCGAGTAGTTAGTAAAAGGTGAAAAGTAAAAGGTGAAAGGTGAAGGGTCCCTTATAGAACTTAGTTTTAATATTATTACCTTCTATAAATATTATTAATATCCTTTAATTTTTCACAGTTCAATCTAAATTGTTTATTCCTTTCAAGGGCACCTGTAAAAGAAGCACCTACAATATTCTACATGTTGAATCCTGCCATTAGGTCTATTCCTAAATCTACCCAACATCTCTTCGTATAAAATATTTAGGGTACACTATTAACTGTTTACCAAAAAAGTAATTTGATTCAGTCTGTTTAAACAAAACATAGCCTGATACGTTACTTGTATATATAGAGAGGTAAGGTGAAGTATATAAATCTTAGTTATTAATCTTTTTTAATTATATAAAAGACTAGATAATTAATTATTTTATATATTTGCTATTAAATATATCAAAACAGGACTTTTGTTTCTGTATTTATTAATCCTTAAAAACCTTATTCTCATGAGAACTCGTATACTTTCCTTTTTTGGTGTTTTATTTGTTTTTTTGCTTTCTGCTTCTAGTGCAAAGTGTGCACTTTTTACATCTAATTCTGATGGTGATTGGAATAATTCAGCTATTTGGAATGCTGGTGCCAGTGGAATTCCAGGGGTAAATGATGATGTTGTAATAAATCATATTATAACTGAATTAGTTGGTCCTCAAAGCTGTAAAAGTTTAATTATAAGCAGCACAAAATCATTGTCCTTAACAGATCCACTAACAGTTACAGGAAATGTAAGTGGTAGTGGAACTTTAAATTGTGGTAATACAACTTTAACTGTTGGTGGTGATTTTCTAATTACAAATTTCACACCAGGGGCTAGCGGAGTAGTTGTCTTAAATGGAACAACTCAAAGTTTTAATGCTTTTACTTATAATATATTAGACATAACAGGTGGAATTAAAACCGTAAGTGGAGATCTTACAATAGGTATTTTTAATAATAGTGCTAGTGGTATATTAAATATGGGTATTTTTATTTTAAATGCACCAATTATAAATAATTCTGGCACTATTCAATTTGGAGGTGCAAATGGTTTTGCTTTTCCTAATGGGACTATTGAATATAATGGAACTGCACAAACAGTTGCAAATGGAACCTATAATTCTTTGGTAATTTCAAACACAGGTAATAAAACTCCAGATGGAAATATAACAGCAACTGCATTAAGTTTACCAAGTAGTGGTAACATTTTAGACATGACTACTAATACACTCACTATTCCAGATATTTCTATTTCCAATTTGGGTACCATAAAGTTCTCTGGGGCAACTAATGGCCGTGCAATTTCTTCAGGTACAGTTGAATATAATGGAACTAATCAAACTATAACAACAGGTTCATATAGCACCCTTTTAACATCTAATTCTGGAGAAAAAACTATTTCAGGAGCTATTCCTGCTTCAGTTGTTACGGTTTCAAGCGGAACCACCCTAGTACTAAATGCAATTTTATCTATTAGTAGCACAATGATAGTAAATGGTACTTTAAAATTTGGTTCTGGAATTTTTGTTGATGGACCAGGATCTTTTACACTATCTGGAGCTATAGAAATTACTTCTATTGATGGTATAGCACTTACTGCAATTTCTGGGAATATTCAATCTACTGGTACAAGAACTTTTAATACCTCTGCATCCTATCAATATAATGGTAGTTCTCTACAAATTACCGGTGATGGTTTACCTACTATGGTCAGTATATTAATTATAAATAATCCCGCTCATGTTAAATTATCTGGAGACCTGACTGCTACTACCAGTCTTCTTTTAACTAGTGGTTGTTTATTTACAAACACACATGTAATAACTGCAAATGCAGGTTTTACTACTTCTAGTTCAAATTTCATTGTTACATCAAATGGCACTACTTTGGGTGGTGGACTAGTAAGAACGGTTTCATCTGGAACAGTATTCCCAATAGGTCCCACACCATCTATATATATGCCATTAACATTAACCGGGACAGGTTCATACGGAGTTGGAATGGTTTTAACTAGAAGTGATCTGTCTTTTCCAAATTCAGCTTTAACTTATAGCTGGGATTTTAAATCAGGAACCGGGAATTTGGATATGACTTATCAATGGCCATTATCCGCTCGTGGATCTACTTTCCCAACTAGTGGAAGTGTAAAAGTTTTAAGATATAATGGTACATGGAGCTCGTTAGGATTAGTATCATGCACGTTTACCGATCCAAGTGTCTCATCAATTTCAAATGCAGTATGCTGTTCAGAATATACAATAGGAGGCATTGATGCTCTCCCAATAGTTCTTAACCTTTTCACTGCCATTAGAGATAAAAGAGATATTAAACTATACTGGTCAACGGCTTCTGAAAAGAACAATGACTTCTTCTCTATTGAAAGAAGTAATGATGGCTTTAGTTATACAGAGATTGGTAAAATGGAAGGGGCCGGTAATTCTCTTGAAGCAAAAGCATATCAGTTTATGGATGATAGAGCTTTATTGGGTAATAACTACTACCGATTAAAGCAGGTAGATTTTGATGGTGCCTTCTCTTATAGTGATGTGAGAGTTGTTAATATGGATGCTGATTCTCCTTTTACTTTATTCCCAACTTTGGTTAGAAATAATATCACCTTACATACTTCTTCAGAGTCTGAGTTTGATACGGATATTGAGTTAATATCTGTTGCTACAGGGGCTGTGTTGTATAAGAGTATTCTATCTGCAGGTAGTTCAAGTATTGATCTGGATCTTTCTACTGTTCCGCCGGGTAGTTATGTAGCTAGGTTATTGCAGCAAGGGAATGTGTTTAATCATTTGTTTGTGAAGCAGTGATTAGTGTTTAGTGTTTAGTTTATTTAATCTGCGATTAAATAAATTTATATACAATATATTAGATTGATAATTTGGTAATGTATAGTATAATTGCCATATTAGCTTTTTAATATGATGTATGTATAAACGAGTATTAAGGACAAAATCGTTTCTCTTTGCTATAAGTATTATTGATCTCTACAAAGATTTAAAAGATAATCATAGAGAGTATGTGCTTTCTAAACAAATATTACGAAGTGGCACTTCTGTAGGTGCAATGATTAGAGAATCTGAATTTTCTGAAAGCAAACTAGATTTTATACATAAATTGGCTATTGCCCAAAAAGAAATCAATGAAACTATCTATTGGTTGGAATTACTCAATACTGGAGGATTTATAACAAATGATTCATTTAATACCCTTAATGAATCATCAATAGAAATTATTAAAATGCTTACAAGTAGTATTAAAACAGTTAAGTCTTCAATTGCTAAGTAATGGCCATTTAATGTAATTGAACATAAAATAGCAGTTTCATTAATCACTAAACATTAATCACTAATCACTAATAAAAAAAGCCCTGCTTCAAAATAGAACCAGGGCCTTTTAGATTTTTGTATAATATAATTACTTAGACATCATAGGAGACATCATCTCAAAGAACTGATCCAATTTTGGAGTCAGGATGATTTCTGTTCTACGATTTTGCTTTTTACCATCTTTCGTTTTATTATCAACTTTAGGCTCATATTGACCTTTACCGGCAGCAGTCAAACGTTCAGGAGCTACTTTGTATTTAGTTTGTAAAGTCTTCACTACGGTATTTGCTCTTTTTGTACTCAGATCCCAGTTACCGGCACTTCCTTTTCCATAAGGAACATTATCAGTATGACCTTCAACCATAATATCAAGGTTTTTATGATCATTAAGCACTTTTGCTACTTTGGATAAAACAGATTGTGCGTCAGGATTAATAGCTGCACTACCAGATTGGAATAACATTTTATCTGACAAGCTTATAAATATAACACCTTTTTTAACCTCAATTTGTATATCTTTTGAATTCATTTCATCACCTAATGAACGCTTTAAATTCATTACCAAAGTCACATTCATAGAATCTTTCTTAGCCGATTCTGAAGTCAGGGTCTTAATGGTCTTATCTTTCTCATTTAATGCATCCAATGATTTCTTGATACTTTCAGCACCCGATTGCGTAATGATAGAAAGATCCTGAAGTCTTTGTAATAAATTAGTATTGGTCTTTTTAAGATAATCTATTTGATCATCAGCTGCTTTCAATTTAGATTTTGTAGCATCAAGATCTTTAGTTTTCATATCCAGATCTTTTGTTTTCATATCGAGATCAGACATTACTTTTGTTTTTGCATCATCACAGTCAGCCAATGATTTTTTACACATGCTTAAAGCATTCTGTAAACTATCTCTCTGGCTTTGCATTGCAAGGAATTTCTTTTTAGCCACGCATGATGATAACAGGGCTAAAGTCATTAAACCTAAAATTAATTGTTTCATGAATTGTTGGAGTTGAAGTTAAAAATTAGTTTGTTCATAGTATCAGGTAAATGTGTTCATTTACCATCAATTCCGCATTATAATCGGGGTCAAATATAAACATCTTGTTAAGAAATCTTACATTAATGCCAATAAAGTTAGGAATATATAACACAATTATATAAGATGAATATATTTTTTGTTAGTTGGCTGTTGCCAGTTGCCGGATTCGTTTTTCGATGACTGGTATCAGATGTCCGAATACTAATTCTAAATGAATTTCATGATGAATGAGAGAGGTTAATTAAGGTTAAGGTTGAGGCTAAAGATTACTCTTTTCATATCAACCTGACAACGGACAACTAATCATAAACCGCAACCTACTCCAAAATAGTAAAAGTAGTCCTCCTATTAGCCTGGTACTCTTCCTCCGTACATTTACTGCAATCACACTTAACGGCAGGAACAGACTCGCCATAACCAACTGCAGAAAGCCGTTCAGGAGCTATCCCTTTTGAAATAAGGAAATCAACCACCGACTGTGCTCGTTTCTGTGACAGGTCCTGGTTATATTTATCCGTACCCCGGCAATCTGTATGAGATGCTAAGCGGATCTTGATCTGAGGATTCTCCTGGAGGATAATGGTCAATTGGTTGAGGGTTGGAATGGCATCCGGGCGGATGTCCCATTTATCAAAATCATAGTAGATATTCTGCAGTACGATCTCTTTGTTCCTGATCAGTTTATCCAATACTACTTCCAGTTCAAAATTCTGATCCTGCCCCGGTATTGCTGATATACCCTGGCTAGAGAATATTTGGGTATTGGTTAGGTAAGCGGGGAAAGTGGCGGTACATTTATATTCTTTATTGGGCTCTATTGGTATGTTTATATTGCCTTCCTCACGTATTGTGTAAGTATTTTTGTTTTTCCCTTCCACAATGGTCAGTTGTGCATTAACCAATGGTTTCCTAGCTAATACCATACTATTTGGATCGGCAGGGTCTTTATAAATTTTTTCTAATACATATACATCTAAACTAAGTTTGCCGGGAAGTTTGGATTTAGGTTTTTCAACATAGGGCACTAACTCAAATTTATAGATATCATCTGAACCCAATCCGTCGGGTCTGTTGGAGCTCAGGTAACCTCTCTGGTATGCTTTAGCATCTCCTTTAAAGGATTTATCCACACAGAAGCCAAAATCATCTGCACCGGAGTTAATGGGTGCCTGTAAATTGATAGGAGTGCTCCAGGATGTAGAATTTAGTTTGTAGATCTTAAATATATCCAGACCGCCCATACCGGTAATCCCATCTGAAGAAAAATAGAGAGTATCTGCCTGAATGAAAGGAAACTTTTCATTGCCGGTGGTATTGATACTCCTTGGCAATAATTTGGGGGCAGACCAGCTATTCGACCGTTGTTCGGTAATATAGATGTCATAACCACCAGTACCTGCCGGGTCATTGGAAGAGAAATACAGGAAGTGATCATCGTCTGAAAAGCTCGGGTGCATATAATTAATTCTATCTTGTACAAAATCGAGTACTTTAGGATCTGTCCAGTTGTCGCCATCTTTATTTGACTGCATCAATTTGCAATATTGATCTGATTTTGTTTTATCAAAACAACGGGTAAAAATGATTTCATTGCCATCAGCAGAAATGCACATACTTCCCTCATTAGCTATGGTATTAATAGGACCTCCCAACCGAGTTACCGTCTCTTGATTCTCTAATACAAACAAGTCGGAAAAGGGTCTGCCTGTCCAGTTATATATTTGTTTATTTTTTTCTTTATCTACAGTGGGTCTGTCTGAAGTAAAATAGAGTTTATTATTATATACAAAGGGAGCATAATCACTAAAGCGGGTATTTAATGCCTGGTTTGTTAATTTGTAAGGGTTATCCTCCCTTTTTGCTTTCCATATAGCGGCAGTCTGGCATGCTGTCAATTCTTTTCTATATTCAAAAGGGCTGCCTATTTCCTGCCCCAATAATTTAAATGCCTGCTCTGCTTCTTTATATTGTTCTGATTGTTTTAAAGAGAATGCATATTCACGGTATGCTTCTACTCCATACTGATTATCATAAGCGGTTTTATACCATTTGGAGCTTTCGAGGTACCTGCCACTTGCTGCATAGCTATTGGCTAATACCCAGGCAATTTTACCTTTTTGTACTCGTGACTTGGCTGCTTTGTATTCTTTTTCTAATAGAGTAGCTGCCAAATAGTATTGTTTTCGCTCATAAGCTGTATTGCCATCCTGTATGTTCATACTGGTATGGCATGAAGTAAACAATATTATATTGATGAGTAAAATTATGTTGAAGATTCTTGGCATAATCGCTTTTCTTTTATTCCCAACGCTAAGATATTCTGTATTGTTGTAAAAGATTAATTATTAGTGATGTATTGCGGAGGTGCGGAGTCGCGGAGGTGCGGAGTCGCGGAGTCGATGCTAATTCGCTTTTGTGCCAATTTGCTGGGGGCGGCTAATAGTCATTAAGCCTCAATAGCAACTCTTCAACTCAGAGCCTCCGAAAAAAGGGTCTTTAAACATAGTTTAAAGACCCTTTTAATAATATTAAATTAAGCAAATCAGCAGCGACTCCGCGACTCCGCAACTCGGCGACTCCGCCTATTAATCCTTAACCACTTTAGAGAAATGCTTTTTCTCGGCTTTAGTCTTTATTTTTAGTGACTTAGAAAGATCATATACTACCGGAGCTGCAATAAATATAGATGAATAAGTACCCACTATGATACCGATCACCAATGCAAATGCAAATCCTTTGATACTGCTACCACCAAATAAGAACAAGATCAATACCACCAACATGGTTAGGAATGAGGTAATCATCGTACGACTTAAAGTACTGTTGATCGCCATATTCATGATTTCCTTTTCGTCCTTATCTCTGTGTATGTGCAAGAATTCTCTTATTCTGTCATAAACAATCACAGTATCGTTATTGGAGTAACCAATTATGGTCAGCAAGGCAGCTATAAATGCCTGATCAATCTCCATTGAGAAAGGTAATATACCATGGAACAGCGAGAAAACACCAAGTATGAATAAACTATCATGCAACAAGGCAAGGATGGCACCCATACTATATTGCCACCTGTTAAACCTGATGAATATGTAAATAAAGATCAACAAGAATGAAAAGAATGCCGCTTTAAAAGAGGACCTGCTTATATCGTCTGCCACTGTGGCCCCTACCTTACTGGAACTGATAATCTTGGTACCTGCAAAGTCAGTACTTTTAAACTGCTCTAAAGTTAAATTACCCCCTGCTATAATTTTTATTCCATCATATAGTTTTGAAACTACTTTTTCATCGGCACCATCCTCTGTATCATCTATCAGGTAACTGGTGGTAATATTGTAGGTATTAGAAACGTCTACGGCTTTTACAACCGGCACCGCACCATTAAATGATTTGGTAAGGCTTTCTCTTAACTGATCAACATTAACTTTCGTGTTTTTATCAAAAGAAACATTGTAAGAATATCCTCCTTTAAAATCTACTCCTAACTCAAAACCTCTTATAAAATAAGAAACTGCTCCTATTACCACAAATGCAATGGAAATAATATAAGTATACTTTCTAAAGCCCATCCAGTTAATATGGATATTGGTTAATGCATTTTTAGTAGCACCTGTCCAGAATTTAAGATTTATGTTTCTGGCAACCATCCAGTCAATTATTAATCTGGAAATGATAACAGCAGTGATCAATGAAAATATAACCCCTATAATCAATACTATGGCGAATCCTTTGATAGGACCCAATCCGAAATATGCCATCACCATTGCAGAAAGCAAGGTTGTCACGTTTGCATCAATAACCGCAGTCATGGCATGTTTAAATCCATCTTTGACAGAGGAGAGCAAGGTTTTGCCGGTTCTTAATTCCTCCCTGATCCTTTCAAAGATCAGTACGTTTATATCGACCGCTATACCCATTGTCAATACTAATCCTGCAATACCAGGTAAAGTTAGTACAGTACCGAAATTAGATAAGGCACCAATTATAAAGATAAGGTTGGCAATAAGTGCAATAATGGATATAATACCACCTGTGCTGTAATATAATACCATGAAAGCCATAATGGCCAATAAACCAATCAATATAGACTTTAAGGATTTATTGATATTTTCTGCTCCTAATGATGGACCCACCAAAGATTCCTGTATTATTTTCGTCTTTGCAGGTAACTTACCAATCTGTAATATATTAGCAAGGTCCTTTCCTTCCTGTATACTGAAATCACCTGTTATTTGAGAGTCACCTGTCAGGATGGCATTTTGTACTCTTGGAGCTGATACCACTTCATCATCCAACACAATTGCAATTTCTCTTTTGCTGTCACTGGCAGCTTTGGTAGTCATATCTCCCCATATCTTTGCGCCACGGCTATCCATCTTAAGGGAAACAGCCACTGAACCTGATTGCGGATCAGGATTGGCACTAGCTCCTGTAACGTGGTCACCTTCAAGGGGCGCTTTATCACCCTTAGTTTTCTTTATAGCATACAATTCATAATTCTTAGTATACTTTTTAGTCTTATTATCCTTGGTAGGCTTAGCTGACCATCTGAATTCCAGATCTTCAGGGAATATTTTCTTGATTTCCGGTTTATTTAAATACTCAGTAATCAGGTTCTTTTTGTTCTTTTCTGCAAAACCAATAACACTTGGTGCTGCTAACATACCTTGTTGTCCACCCTGTGCATTAACCGTTAAGATACTCATTAAAGGGCCTTTAGCTTTCAATTTGCTTTTAGCTGTATCTTTAGCTGAAGCCAATTTGGAAGTATCTTTAAGGTTTAATTTAGCGGTATCCTTTTTTACAACTGCACTGCTATCTCCAGCTTTGTTTACAGCCAATTCAGGATGCTTTAATATAGCGTCCAGTCTTTTATCAGCTTCCTGCATCGCAGAAACTATTCCATTATCAGTAGCTCTATAAACATCCCAGAACTCTAGTTTTGCTGAAGCTTGTAAAAATTTTCTGGCTCTTTCAGGGTTATCAATACCTGGTAATTCTACCACGATCAAATCTCTGGCAGCATCTAAGGATACATTTGGTTGAGTTACCCCGAATTTATCGATACGATCTTTCAAACGTTTAAAAGTAAGGTCGACAGTTTCATTTGCTTTATCTCTTAATAAAGAAATTACTTTTGTGTCTTCAGTCTGGAAGTTGATCCTGTCTTTAAGTGCTTCATTTCTTACAAATATGGTGGCCAGGCTTTTACCACCCAGTTTCGCATATTCTTTAGAAAATATGGTTACATAATCACCAGGGCTTTGCTTTTGAGCTAACTCTGCATTATCCAATGCTTTCAAAAATATAGGATCCTTAGAATCATTTGATAGTGCTTTCAGGAAGTCTTTCAAATCCACCTGTAAAATTACACTCATACCCCCTTTAAGGTCTAGCCCTAAAGCAAGCTGTTGTTTCTTTAATTCTTCGTAAGTGTAATTCTTTAACATTGGAATTTTAATCACTTCTTCACTTGACATAGAATCCAGATAAGCAATTCTAGCCTGTCTCTCTATAGAAGCTTTTTGTTCAGGAGCTACTTTGGCAGCTACTTTTTTAGCATAGTTATCTGCATCTTTTTCTACTCCTCTGGTGGGTAAAATAAAGAGATACTGCATGACACAAACTATAGCTAATAGAATCAAAAAGAACTTGACGATACCTTTACCTTGCATGGTATAAATTTAAATTTTTCAAATATGTATGTAAAATCTGCGCAAATATAGTCTTTTTACTATTAATCTGCTTAATTGTTTCATAGAGAATGACATTATTTCTAACATTCGCTATTCTATTAGTGAAGAGTTAAGAGGGAAGAGGGAAGAGTTAAAAGTGAAGGGTTAAGAGTGAAGAGTGAAGAGTTAAAAGTGAAGAGTTACTGTAGGGGCGAACCCATGTGTTCGCCCAATTGAGGAGTTTATAGTTAAGAGTTAAAACTGATGGGTTAACTTCCGTGAAATACTATTTTAAAATGAGGAGGTTGAGGTTAAGGTTGAGCTTGTGCTTGCTTCAATTTGCGGAGTTGCGGAGATAAAGTTTACTTCCTAGAAATTCTATTTAAAAATGAATAGATTGAGGTTAAGATTAAGGTTGTGAATCTACTAATTAAGATAAAATTAGTTCAAAATAAGAATTAGAGTTTGTATTAAAAACTGTCTTAAATAATACAGAACTTAAACCAAAGCCTTGAATAACAAATTTACCAAACCCTTTATAAATGTAAAAGCTTTTAATAAAATTATATGCTTTTGAATATAATATTGTATATTTATGCTATATTATATGTTTTTACATATAATAATTAATAATGTCCATTAATCGATGTAAATGCATATAGTTATGAGGAAGAGGTTAGCAGATTTTGTAAAAGAGCACCGTAAAAATGCTAATTTAACTCAAGAAGAATTTGCGGAAAGAGCTGGTGTAGGTTTGACAGTCGTCCGAAAGATTGAGCAAGGCAAAGAGAATTTAAGTTTGGCTAAGGTTAATCAAGTATTGTTAATGTTTGGACATGAACTGGCTCCTATAGATAAAAATGAATTATGAGACAAGCAAATGTTTTATACAATAACATCAAAGCCGGAATTTTGACGGAAACGGATGATGGAGAATATATATTTCTATATGATAAAGAATATGTAATCAATTACCCTTCCTTATTTATAAGTTTTACAATGCCTGTAAATTCGACCGAATATAAAGACAATCGATTATTTTCATTTTTTGAAGGGCTAATACCCGAAGGGTGGCTATTGAACATTGCTTCAAATAATTGGAAAATTGATATAAATGATCGTATGGGCCTATTATTAGCATGTTGTAGAAATTGTATAGGAGCCGTAAGTATTGAACCAATAATTGAAGGTAATGAAGCATAAATGTTTATTTTGTTACCAAGCATTGAGTGATACTTCACAAGATTATCACGAAAAGTGTAGTTTGGCTTTTTATGGAACAAAGATTCCCCCTATCTTAGATTATACCTTTTCACAAATGGAAGACCTGGCATTGCAAATTGTCAAGACATCTATTGCTATACCTGGTGTTCAGCCAAAATTGTCGCTCGGGATGTTTAAAAATTCATTAGAAGATAGACAATTAGGGCGTCTTACTATATTAGAGGCTTTAGATGGAAATTACATATTAAAACCACCCAATAAGCCTTTTCCTCAAATGCCGGAGAATGAACACCTGACTATGAAACTTGCTGAACTTATTAAAATCAATACAGTTCCGCATAATTTGATCAAATTAAAATCTGGAGAATTATCTTATATCACAAAAAGGATTGATCGGAAAGCAGGAGTAAAAGTGCATATGTTGGATATGTTTCAAATTTTAGGATCATATAATAAGTACAAAAGTTCCATGGAACGAGTAGGAAAAATAGTATTGAAATATTCTCAAAACACTTTGCTAGATGCATACCGACTATTTCAATTAACAATTTTTTGTTATTTAACCGGAAATAATGATATGCATTTAAAAAACTTTTCTATGATTAATAGTAAAGGAAAGTGGATTTTAGCTCCGGCATATGATTTATTAAATGTTTATATACATATACCATCTGATTTAGAAGAGTTAGCACTAACTTTAAATGGTAAACATCTGAAATTAAAAAAACTTGATTTTATATATTTTGGCCAAACCCTGGGCTTAAATGATAAGCAAATTAATGGTGTATTTAAGCAGTTTGATAAAATGCAAAAGCAAATAAATAATTTGATATTAAATTCATTTCTAAATACTAAGAATCAAAATATTTATATAGAATTGTTTAATAAAAGACTCAAAGTCATAGTCTGATTTACTTCTTAATAACTTAAAGCCTACATAACTAAAGGGCAGAGAGATGTATAATATGTAGGGCTGGGTTCACCCCTGCCCCACTAGTATTAAAATTTAGTTTTGAACTGATTTTGCAATTTGGGGTAGAGGTTAACTCTACCCTTACATATATTGTAAGGATTATTTATTGAAGAAGTAAATTGAGAAAATCCTTTCCTCCTGGAATCTTAAAATCTTAATTCAGACAAAAATATCCGCAAAGGAAGCTCATTCGAAATTCGTAGCTCCTAATTTCATTATGGGAAAAGTGATTAGCCTAGGCGGTCTTAGTTCAAGTACCTTTTCAGTCAGGACAATGAGGCGAGAAGGTAGAGAGTAAAGAGTTTTCACGTCCGAATTTTCTTAAATAAATGACATAGTATTGAGACGAGGAATTAATATGTCCATTATTACACAAAAAATATTAAACTTTATAAAGCTAATCTTACCCCAAAATCATTAATTCCACCCCTCCCTAATGCTTTTATGCTAAAGATGTTATAATTTTATATTCATATTAACAGTTAGTAGTAGCATATGTCAAAGAATATTAGTGAACTTTCGGGCCGGAAGGGATTGAATGAGAATCTTTTCGAAGAGTTGGGTATTGCTGCAAAGGCAACCGGAACACCTTCTGAAGAGGCTATTGAAAAAATGGCAGATGAGTTTTTGATCGGTACTGCTAATATTTATGGTGCTGCTTCATTTTATGATTTTCTAAGGGAAGAAAACAGGGGAAAAAAGATATTTATATGCAATGGCAGTTCTTGTCTTACTGCCGGCACACAGGATAGCTTGCATAAAAAAATAGCATTGCATTTTGATGAGGAAGAGATCGGAGACATGTGTTGCCTTGGACGATGTCATGAGAATAGTTCATTTAATTATGAAGCACATAATTATTCGGGTAAGGCCATTGACTCTATAGTGGATATTATAGAGGGAAAGCCATTCGAGTCAGATCAATATAATATAGCAACTAAAGGAGCACAGGTTTTAACCGGTCTATTTCCTGGTATAACTGAATATTACAGCATTCTATTTGATTGCTTAAAAAGAACTCCTGAAGAATTATTGGAAGAATTAAAGATCTCAGGACTAAGAGGAAGAGGTGGTGCTGGCTTCCCAATTGGATTTAAGTTGGAGTCTTGCAAGAATACTCCGGGAAAGCAAAAGTTTATTGTTTGCAATGCAGATGAAGGGGACCCGGGAGCCTATAGCGACCGATATTTGTTAGAGCACCAACCACATGCTGTTATGCTGGGTATGATGATTGCAGGATATATTGCCGGTGCTGATACCGGAGTGATCTATATTCGTGCAGAATATCCGGAAGCAATAGAAATAACTCAAAATGCAATTGATGATTTAAGAAAACACAACCTATTGGGTAATCCAATTCCGGGCACACAATTTTCTTATGATTTTAAATTAATAAGGGCACAGGGTGCTTATATATGTGGTGAAGAAACCGCTTTGCTTTCTTCCATTGAAGGGCAACGCCCCGAAGTGAGAGTAAGACCTCCCTACCCTACTCAGCAAGGATTATTTAATAAACCTACTGTGGTAAATAATGTGGAAACCCTGGCATGTATACCTTATATTATGCAGTATGGTGGAAGTCAATT
>Ga0193744_1000131_pt1 | contig 25624 bp, 14 predicted proteins | sample L1a1metaG_FD_143056 | JGI IMG/M metagenome (GOLD analysis project Ga0193744, IMG submission 143056) | Soil microbial communities from a riparian zone of the East river system, Colorado, United States - L1a1 | ecosystem: Environmental > Terrestrial > Soil > Riparian zone | place: USA: East River...
AGAACCCGGACATATTAATCCGTATCCTACTTCATAAGTTGGTTGAACATAAGTTGGTATTTGTATAGAAGTGGTAACATTTTTACAGCCATCATTAAATCTAAAGACATAGGTTCCCCCGGAAACCAAATTTGAGAATAAACCTTCATTAGGTGGTGCATCCAGTTCAGAACCCTGACCTACTTTTGATGGTCCTGATTGTATTGTATAGGTATAAGAATTAGGATTGATCGGATTATTATTAACACCAATTAATAATACCTGACCGGCACTAAAGCATTTATTTGTAGCATCATTTGATACTGTTGGATCCTGATAAGTAGGAATGTTTAATGTTCCTGCGCAACTTGCACTGCATGCATCTACCACCGTATAGGTATAATTTCCCGGAGCCAATGCTAAATTATAGGAAAAATTACTCGTAGTCGAAGTACCCATTATTACATTACTTAAATTCTTTATAGTATAGGTGAATGGAGGGCTTGGATTATAAGGATGGGCATCACTTATGCTAAGGGAAGAAATATAATTAGTACTTGCTCCAGAAGGACATAAAGTACTTGATGAACATTCCAGTGCACCAGCACCAGGAACTCCTAAATGCACAGTTTTGATCGCCACATTGCTACATGCGTCAGAAACTGAAACTGTTAAATCACAAGGCCTTGGTATTCCTGATATAACAAAATCAGAACTTGCATTATTAATCGTATTTGAATATCCACAATTTGAAGTTATTGCTACAGTATAAGGTGGCAATCCTTCCTGTTCAGTTTGAATATGAATAACTCCTGTACCGTTTGGACCAGGAGAGCATGAACCATTTCCACCTGCAAGAGTCAATATTGGAGGACCATATGGCTTTACTATAACCTGAGTACTTATAGTTCCACCGCATTCATCTGTTATCAAAAAATTATAAGTACCTCCAGCAGAAAGTGTAAAATCAGCTTGCAGAACATTATTTTGTTGTGAGCCTACCTGATTTGGACCAGCAGTGATTTTGAAATCATATGGGCCAGTTCCTCCAGAAGCAGATAGTCTATAAATTGCATCACCTGAACAATTATTATAAATAATAAATGAACTACTTACCGAAGGGGCAGGCGCAAAAGCAGGTACCTGTATATTAATGGTTTTAAAGTTCCCACAAGAATCCATAGCTTGAAGTTGATAACTACCACCTATACCAGAAGGATAAGGAATTATAAACTCAGTTACACTTTGATATGGTGGAGGTTCAGTTCCATTTGCAGGTAGTGTTCCATCTTTTGCAGAGATCCTGAATTTAAATGGTGGTCTTTGTTGGAGGGCTGGTGACCCGGTAATTTGGAAATTATTTATTTTTACGACAGGTGTGCCATTAACACATTGCTGGAAATCAACCTGGCCTGAAAAAGACCAGTTTTGAAAATAATTTCCAGGTATAGTTACATTCTGGGTAGGTTGGCTATTGTCTTGTCTAAATTCTGTAATTGTCCAAACACCCGGATCTAAAAGATCAAAAAGCACCATATTAGATCCGTTCGGAGTAAATGGCCCTAACTGTAATCCTGCTTTTGTAAGGGCATATTCACTGCTACTATTTGCACCTGATATTTTTATCCACCCATCAGATTGGCATCTAGATTCATGATAGGTTATTGTACCAGTTATTTGAGAATATATTCCTGTAATTGAAAGAACTAGAAATATAAAGATTAAACTAAATTTTAATATAGTAATTTGATGAGTCTTGTTTGTAGTTATAGAATGGTCCCTCATTAGATAATGAACTTTTGAATTGTAAATTTTGACTACATATGAAATATCAATTACTCTGCCAAATAACACATATGAACCCTTAATTACATATCAAAGCAACCGGGTTATAGAAACAAACAAATTAAAAATTGCAGTTACATATTAAGGTATTTTGCTATTTTGAAGGATGGGTATGCAAACCCTTATAGCTTTTTAATTTCCAGGTAATAAAGGTTAAAATCAAAAAAACTAATAATATTATTATCCAATATTTAATTTGTAAACCAAGTATTTTTTTCTCCTGTATAACCTTACCACTGACCAATCCAAGGATATTATACTTAGCTATTTTATCTGTAGCCTGATTAAAATCTGAATATTTATTTGCTTTCAAAAATTGAAAACTTGTAATGACTTCATCTAATAAGGACTCTACTTCATTTAATTTGTTTATGTTGGCTACCGCATTCAATACCAATACCCCATTTCTACCAAGAATTCTTAAATTATAATTTAAGGTATTTAATTTATCCCTACCAAACTTAAGTTCTTTAGCCCAGTGAAGTACTTTTTTATTCTTATCATAATAAGGCTTTGAAGCCCAACCAATTAATTCAATTGAATTAAAACCATCACTTTTTCTTTGATTGTTTGTCTCTTTAACTTCATTTTTTAGTTTTAATAATAATTCATCAAAATTTATATTATCAGCATCTTTATCGTTTACATAACCCAAACTTTCATAACTGATAGTGAAAACCCATCCATCTTTGTCCAATATACCTTTATCTTTAGGCACCAACATACCAAGTAATGAACTATCTATGGGATTCCCAAATATTTTAGTAAGTACAAAAATACTTTGAGTCTTATTAAGGAATTTAAAAGATGGAGGGACAGTCAAAACTACATTTCCAGAGTCTAATACAAATGCACCTCTCATATAAACTAAAGACTGCTCTATTTCTTTTATCCTCAATTCTATACTATCTTGATTCTGAGAAAGTAATGTGCTTAAAATGCACACATTAATCAATATTAAAAGTTTTAATTTCTGCATGTGATTTCTGTTACATTCAAATTCTTAAATTCTGTTACTGAACTAAGGTAAAAGTAAACATTCATACCAATCAATATTGTAAATAAATACTATTTTAAAAATGAAGGCATTTTACTTGAATGAATAAATCAATGAGGAAAAAGTGACACTTTAAATGACCCTACAAAATACTTTTAAAGAGACTTTGTTACTTTTAGTTTTTCTCGCCTATGCTAAATCCAAAGTATGGATTGTAAACGTACATGATAAAATGCAAACCAATGGTTTATTTATAGCTGTGGTTGTCTATTAATCAATGTTATGTAAGTAGCTTTAAATTTATTTAATCATTAAAAACATCTAAATTATGAGAATTCTAATGTCTATGAAATGGGATGGAGTTACTCATGAACAGTATGAACAACTACGTAAATCAGTAAGATGGGAACAAGAAAAACCAGAAGGTGCAGTTGCACATTTTGCAGGTTTTTATGATAATTCTATTAGAGTTACTGATGTATGGGAATCTGAAACTGATTTAAATAATTTTCTTCATTCCCGATTAATGCCAGGTGTAGCAAAAATTGGAATACAAAATCAACCACAAGTTGATGTTTTTCCATTATATGCCAATTTTGTTCCTGGAGCACAAAGCCTCGCTTAATAAATTATAAAATATTTGAATTAGCCCTGAAGCAATTAATCCCTTCATCATTTCTGAAGTAAATTGCTTTAGGGTTATATAGTAATTTCTAACAAAAATAATTCTTAAATTTCTTTCTTCTTTTCTGCTCAAGCATACTTTGTCTGTTGTGGTTCAGTTTATTGCTTATATTACAAGTTTAATTTATAATTTTACAATTACAATTACGCTTTGTTGAAATGATGAAACCAAAGTCCCCTGGTAAATATTTACTAATCTTATATTTTTTTATACAGAGTATATTCTCATATTGTCAAAATTTCTTACCAAATTGTAACTGTGCTGTAAACGCAGGTAAGGATATCGAAATCTGTGAGCCAGGGGGAACAGTACAATTAAATGGAACAGTAACAGGAGATTTTGTTTCTTATCATTGGAAAGAAGCACCGGAGTTAAGTGATACTTCTATTCTTAATCCAACAGCAACTGTAGATCAAAATGCTACATTTACGCTCATTACTAAGTGCAGAAGCAATACCTTTTTACCTATTATTAATGCCAATTTCACCAATGGGAATGTTGGATTTTCGACAGGGTATATTTATGATATTGTTCCTGGAACTTTTGGGCCTGACCATATTACAGTTACCAATAACCCGATTGCTTTTAATAGCGGTTTTAGTAATTGCCAGGACCATACCACTGGAAGTGGTAATATGTTACTGATTGATGGGTCTGTTACCGCCGGTACTGATATTTGGTGTCAAAATGTTAATCTTACTGCTAATACATCTTATGTATTTGAATTTTGGGTGACAACGGTTTTCCCTGTTTCACCACCTGACATGCAAGTTACCGTAAATGGTGTTCCTATCGGTAACGTCACACCACTTGGGAACAACTGCTTATGGCAAAGAAATTCATACTGTTTTACTTCAACTACCGGAGGGGTCGCTACCATTTGCTTTAATGAAAATAGTGGAGTTGGTTTTGGAAATGATTTTGCAATAGATGATATTTCTTTACTGGAATTATGTACTTATGAAGATAAAATAAATGTAAAAATAACACCAGCAAAAACAACTGATGTTAGTGCTGAGATATGTCAAGGTCAAAGCTATACACTTGCTAATCAAACTTTTTTAAATGAAGGGACCTATGTCATACCTTTAAAAACATGGAAAGGCTGTGATAGTATTGTAACATTGGATCTTAAAGTAATTGAAGTACTTTCAGAAATTGAACCTCCTTCAACTTTAGGTTGTGGGAACACTTCACTTTACTTAACAGGTTATAATTCTTCCTTTGGTTCAGGATATTCTTATTTATGGAAAACAAAGGATGGAAAAATTATTTCAGATCCTACTCTTTGGGAAATAAATATTAGTAAAGCAGGAGCTTACGAATTAATTGTAAGCTATAATGACGGACTTATTAGCTGTTCAAAATCTGATATGGTTACTGTAACAGCTGATACCACTAAACCCGTCATTAATGCCGGACCCGATGGACAATTGTCATGCACAGATTCCTTGTTAAGCTTGCATGGCACTATAAATTCTCCCGTAAAATATGCTCTTAACTGGACAAGCACAAACGGTACTTTTGTTTCGAAAACAGATACCCTATCACCTGTTATCAAAAGTCCTGGAACATATATTATGCATGTAACGGATAGTTCTAATTTTTGTATGACAATTGATACAGTTATTGTAAGTGTTGATGCTTCCTTGCCAAAGTCTATAATTACTGGATCTTCCTTACTTACGTGTATAGATAGTATAATTTCCTTAAATGCACTGTTATCTGATCAGGGATCTGACTTTACTTTTAAATGGACAACAACAGGCGGCAATATTATTTCAAATATTGATTCTTTGGTTATTCAAGTTAATTCTTCCGGACAATATTATCTGGAAATAGATAATATTAAATCAGGTTGTAAATCTACCTCAAGTATTAACATTAATGGGGACTTTTTAAAAGCTATGGTTGATGCGGGGCTAACAGATACCTTATCCTGTCAACTAACTTCATTATTTCTCACGGGGCAGACAAATTTAGCTGACTCTTTAGTTACTTACTTATGGTCAACCTATAATGGAAAAATAGTTTCCGGTAATACTACATTGACTCCATTGATCAATAAAGTTGGTACTTATGTTTTAAGGGTTTTGAATAAGCAAAATGGATGTATTCAAATTGATTCAGTTCTAATTGTTAATGATAAGAACCTGCCGGTTTCGATTGCCGGCAAATCAGATACTATTACTTGTTTAAAATCAATTATCGATTTGATTGGAAATGGCTCATCTTCAGGACCCAATATTACCTACCTATGGACTTCAATAAATGGCAATTTTACAAGCCCTACCGATCAAATTATCGCAAAATCAGATAAAGATGGTATGTATGTATTAACTGTTTTCAATCAATTAAATGGATGTAGCAGTACAGATACAGTTGTAATTGGAAAAAATACTAGTTTTCCTATTGCAAATGCGGGTGCTACCGATACCTTAACTTGTGTAAAACAGAATCTTATTTTAAATGGAAATGGCTCCTCTGCCGGACCGAAATTTTCTTATTCATGGACTACGCTTAATGGGAATATAGTTTCGGGACAAAACACTTTGATTCCGAATATTAATCTTTATGGAAATTATATCTTATTAGTTTCTAATAATGAAAACGGTTGTACAAACTCCGATACTGTTCAAATTATTGAAAACAAAGTCTTACCTGATATCTCAGTAATTCCAACTGAAATACTTACCTGTGCAAATCCTATAATAAATCTCTCTGGAGTAAATAACTCAGGGCCAGGTCAATTCAAATATCTATGGACAACAATAAACGGTGTTATAGTCAGCGGTCAAAATAATCTGGCACCAACTATTAATGCTGCTGGTACATACACATTGATTAGTACAAACTTATTAAATGGTTGTACTGATCAGGATATTGTTATGGTAAACAGTATGGGTGAGATACCTCAAGTAAATGCAGGTGTAGACTCAAGCTTAAACTGTTCTCATCCTAACATATCCCTAAGTGCAAATCTGGTTTATACAGGAGGTAATTTAAATATTAACTGGACTACAATAAACGGAACTATTCAAAGTGGTGCTAATTCATTGAATCCATTGGTGAGTAAGGCAGGAATTTACACTATAACAGTTATAGACACAATAACAGGCTGTACAAATTTTGACCAGATTTCAATTGGAATTGATACAGTAGCTCCATTAGCTAACTTACTATTGCCTGAAAAACTCAACTGTATTAAATTAATTACTGATATTGAAGCTAATATTAATAATCCTCTATGGACCTATACTTGGACAACTATAAATGGCAATATTACGAGTGGAAATAATAATTATATTGCCCAGACGGATAAACCAGGCTTATATAGTTTGTTCATTCATAATTTAAATAATGGATGTGATCGTTTGCTGTCTACGACTGTAACTGAGGATATTGCTAAACCTTCCATTAGTGCCGGACCTGATAAATTACTTACATGTGAAGAGATTAGTGTTAATTTAAACGCTTCAGTTAGCTCTCCTAATGGGAATTATAATATTCAATGGCTTTCTGGCGGAATTATCGTACCAGGTGCAAGTGATTTGAATCCAATTATTAATAAAGAAGGACCTTATGTTTTAGTTATTTCCAATAATCTAAATGGCTGTACATCTCAAGATACTGTCCTGATTACTCAAAATATTAATTTACCTAATGATTTTGTTACCCAAGTTTCCGGTCCGGGTTGTCTTAAAACGGGAATTGCTGAAGTTACCCAAATAAGTGGAGGAGTAGGACCATATCAATATGCTATAAATGGTGGACCCTTCCAAATAGAACCTGATTTTTTACAATTATTACCAGGAGACTATACTATCTCTATTAAGGATATAAATGGATGCAAGTTTAATAAAGAAGTAAATATCCCTGAACCCCAGCAAATATCACTTTTGCTTCCCGATATAGTGACTATTGAATTTGGTGATGGTGGGCAATTGATTCCAATACCATCAATACCAATTGATCAGATTGAAACTGTAAGTTGGAGTCCTGTTACAGGATTATCATGTAGTGATTGTCTTTATCCATTTGCCAATCCGAATAATCATATACTATATCATCTTACTATTACCGATAAATCTGGCTGTACTGCTATTGCTAAGGTTATAGTTTCAGTGATTAAAACCTTTAATCTATATTTACCTAATGTATTTTCACCGAATGCTGATGGAATAAATGATATTTGGTATGTATTCGGAGACCCTGCAAAAGTTACCAAAATTAAATTGTTAAGAATATTTGATCGCTGGGGTGAATCGATATTTGAAGCTACAAACTTTCCAATCAATGATCCGGCATATGGATGGAATGGAAAGTATAAAGATAAATTTCTGAATCCTGCTGTATTTGTCTATTACCTTGAAGCTGAATTCATTGATGGCTCTGTTAAATTGTTTAAAGGAGATATTACTATTTCAAGATAATTCTTTTAGTGAAGTAGTGATTAATGGTTAATTCTTTTGCCGAGTTGTGGAAGTGCAGAGTAGCTGCTAATTTGCTTATTTAGAATACTTATATCTGGAAAACAATGCTTCTTAGTCGCAACCTGTCCCTACCTGCCAATATTAAACAAATACATTTTACCTCTTATTTCTAACCCCTAAGGCAACGAATTAATACATGTTATCCTCTTTAATTTAATTGGATTAACAAACCGTATAAATTAGCTTCACTATGAAAGAACGCAGACTCATCCTTTTATTCTTCCTGATTTTTATAATATCCTATACTGCAAATTCCCAAAACCAATCTATTTTTCTTAATACAATTGGGGGGCAATATTATTTAGGTGAAAATAATGCAAAGGAGCCTTGTATAAGCAAGCAGCAATATGAAGAAATTGAAAAAGACTGTGCCAATAATATTCAAAAACTGGGTCTTCCTTTTAAAAAGCAAAAAGGAAGTATGATTACAACTTTAAGCTGGCCATTAAAAGCTGCCCCAGGTTTGAATGATTGTAGCTTTTATGTAATCAGTGCCCATGTTGATCAGGATTTTTCAGCTGTTAATTTTAAAGATTACAATTGTGGTACAAATACATATGATGGTCATAAAGGAACTGATATTGCTACATTTCCATTTGGAATCTATAAGATTGATCATGATGAAGTACAGGTAATTGCTGCTGCTGCCGGAACTATCATAAATAAAACAGATGGAAACTTTGATAAAAATTGTGCTTCAAATAATTTAACTGCAAATTCTATAGTTATTCAACATGCTGATGGATCTACTGCACTTTACCTCCATATGAAAAAGAATTCACTTACATCTAAAGGGATTGGTGCTTCTATAGCTGTAGGTGAGTTTTTAGGCATTGTAGGAAGTTCTGGAAATTCTACTGGACCCCATTTACACTTTGAGGTCTGGAGCGGCAGTACCTCTGCTAGCTATATAGATCCATTTTCCGGAACTTGTAATTTATTAAATACTTCCACATGGTGGGTTAACCAAAAGCCATATACTGAGCCAGAAGTGGTTAAAGTATCTGTTAATACCACAGATATTGTTATTCCTGGTTGCCCTGCTACTGAAACACCTAATGAAGCAAATTGCTTTACTATTCCCTTTCAAGGACCCGGTTTACCGGCAGGGTATGCTAAATTTTATATCTTTTTTAGAAATGAAACACAAGGCATGACTGCAAATATGAGTATTTTAAATCCGGATGGATCTACTTTTAACAGTTGGACATATAACAGTATTTCAAGTTATAACGCAAGTTGGCGAACCTGGTCAAAAGTGCTTCCTACTATAGGAGGTACTTATACTTTCAAGGCAAGTTATAACGGACTAAGTTGTGAAAAGAAATTTGATATAGTAAAAGCAGTAATAACACCTGGTGGATCGATAAATATTTGCCAGGGGAGTTCAGCCAATCTTCAAGCTTCTTTAGCAAAGACTTATTTATGGAGTAATGGAGATACCACACAAAATATTAATGTTTCTGCTGCAGGTGATTATAAAGTAACTATAACGAATACTTATGGTTGCACATCAGTTTCTGAATCTGTAAATGTTAAAGTTAATCAATCACCAGTTGCAGTAATAACATCTGATGGGCCGACCATTTTCTGTGACGGTGGAACATTAAAACTAAGTGCAAATTCATCTAGCAGTTATAAATGGAGCACAGGAGAGACTACACAAAGCATAAATGTCACCACAAGTGGAGCTTATAAAGTCACTATTACTAATAGCTCTGCTTGTACTGCAGCTTCAAATCCAATAAATGTCACCATCAATTTAAATCCAATAGTAAATATATCTCCAACTGGGCCAATTAGTTTTTGCGAGGGAGGAATACAAAAATTAAGTTCTTCTCTTGCAAATTCGTATTTATGGAGTAATGGAGATACTACACAAAATATTAATGTTTCTGCTTCAGGAAATTATAAAGTGACAGTAACAAGTAGTCTTGGTTGTAGTTCTATTTCTAAGGCTGTAATAATCAAAGTGAATCCTAATCCAATAATTAAAATTGGCCCCACTGGTCCTACAAGTTTTTGTCCCGGAGATTTTGTAGAACTGGTTTGTGATTTATCCACCAGCTATAAATGGAACACCGGAGCAACATCGGAAGTAATTTTTGCAGATACTGCAGGGGCCTATTCCGTTACTGTTACTGACCAAAATGGATGCTTTGGGTTTGCATCTATTAATATATTTGTTTTTGATCCTCAAAACTATTTAGATATTACCATTAAAAATGATTCTCTTTTTTCTCCTTATGGATCTCCTTCTTTATGGTACATCTTTGGAAATGCAACTCCTGTCAACTCAGCCAGTATTATCAAGTGTGATAAATCAGGTACTTATTATGTTACTGGCCCCGATATCCATGGATGTATGGCCCAAAGCGATACAATCTCAGTTATTTGTAATTCAACAGCTACAAATTCTTTAAATGAAAATTCAATATTTACTGCATTTCCAAATCCCTTCATAGAAAGCCTACATGTTTTCTCAAAATCAATTGAGAATGGGACTTATAAATTAGAATTAAAAAACCTCCTCGGCCAGACTGAAATGGAGAAGGAAATCAATATAGATTCTAATAGTTTTGAGCTTGATTTAAATCTTAAGTTTATATCCAATGGATTTTATATTTTATGTATCGGTAAGGGCACTGGCTTTAGTTTTCTTAAGTTATTAAAAACGAATTAGGGCTATTAATTCTTTGGAACTAGTATTAAAGATGTCAATGACCCAAGAACCAGCTCCCAAGCTGGTTTTTGCTTTTATAATTTAGCTGAAAAGCTTTACTGTTGAAATTACTGTCAAGCCCCAATTAGTTCAGTCCAACCGACATCAAATTTCTCCCTAAACTCAACTTTCAATCATATAATATTGTAACATAATATTGTTATATTGTAATATACATTTCAATTTTTGATAAGATATTTGTTTTAAATATTGCTTTTAAATAATCCTGCATGGTCTGTAATATTAATTCATAAACAGGATTACTTTTTAAGTATAAATTAAAATGCTATGAAAACACAAAGTGAAATAAAAGTTTTGTCATTGATTAAATATAAATCAGTGAATTGTGCCCAATCTCTAAAATTTTTGGGCTAAAATTATCTAATTGCTCAATACAAGTACTTTTTAAAATTCAGGATCTTATTCTTAAGCTAATTTTAAATATTAGGTACAGTATTGCTTTGCCTTTTACCTATGCATTTATTTAAATGATGTAAAAATGTAATAGTTATGTTACCACAACCTATATATATACTTCTTGCAGATGATGATGAAGATGACAGGTACTTTTTTGAAGAAGCTATAAAGAATATTAAACAAGATATAATTCTACAGCATGTGGAGAATGGGCTTGAACTGATGAAAAGTTTAAATACTGAACCGATAAAAATCCCGGATGTTATTTTTCTTGATTTAAATATGCCTCTTAAAAGCGGGTATGAGTGTTTACAGGAAATTAAATCTCATCCTGAGTTAAAACTCATCCCGATTGTTATTTATTCTACCTCATCCGATGTAGTACACATTGAGAAGACCTATGAAGATGGAGCAAATTTGTACATTTCTAAACCTACCTCCATTCAGGTATTGGAAAAGATAATTAATGAGGTTTTAACCCTTGACTGCAGAAAATACAAACCACAGCCAAAGAAAGAAAAATATGTTTTCAAATATTAATGTAGGTTCTAGAGAAATAATTAATTATTTCATCCAATATTATTCATAGCAATTTCTGGGTGGTTTTATTTACTATAAAACTATAATAAGATCACCCTTTGAATAACTGACAACTGAGAACTAACAACTAACAACTATAAACTAAATTTAAAAATAGAGGCCAAGCTTAAGCTTTCCTTTTTGACAAGTCAAGATTGATTCATTCTTTTAATCCTGGAAAAGTTTTGAATCTGGGTTGTTTTGTGTCGCAGAACATTTAATATAGGTGCTGAATAAATCAAAAAAGGAAGGTTTGGGTTTGGGCTTCTGTGTGTGAACACATCATCCCGCTTGAGCTTCAGGCAAGTTTACCCCTGTTGCCTCTATTTCCATATGTTAGTGTAATCTATATTTATATTGATCAGGTTGAACAGTAACATATGGAAATACCGCAACCCTAGAGAATTGTCTGATTTTGAGTCAAATCCTGTCTCGAGGGGTGACAGGGAGATCTCAACTATTTAAATTGCAAATATACAATATTTTTAGGCAAATGTCAAGTTTTTTGACGTTTATTTTTGTGAATAAATTGTTAATGTTGTTATTATATTATTAACAACAAAATATTATTCTGATAGTAGTGCAATAGGTGCCATAGCATATTTGGGGGGTGTAACACTATCTCCAGAATAACTGATAAGTTATTTAGAGAATTACAGAATCACTTAAATCGTTAGTAGTTGGTCTTTGTTCGTTGCTCGAATTCGATATCCGATGTAAGATATCAGCAACTTCATTCTAATAATAATCTTCCAACTTTTGCCTGGCAACTGACAACTGGCAACTAAATAAAAGATCCCATTCAGATCCCATTGCGGTCTAACCGCTGCCTAACTGCTATCGCATCGTTGTCGGTTGGTCGAAATCCTTTTTAGTATTCCATGAATAAACATAAAAAGAGCGAACATAGCTGTTCGCCCTTTCATATTTTATAATATTTTAATCTTTAATAAATACGAAACTTCAACTCTGCAACTCGGCAACTCTGCATTTTACTTACAGTCATCCTTACCAATATTTCCGGTAACGAAGCAATCTGTATATTGTATATTTAAATCAAGATCCAAATCTAAGCCTAAATTTATTCTTTTTCCGTTTCCTTCAACAGGGGAGATCTTTAAATAAACAGTACAAAAATCACTTTTTTGGAATCTTAAATTATCACTTAAAAACTTATTTATTTCATCTGTACCTGATGCTAATAAATAGGTGTTCGCAACTAAATTAAATGCTTTTGAGGGTTGGACTAATTGTTCTGCTGAAAATGTAAAAAATGGTACAGCATATAGTAAAGATGTTGGCTTAATAAATCCTTCAATTTTAAGCTTTTGAGGAACATTGCCTGGAAGTCCTGTTAAATTAACAGTCGCACCTTTTAATGTTACACTTTTAATTGTCGCTTTTTCTGAAATATCCAAATTTGCTCTGTCAATTGTCTTTAACAAAAATGAAGTATCGACAAATCCATCAGCATCATTAAAAATTAATTGGTCTTTTATATTTTTATTTACATCAAATTCGGTCCATTTACTTTCACATTGTGTAAATAAGCAAGACATAAATATAAGACCTAATAAATATAGCTTTTTCATAACTTGATAATTAATGATTAAAAATTAAAATTTAAACCCAAGGCCTGCTGTAGCAACCAACTGGTTAGCATAGTGACCCTCAACAAAGAAATGTAATAAACTAAAATCTAGACCAATTCCGATTCCACCTCTGAGTGAACTTTTGGCATCAAGGGTAAAATCAACATTGTTTGATTCATCATTATTCTGATAAGTAACATGCATACTACTAGCCTGGTAACCGATCATGGCATATAAATCAAGAATACTAAATGTCTTACCTACAGCTAGTTCGAAATAATGATTTGAGTTATTAAGATAAGATGCGACTTTGAAATTCTGGTAATAATACCCAAAACTTAAATCGACAGCCCCATTCGTAAAATACTGTCCAATATCATGACGAACCCCAATACCCAAAAACTGAACCTTGCCTATCTTATCTTTTATGTCAACAGCCATAAATCGTAGAAGAAGCTCAGTTCCATAAATACCACCAACTGTTACTTGTGGAGTAGCAACCGGTACATAGGTGAGTCCGAGGCCTCCCGGAAAAACATAAGTAGCTCCTCCGTTTCCTGTAACCGCAATTGGCTCATTAGGTCCAACAATGGTAGGGGCCTGCACTTCCTGATAAGGTGCAAATGATTCATCAGTTTTAGCAGTAAAAGTTTTCTGATTTTCTGACATAAATGCTGCAGAACCAATCAGGTCAATTTTGAAATACAGCTTTTCAGGAATGTTAATTTCACTGTGAAGTCCAGTATTTACCATTCCGGAAAAAACATCTACTGCAGGTTGTGTAAACCCATAGGCATTTATACCAAGGTATGAGTCAGTAAGTTTCTCAAAGTCCTGAGCTAATAAAGAAAAGCCAGGGAGTGCAAATAATAGAAATAGGTAAAGTCTTTTCATAGATTACAATTTTAATTTAAGAAATAAATCATGCGTGAATCCAATATAAATATACTAGTTTAATTTTAATATGCAATACTAATTAAATAGTTAATAGTAACTATTGCCTAACTGACATCTCATTTAAGCAGTTTTGGATTTAAAAAGCTAAATAGCTTTCAACTTTTACCTCCTACTTTTTACCTCTTAGCTTTCACTTTTCATCATTTTCCACCAATACTATTTTATTCAAAAATTCCTGAGTGTTGTCAATATCAAAGTATTTATCTTTTAGAATCTTTACCTGATACTTTTCAGGTAAATGTTCCCCCCATTTAGAAAAATTTAATAGAAAGGGTTTAGATTTAAGAAGTTTACTAATATACTTGTCAATTTCTGTTAAAGGACTAGTTATATCTTTCCATTTCTCAAGGAAGAAACTTTTAGAAGTTTCCATATAGAATTCACTCTTTCTGTCATCTAATGAGGAAGTAATCCCGGCTAAATCTAATAGAAATTTAATGGTATGGTTAATCCTGCTTCCGGTGAAAGTATAGAGGAGTATATGCAAATCTCCGATAAGTAAAGGTCTTTCATTTTTCAGATTAGGTAGGTTGAAATAACTAAAATCTTTCCTCATTTCTCTGATCTGATCAAAGCAGATGTTATTTAGATAATCAAATTTTAAATCACAATATAGTATCTCTAACATCTTTTCTTTAATTCTTGGGTGTATGTTCCCGCCGACTCCATGATAAACCGGATTGTTTCCATCCTTAGCAGGTACTACATCTATTTTCATTGACTTCATATCAATATATTGAATGTTCCAAATCCTGGCTGCCAGGAATATATTCTCAATGGTAGATAATTCAGTTGAGTAGGGTATTTCTCCAATGACATTACCGGAATGAATAACTTTAAAATATGGTTCTGTAGTAAAGACACTGTAAAAATCCCTGCTGTTTACAATCTTTTCTCCTTCTAGTCCTAATATGAGCTCTTGCTGCAGTTTTTCCAAGAGATCAGTTTCAATCATATGATTTATGATTTCAATTATTTCTTCCTGATCTATTTTATTAAAAGCGAAATTTTCTTTTAGGAGCTTTGTCAATGCCTTTACAGTTTTACCAGGACTTCCTTTTATAATAGAAAGTGCCTGATGCAGCATAATATCATAGGGCCTATCGTTCATAAAAGCCGGCTCAATAAATCCTTCATTATATAATTCCCAGCAGGCTATGGATTGCAATAGACTCCACGAATTGGTAGCATAAAGTATTAAATTGCTGGACTCATCATCTTTTCGACCACTGCGTCCAATTCTTTGAATTAATGAAGCAATACTGAACGTAGCGTCAATTTGTATAACTTCATCCACAGTTCCAATATCTATTCCTAATTCTAATGTAGAAGTACAGGCAATGCTAAAATTCTGGCGGGCATTATTCTTCGCAAAGAATTCTATATACTCTCTAACTTCACGGTCTATTGAGGAATGATGCGAAAAATAATTAATGTGCCCATTCACCTTTTGTGCGATCTTCTTGAGCTTTACTGCTACTTCCTCCGATCTGCCTCTGCTGTTAGGAAATATTAGTGCTTTATTATCTTTAGTCTCCACATATAAATCCTTTAAAAGATCTAAAGGTAGACTTTCGGTTTCTCCTTCAAAATAACGGAAGTCAACCTGAATAATCTTATGACTACGATCTATGAGAATTTTTGTCTTTTCAATATTCCCGGTAAATTCTTTTACCTCTATGAATTTATTTTCTTCACTAACGGTGGCTGATAATCCTATAATTGAGAAGCTTTTTGTGTTAATATCTTGTAATCTGGATAAAAGAGATTGTAACTGTTTCCCACGGTCTGTACCAATAAAGGAATGTATTTCATCAATGACAACATATTTGAGATTTGAAAACATATGCCGCACCTGGTAAGCTTTGTTGACAAACATTGCCTCTATTGACTCTGGGGTAATTAAGACTATACCTGCGGGGTTTTGTATGAGATGTTCCTTTAAAGCCCTACTTGATTCTCCATGCCATTTGGTAACTGTTATGTCCAGGTTTTTAGACAATTCTTCTACTCTGTTAAACTGGTCGTTGATTAAGGCAATTAGAGGCGAGATATATAGCACCTGTACACCTGGTTCATAGAAATCTACTTTGGAAAGAATGGGAAGGAAAGCTGCTTCTGTTTTTCCTGAAGCGGTTCTCGATATTAATATATAGTTATTGTCTGAAGTAAGTATTTTTTCAATGGCTACTGTCTGAATAGCACGTAACTGTTCCCAGCGTTTATCCCGGATGTATTTGCGGATGGGTTCTGAGAGAAGATTGTAAGCATTGTTCATATATTAGCCAGATTCGATGTCCGATGTCCGTTGTCCGATGTCCCCATTTATTTCATATTAAAACTATAAATTAATCATTCAGTGTCATTTATTTGAGCTGTAAACAATAATGCCATCCCTTCAGGGTTAATGTGTTGTATTCTTATTTTTCTATAATAATGTCAGCTTTTCAAGCTTGTAGTTTACAATTATTAAATTCTTTTTTCATTAACTAAACGACATTGATTAACCATTAATCATTGTCAATTAAATCTCCTCAATTACATCCAGTAAATTCTCCCCGGGTCTTTCATCAGACACTTTCAGTTCACCAAATAGCTTTTGCTTACTCACCTCCGGATTTTGTCTAAGTATACTAAGAATATTCAAAAAGTCTCTGATTACTTCCCTGGGTGTTAAAAACTCTGAAGCTCCCGGCTTATTAAAGATCTCTTCCATAAATTGATGAATATCCTCATCAGATACCGGAATTACTGCGTTGTAATTATAATCAAATATTGCTTTTAGCTTTTTTAATAGCACAAATATTTCATTGTGATTTAGTGGTAATAACTTGATGACAGGTTGTGCAAAATCTCTAATACTTCCAGTTTCATATTTATTGGTTTCAAGTCTTGACTTTAGGGCACTATAACTGAAAAGTCCTCGACGTTCATTTTCTAAAAACTCCTTAGTACCGGCAAAGTTGAAAAACAGGTTGCTTACTTTACCTTGAAAGTTATCGTTATAAATACTCAAAAGTTTTTCATAGTTCTTTTGCCTCATTACCGAGTTAGATATTTTATAGAGGTTGATAGCCTCATCCAGGTTAATCATAAATCCGCTATAACCCATACTCACAAACAGCTTACAGAAGTTTTTAAGCATATCGTAATAATTGGTATCATTAATTATCTCTCTAATACCTAAATCCTGCCGCGCTTCTGTTTTGGTATTGTATTCTCCTTTTAACCATTTTAAAGCATTTCTCCTTAACTGCTCATCATCATTTATATATCCTTCATAATATTTCATAACAACTACTCCAAAATCAAAACCTCCTACTTCAGAAATTTCATTGATGGTTTTCATGATGTTTTTCTGTATAAGGTCCAGGTACTTCTTGTTCCTGATTTGGGTAAGTGGAATATTATCTTCTTCCGAAGTTCTGATTATTATTTGTTCTATCCATTTTTCTAAGAGGGTGGGCAAGGCTCCACCCTCAGGTTTAGTTTGAATAGCCAGGTTATCAATTATGGTTGTATATAAAGCAACTCCTTTTCCATCATTGGAATAAAGCCTGTTATCAGGTGTAAAATCAGCATTGGCCACGACGAATTTCTGTTTCATGGCTACTGTATTTAATAAATGCAACATAAATGATTTACCTGAGCCATAATCGCCAATCCAGAACTTCACTATACTATGGCCATTCTTTACATCCTCCAGAGACTGAAGCATAGCATTAATCTCTTCAGAACGACCCACTGTAATATGTTGGACACCTATTTTAGGAACGACACCTCCTATGAGGGAATTTATAATGGAAGTAGCTTCTTTAGGCTTAATATTGTCTATCATACTGCTAAAACTAAGCGATAATTATCCGGATTTATAATATATTTTCCCTCTTCCTCTTCAATAAGTAAGTCATCAATAATTTCAAAGCACAACTCATTCATACTTTCTATTAACTGGTTTTTTAATACGCCTTTTGAATTAGAGAAACTTTTAATTTTAGCTTCGGTCAATGTAAACTTGTTTTTACTGAATAATTCTAAGAGACTTAGTTGTAATTCGGTAAAAGGAATATCTATTCTAAAGTGTGAGCTTTTAAGATTTGTTTCTTTCTTTACCGTTTGCTTAGTTATCGGCTTTTTAGCTATAGATTGCTTAGCTACTTCATTCTTGATTTCCTCCTCATCTTGAAGATAGGAACCCAAAAGTTCAACTGTATCTGCATGTTCTTTTACCACTTCATTGATGGATAGCTTGTCTAATTGTATTTTCTTTCTTTGAGGAATAAAGAAATAAGTAGCACTTTCTAAAGCTGCTTCTAGATCACGATCCTGATTTAGTTTTGCTTGTATATTTTCAAATTTGCTTAATTGATCTTTTGTTTTAAATAGGGTCTTCTTAATTTCTTTGACTGTTATTAATTTTTCCTGTTGAACGGAAAGACGATCATAATACAAGAAATAAATATAAAGTTTGAGTGCTATAGTACTATCCATTTTTAAAGCAAACTTAGTTGCTTCATAATAGATAAATTTCAAGGCCGGATTTTGCCTGTTTATTTTACCAAGATTTGTAATTGCTTCAAAAAACGGAGCAGGATGGTAGTTAAATTTATCAGTAATTTCTTTATAATGAGCTTTCCACCTATACAGGTATTGGGCATTTAATTCAATTTCCATGGCTAAATCTGGCAGTCTTATTGTATCAACCAAATCAATTAATATATCTTTTGTTTTAGAAAGAATTCTTGATTCAAATTCGCCATGTATAACAGGATTGGTATAATTATGACTCACGCTTATCTTTCTTGAAACTCCATAATGCAACCTAAGTATATTTTCGCAATATTTTAATATAGTATTATAGAGCTCATTAATGGTGGCCGCCAAGGTAAAATTATAAGCTTGACCTCTGAACTTTCCTATGGTGTTGTATTTTAGAATTACGTTTGCTACTGCAGTCAGTTGTATTTCCAATAGGGTTTCTTCTTCAATATATTTTTCTTGTAATATTTCTATGGTTTTAAGGAACAGCTTTATTATTTCGACGTCAGTGTATCCTATTTTCCAAAAGGAACTACCTTCGTAAGTTATTTTGTTAAGAAGGCGAATTTCATCATTGTTTAAATTGAGGAGTTTTTTATATTTATTCCCTGGTTTTGACTGCTCATCCTCCTCATAACTTTTAAGATATTTAAGCATATAAGCTCTTGATACATGCACATCTTCTTTTTTTTCGTCTTTCTTTTTCTGAATTAAGCCAGTGGCATAAGTCATGGTACTAGGATAATATTCAGCCAGTGTCAATAACTTGTTTTCCAATTTTGTAATATTTCTATTAACTTCATATTCTTCAACTAGATCAAATAAGAGTATAAAAGCATAATTTTCATTACTCTGAAGATCTAAGTAAACACCTTTGTTGAAATCAGTTTTAAATTTATAATAGAATTTTTTTTGATCGGGATTGGTATGATAAAGATCGGCATATGAGAATATAAATTGGGACTGCCAAAAAGGGACTCCTTTCCAGTATTTTTTATAGTAAAGCTTGTGTTCAATCGTTAAGGATTGGCCTGTAGCATCAATAATTGAATCATCTGAAGTGGGAGAATTGGTTTTCTTTTCCAAGTTAGTTTCTAAGAATTTATTTTCCAAAGATGAGTCGGATTTATCAAATATTATAACAGAATATGGGGGAGAATGGTTCTTTATTTAATATTTCTGAATAATGTCGCTTCAATTAAAACTGAAGACTATTCAGCTAGGCTTTTATTGAAAGGAGCCTAGCTTTTAGTTTTTACGTGATATCTTTAAAATACTTTTTCCTTCATTTTGCATACCAATTTATAGAAAGCAATTTAGATCTGGATACCTTTTACTTTATACCTTCCAATTTCCTTAATAAATAATGAATATATTCGTTATCACTTTTTGTTGGAAATGCCTGAACAAATTCCCAACCTTCATTACTCATATAGTTTAAAGTATCAACCATACTGTTGAACCTTTTATCTTTTCCGGTTTCTTTATCCTGAATGATTTTATCTTTTTCTTCCCCAGAATCTACTCTTACTAATATAGTGGAACTCAAAAATGAAATTGAATATATTTCACAATAAATATAGGGTTCATTCTTTCTATCTGTGTTATTTTGGGCTAATAAAGAAGAGAAAGTCTGGATGGAGAGAAAACTGAATATTGTTAAAATAAATCTAAGACTCATAAGGTTTTAGTTTAAGTACAGATGAGAGAATTAATTTTGAATAATGCTATATTCAAAATTAAATGAATAGAAATAGGTATCTGTATTTAGGTATCTATTTAAATTTATTTTAACATAAGTATTCTAATAACTTATTTCTATTTCTTCATAAATATTCTTTCCCATAAAGATGGTTTCTTATTTATAGTTACCTCTCCTAAAAAAGCACCGACTTTTAAATTAACTGCAATGTCTATTGGAAATGATTTTGTAGATATATTAATTTCCTGGGTTTCAAATCCAGCATAACTTACAATTAACACTATTTTTTTTCCGAGTACACTATCAGGAACCATTATCTTGAATTTACCTTCACGATCTGAACTGGTTCCTATTTTATTTCCCTTTAAAGTAATATTTGCAGATTCTAAAGGAATATTTTCGTTATCCAAAACCCTTCCTAATATATATTGTGTCGTGTCAGTTGTAGGTAAAAATTTAATATTCTTAATTGGTTTAGTATTTGAATTATTTTCCATTTCTATCTGTATAGTAGTTGAGCTATTCTTGGCTTCTGTATTACATACTCCGCTAGTTGTTAAAATAGCACTCATTAAGAATTTGGGTAATAGACTTTTACGGATAGGATGCTCTAATCTTCCAAAGTTAATTTCCATTTGTGCCTGAGTTAATCGTCCACAAATTGGGCCTTTTGACTTTGCAAAGTATTTGAGTATTTCTTTATTTGTAAATTTTGTAAAGTCTGTTACTTGCTTATTACAGCTCGTACAAAACCGACCTTGGCATGAACTGGACATGTTATCCCAGTTTTGTGTACAAGGCGACGGGATGGTCAGTTTGAATTGTGATGGTGCTTTCATATGTATAACATTTGCATTATATTAAAGACAGTTTTTATTCTTAAATACCCCTATGTTTTTCTTTCTAAATTTATAAGATTAATCTTATTGAATTTAAAATTGTTATTACAATTCTATTACTAAACGATATAAGTCTTTTTTCTAATCTAATTCTTTGGAATTCTAAGGAAACCCTAATAGCTATGGACTTACTTCGTTCCTGCTTTATATTAAAGCCCCGGATTGGCCTCCTTATATAATAAATCCTGTCATATTATTTCCTATACCGCAAAGCAATTTTTAATATCCAATAAACCATGTAAACGGGAATCAGGACACTTCTACATCAGCTCATATGGCAACTAACAGGCAAGTAATAGGCTAGTAACAGGCAAGTAACAGGCAAGTTAGAATTCTAACTTGCCTGTTACTTGCCTGTTACTAGCCTATTACTTGCCATTAACTTGCCACTTTACTGCCTATAGATTAGACTTTAAAGTATCAATTAAGTGTTTTAGATTTTGTCTTAGTATATACTATAGGAATTGTTTGTTTTTATTATCAAAATATCTACCATAGTCAGGCATCATAATGTGATATACGGGGGTCATATTATTAAAGCATATTTTAATAATGCTGATTATTAGGTTATTTTTACTTTAAATTAATTAGCGCTATTGTATTTAATATTCATTTACACATAAAGCTTATGAATTGAATAAATTACGCAGTACCTATACTTTTGCATTTTCTTTTCTTTTTGGCATATTAAATATTTGCCTGGTTTCTGCGCAATGTCCCATGATTACTAATAGTAGTTTTTCGGGGGCTTGCACATCTGCGGGTTCTTCTTGTAATATTTGTGCCAACGAGTCTGTTACTTTATCAGCAAGTGAAGTTAATTTACCAAACGGTGCTTGTATAGAATGGTATTATTCTTCTGATCCAGGTTTTAATCCCTACAATGGTAATGGTACTTATATTGGCTGTGGTAGCATAAATGCTGGTTCTGTTTCCAATGTAATATTTGAAACTACACAGGATATGTGTAATGGTACTTATTATGTAATTGGCATTATTAATCCTGCAGATCTTCAGGGTTGCCCAGGTAGTTATACCAACATATTTACTTTTAATGTAATTTGCCCAATCGCTACTATTGGCTTTTTGACTCCGATTTGTTCAGGATTTCTTGGTCTGACTTCATCAGGGGGAGAATCTTATCAATGGGAAGGGCCTGGTGGTTTTAGTTCTAACCTTCAAAATCCAATTCTTGAATTTACTGACCCAGCTCAGGGAGGTCTATATTATGTGACGGTAACTGCAGCGAATGGTTGTAAAACAGTAAAAAGTGTGGATGTACCTCCTGAAGTTCAAATGTTTGTTCATATTGATCCACCATATACTGACTATATTGAACTATGCGGTGGTGGCTCTGTAACCTTAACTCTAATTGACTACGGTGGGGGCACGGGTTCTTATATAAATCAGGGCTGGTATGATAATAGCGGTAATTTTTTATCTGGTGCTCAAAGTATTACAGTGTCTGCCGCGGGTGAATATACTTATTGGGTTTTTGATGCTATTTATGGCTGCGGTGTAGGTGCCTTTTTAGATGTACATGCTTTAGATTCACTTAATATTAGTATTGATCCTCATCCTATTCATTTATGCCCTGGCGGAACAATTGATATCTCTGCCAGCTCATCTAATGGTTTATCACCTTTTGAATATTTATGGAGTACCGGATCATCTTCATCGAGTATCAATATTAATAGTATTGGTAGCTATGTAGTGACAATGACAGATGCAAAAGGATGCTCAGGTACTAAACAAATAGATGTTCCTGCCGGTAACCCTCTTACTGTAAGTATAAGTCCATTATCTGATGTTTACTGTCCTGGTAAAAATAATTACCTCACGGGAAAGGCAAGCGGAGGATTAGAACCTTATGAGTATGATTGGGTAACTCCTGGTGGAACAGCAAGCACAGCTCAGATTAATGCCAATATGGTCGGGAATTATACAGTTATCATTACCGATAAAGTGGGATGCTCAGGAACTGCTTCTATTAATGTTAAACAGAACCCTGATATTGTAATAGATATAACTCCTGCATCCCCAATAATATGTAATAATGGGACTATTAAACTGAATGCAACTGCTTCCGGTGGCTCAGGATCTGGTTATCAATACAAATGGACCGCTCCTTCAGGACTTACTTATACGGGTAAAACAATTACATCAATAGAAGCCGGGGTTTTTAAAGTTATAGTTACAGATAGTGAAGGCTGCACTAATGAACAGAAAACAACAGTTACTTTGGTTTCGGAATTAAATGTAGAAATTGACCCGAGTCCTGCTGAATTTTGCCCTGGAGGTTTTGTAGTGTTGGACGCTTACGTAGTAGGTGGAACAGGTACCTATACTTTTGATTGGGATACACCTTCAGGAAGTTTTACCGGCAACAATATTAAAGCAGATTTGCTGGGTGTTTATTATGTAACCATTACAGATATCAATGGATGTACCGGAAAATCGGAAAAAGAAGTAAAAAGCAAAACAGAAATACAGGTATCAATTTCGCCAGATTCTTTCAGTATTTGTAAGGGTGATACTATTGTATTAAAAGCCAGTTCAACTGAGCCAGGTATTTTAATCTATAAATGGACAGGTCCGGAAGGTGCATATACGGGAGATTCTATTATTGTCAGCAGTGCAGGTAACTACTCAGTTACTGTTACTGATAGTGGCGGATGTTCAGGAAAATCAGCTACTGTAGTCAAATTAAATCAAAATCCAGGTATTTCAATATCTCCAGTGCCTGCACTAATATGTGAAGGCGATAGTTTACAGCTAAAAGTCAGTTCACAGGATACTAATATTATAACTTACAACTGGCAGACTCTAACCGGCCTAAAATCTGGCAATACTATTTATGCGAAAATTGCATCAATATATGTAGTAGAAGTTGTAAATTCATTAGGTTGCAGAGCATTTGATACTATACAAACCAGCTTGGCTCCTGCTATAACTGTAGACATTTCACCTGATCCTGCCAGTTTTTGTGCTGGCAATAGCATTGAAATAACAACTTCTACCAGTGATACCGGGATAATAAGTTATAATTGGTCGACACCACAAGGAATATTAAATACTCAATCCATTTCTGCTGGTATTGCAGGTCAATATATTGCCACCTTAATCAATTCTTTTGGTTGCGTAGGTTCAGATACTATAAACGTGGTTCAGAATGATACTTTACCGGTATCCATTGTTCCTGTTCCTGCCAGTTTCTGCCCCGGGCATAATATCAAATTGACAGCCTCTACTACTGCAGGCGGGTTAATTAATTATAACTGGTCTACTCCAAATGGGGCCCAAACAGGTAATGAAATTATTGCAGATGTATCTGGTAATTATACAGTAAACATCACCAATAGTAGTGGCTGTTCAGGAACAACATCAGTGAATGTTACTGAATCGCAAGGACTAATCGAAATGCAGGTTTTTGTACAGGTAGTAGCGTCGATCTGACTGCCAATGCTACAGGGTCAAAACTAAGTTATAGCTGGGCTATTCCGGGGGGAGGAAGCTCAAATAATCAGACTGTTAATTCCAGTAAACCAGGCAGCTATTCTGTAACTGTAACTGATGAAGGTGGTTGCACAGGAACTGCCTCAGTTGATGTAACAGAATTTGCAGCTTTAGAAATTGTAATTGATCCTGATCCTGCCAGTTTTTGTAACAATGGATCGGTAGTTTTGACTGCTATAAATAATAATGGAGTGACCCCATTGACATATGAATGGGCTTCACCGGTAGGTAGCGCTTCTTCTAATACCTTTGATGCCAATACAATTGGCACTTATTCAGTGACTGTTACAGATGCAAATGGATGTTCTGGGACGGCTAGTACAAAAGTATCTCAATCCACTTCTTTAAGTCTAAGCTTTACACCTTCTGATCTTGGTTTCTGTCCTGGTAAATCTATAGATTTGACGGTAAAAGCTAATGGTGGTCAACTGCCTTATGGCTATTCCTGGAATACGCCTTTTGGTGCAGTTACTACTGCTTCATTTAATACCACAACAGCTGGAACATATCAAGTTACTGTTACGGATAAAAATGGCTGTTCAGGTATTTCAGATTTAGAAGTAAAAGCCTTTACTGACCCTGTTCTTGACTTACCTGCGTTACTTGGATTTTGTCCGGGGAATGAAGTAGTTATCAAAGCCAATGTTACAGATTCACAAACACCGATTAGCTATTATTGGACAGTTCCATTGGGCAGTTCCA
>Ga0193744_1000132_pt1 | contig 25574 bp, 15 predicted proteins | sample L1a1metaG_FD_143056 | JGI IMG/M metagenome (GOLD analysis project Ga0193744, IMG submission 143056) | Soil microbial communities from a riparian zone of the East river system, Colorado, United States - L1a1 | ecosystem: Environmental > Terrestrial > Soil > Riparian zone | place: USA: East River...
ATCATCTGAAAATAACACACCTGCACTTTCTGTACCAGCATATACTCTACCGTTCTTATCTACATTAATTCCGTAGATAGCCCCGTCTAGATTATAATTAAACCAGGACGGGAAATGACAGGGATAGTTTTGGATGGCAGAATTAGATTCAATGATCTGGGTATAAGAGTTTCCGTTGTCAGTTGATTTATAAATATAGGACCATTTGGCTCCCACCCATATGGTTCCATTGGCAGACCGTGCTATACTATAAGCACCAAGACTAGGACTGAGATTGGTTGTAGCCGTGACCCACTTTTGATTGATATTATCATATCTGAAAAGCCAGGGATCCATTATATTATTCCTGAAAATACCCGCAATTGGTTCACTGTTTTGGTTGGTAGTCAGACAGAAAACATTATTTACTAATGATTTAGGATAAGGAATTGAATCCATTGCAGTAAAAGATCCAATACCAGAAAGGGTATTTGCTTTATATACAATTCCCTTTTTGAATCCGGTTGCCAACAAGGCATAGTAAATGTCATGATTGGGAGCTATTGCTAATCTGGGTGAACCACCTTGCTGAACACCACTGGCCCATAGCTTCCAGGAACCGGTTTGGGCGTTCATTGAATTTATTAACAAGGAAACAAATATGCTGATAATGAAGAACTTTGTATTCATTTGAACAAGGGTTTGACATTCTGTAATAAAGAATTGAAGTTAATTATTATTTAATTAATAAATTAAGGATTCATTTCAGTATCCAATTGTTGCTTTTTATAAATAATTGAAAGTGCCTAAGAATTAAATAAAAAGCATCAATTTATTCAATATAATTTACTAAGTTTAAACTTTAATATGATCAATAGTAATTTTATCTTAATAATAATCTACATATATTAACTTCAATACAATTAATTCTAAAACCATATGAAACAGATCTTCCTTTTAGTTTTCTTTTCCTGTTTTCTTGCAGTAGGGTACTCTCAAACAAATCCCGATAAAGTATCAATTTACTCTGAAGAGGAATATCAAGGATTATCATTTGTATATGAGGATCTTGCTTATCCTTTTTACCTGGAATTAAAACCCGCATGGTTAGAAGAACACAAACCATCAGTGTTGAATATTAGTAAAGCAACTTCAAATGGGATTATTGAATCAAATTTTGCTAAAATAGTTATCGATAGAGATTCAATTTGTAGAGTAACACAAATTACAGGATATATTAATAATGACCCTACCATCATTTCAAAATGCACTTATGAATATGATGATTTACTTGGGACCATTAAATTAACAGAGTACAGTAATAGTCAGGGGGCGGGGCCCTTGGGTGAATATATTCAATACTTAGATTACTACGATGTAGATGATAATAATATTAAATATGATATAGTTGTTTATGATCTTTTAAATGGATGGGCATTTAATAATAGTTTTCATGTCACCCTTACCGAATTTGATAGCTGCGGCAATTATAAATTAAAAAATTCAATGAGTCAATTCGATAATTATGATGAGTCAATAATTAATACTTATATTCCAAATTCGTGCTTATTAAAGCACTATTCTATTACTAAGGTATCAACAGGTTTAGAAGAATATCATTATGACTATACTTATTTCCCGGATAGCAGATTGAAATCTTTAAAGTGGATTAATGCATTTAGCGGGAAATGTTACATAATAAATTATAAATATGATGTCAATAATAAACCATATAGTGTTGAATTTGGAAAATGTGATTCTACTGATCTTGCCTTAGATTGCATCTATGGATGGAACAATGATAATTCATTGTCCTCGATAGATATTCTTCCACAAATGGATACCTTTCACCATATAAATATCGAATATGGATTTTGTGGAAATGTAAGCGTAAAGAATTTCTCAGAAAATACAAACCTCTCTGTTAAGTCTCCTGTAATTACTGGTGAACAATTGCAAATAAGTGGCTTGACTGATGATAATAAGTATGAGTTTAATATGCTGGATATACAGGGTCACTTACTGCAGACAGGACAGTTTACTTTTTTATCGACAAGTAATATAAAAACAGAGATATTAGCTCCTGGTTTATATATTTTATCTCTACGGTATAGAGATAAAAATTGGACCCTCAAGTTTGTTAAGGAGTAATCTTAGGTGTTTTTTATAAGAATAAGTAAGGGTATTTTTGATATTTGATTAGCTCAATTCAATAGCTATTCGCCTTTTCAACTGTTATACCCTAATCTGATTTATTACTTATTTTATAAAGCTAATTCATTAACAAATAACTACTTCCTAATTCCATCACAATTACTAGACTAAATCCAATAGCTAGCGCAACAATGACAGATTGATAGCGTTTATCTATCTGAATTCAATTTTAATAAGTTAAATATGGCTAAAAGTAGTTTTACTTCTGATGTTGAGGCGATAGATGCGCTAGCAAATTCATACCGGGAATTGGCAAAGGAAATCGGAAAAGTAATAATAGGACAGGATGAAGTTGTAAAAACAGTAATCATTTCTCTTTTTTCTAATGGACATAGTTTACTGGTTGGGGTACCCGGGCTGGCGAAGACCTTGTTGGTAAGTACTATAGCAGATGTATTGGATCTTGATTTTAAGAGAATTCAGTTTACGCCGGACTTGATGCCTTCAGATATTACCGGTTCTGAGATATTGGATGAAACCAGACATTTTAAATTTAACAGAGGCCCTCTATTTTCTAATATAGTATTGGCAGATGAGATTAACCGGACACCACCTAAGACTCAGGCTGCATTGCTTGAGGCTATGCAGGAACGATCAGTAACTGTAAGTGGAGAACGTCACTTATTACCATCCCCTTTCTTTGTATTGGCTACTCAAAACCCCATAGAGCAGGAAGGTACTTATCCATTACCTGAAGCTCAATTAGACAGGTTTATGTTTAATATACCCCTTGATTATCCATCGTACCAGGAAGAAATAGATGTAGTAAAGACAACTACTTCAGACCATAAAGCCAGTTTATCACATGTAGTAAATGTAACCCAAATAATGGATTTCCAAAGTCTTGTGCGAAGGATACCCATTGCAGACAATGTGCTGGAATATGCAGTCAAACTAGCTACTAAAACAAGACCCGGCACTGAGATGGCTACTAAAATGGTAAATGATTATATTACCTGGGGTGCTGGTCCGCGTGCTTCTCAATATCTTGTATTAGGAGCTAAGTGTAATGCAGCTTTAAGAGGAAAGTACTCACCAGACATAGAAGATGTACAGGCCATAGCTAAATATGTATTAAGACATAGAATTGTGCGTAATTACAAAGCTGAGGCTGAGGGTATAAAAGAAGAACAAGTAATTGAAAGTTTATTTTAACTGTTAATTATTATTTAAATTGGCTTCGATAAAACATGCTTTGAAAGATTTTAAAGTTATTGTTACTTATATATTTGGAAACTCTGACACCGGAATACTTATTCCAGATTAACACTCCTTGAGATTTAGACGATAAAAAAACCTGTTTCGTTATAAAAATGATAAGGAGTATTTTCTATATTTATATACCTATATATTTATTACTTGAAAGATTACGAAGGAACCAACGCTACATGGGACTTAAGTATTGATATTTCTTTAAATATTTTGTTACTTAATTTTACTGCTGGTTTGATTCCTTAAACTTGTACTAAAATTGATTATTAGAATAAACTTATATGAATAGTATTGTATTGATAAATCTTGTTTACAAACTTATGCACCGCTATAATTTAATAATACTATTTATTTGCGCTAGCCTTTTAAGCTGTTCTAAAAAAGCACCTGAAGAGGCTGTTAAATCGGCCGTAGCAATGAATAAAGATATAAGTGCAGAAGCTTATATTGTAAAAGAAAAACCTTTGAATGAAAGCTTAAAGATTCCTGGGAGTTTACTTGCCTATGAAGAGACTGAGATTCATCCTGAAGTTTCAGGAAAAATAGTATCCTTAAATATAAAAGAAGGAAATAATGTAACAAAAGGAACTGTATTAGCAAAAATCTATGATGAAGACCTACAAGCTCAACTGAGGAAAATAAAAGTACAACTTCAGATAGCTGAGAATAATGAGAAGAGACAATCTGAATTATTAACTGCTAAAGCAATTGGCCAACAAGAATACAACGCCAATATATTAGAAGTAAGTAATCTCAAGGCTGATATTGAAATACTGCAAACTAATATTAAAAAAACACAGATAATAGCTCCATTTACTGGAAGATTGGGGTTTCGTAACATCAGCTTGGGTGCATATGTTACCCCACAAACTGTTTTAACCACCCTGAGTCAGGTTGATCAATTAAAACTAGAGTTTTCCTTGCCAGAGAAATATATCAACTTGATCAATGTGGGAGAAGAAGTAGTGTTTACTACTGCAGATGCTGGTAAATCATTTAAAGCCAAAATATTTGCAACTGAGACAACAGTGGAAGCTAATACCAGAAGTTTAAAATTAAGAGCATTGGTGACACAGCATGACAAACGCTTAACTCCGGGTGCTTTTGCTGAAGTCAAAGTATCAATGAAAGAAAAGCAAAAAGCAATAACTGTCCCGAGTGAATCTGTAATTCCGCAAGCAAGGAATAAGAAGATCATTGTTTATAAAAATGGTAAAGCAGATTTTCAGATAGTTACTTTAGGTGTTAGAGACTCTTCTACAGTTGAAATCACCTCAGGGCTTAAAACTGGTGACACAATTATTACTACAGGTTTATTATTCCTCAAACCAGGGAGTAAAATAAAATTGACTTCTATTAAAAACTAAAGCGTCCGTATTATGAATATATCTCATTTTAGTCTGAGGCGCCCTATTTTTGCTATAGTACTAAACCTTATTATCATACTTTTTGGTGTAATAGGTTATAAGTTTTTAGGCATAAGAGATTATCCTGCCATAGACCCTCCTAATATAAGTGTTAGAACTACATACCCAGGTGCAAATGCTGATATAATAGAATCACAGATTACAGAACCATTAGAAAAGGCCATTAATGGAATAGCCGGTATAAAAAATATTACTTCGTTAAGTAGCCAGGGCAGTAGTTCCATTACTGTTGAATTCAACCTAGGAGAGAATCTTGAAGCGGCAGCAAATGATGTGAGGGATAAAGTTTCACAAGCAGTTAAGTCTTTACCATCTGATTTAGATGCTCCACCAACTGTTACAAAAGCTGATGCAAGTTCTGATCCTATCATTGCAATGACTGTTAAAAGTAGCACCCGGAATCAATTAGAAGTAACGGAATATGCTACTAATAACATACTTGAACGTCTGCAAACTATACCTGGTGTAAGCTCTATTTCTATCTGGGGTGAAAAAAGATATGCAATGCGTATCTGGTTAAATCCTTCTAAGCTAAATGCATATCAGTTAACACCAGGTGATATTCAAACTGCCTTAGCAAAAGAAAATGTGGAACTCCCTTCAGGTAAGCTGGCAGGTAATGCTACTGAAATATCAGTAAGAACTTTTGGATTGCTACATACTGAAGAAGAATTTAATAATCTGGTTGTTAAAAATCTCAATGGTACTGATATCAAAATTAAGGATATTGGAGAAGCTATATTGGGTCCTGAAAATGAGGAGACAGTGCTAAAGGAAAGCGGTATACCCATGATAGCCCTGGCATTAGTACCACAACCCGGATCAAACTATGTGGCTATTTCTGATGAATTCTATAAGCGTTATGCACAAATAAAAACTGATCTCCCTAAAGAATTTGCAATAGATATTGCACTAGATCAACCTAAATTTATAAAAAACTCTATACTTGAAGTTAAAGAGACACTAATTATAGCCATCCTATTGGTAATTCTCATCGTGTATTTATTCTTCCGGGACTGGATTATTGCTATCAGGCCATTAATAGATATACCTGTTTCTTTAATAGGTGCATTCTTTATAATGTATTTATTCGGCTTCTCCATAAATGTGCTTACGCTTTTAGCTATTGTATTAGCTACCGGGCTTGTTGTTGATGATGGTATAGTAGTTACTGAAAATATATTTAAAAAACTGGAAGCCGGGATTGGTAAATATAAAGCAGCAAGAGAAGGTTCACAGGAGATTTACTTTGCGGTAATAGCTACTTCAATAACCCTGGCGGTGGTATTTTTACCGATTATCTTTCTGGAAGGTTTTGTAGGTAGATTATTTCGAGAGTTTGGAATTGTTGTAGCTGGGGCGGTGCTAATATCAGCCTTTGTATCCTTGACACTCACACCGGTACTGAATGTTAAATTCAGTAGAAAAACAATGAGACATTCCCGATTTTATGAAAAGACTGAGCCTTTCTTCAGGTGGCTTGAGAATTCCTATAATAGTCTTCTGACTTCTTTTATGAGGGTTAGAAATATGGCTTGGGTAGGTCTGATATTGTGTTTTGGCATAATCTATTTTATAGGAAAAGATCTAAAGTCTGAATTGGCACCCATGGAAGATAGAAGTCAGTTTAGACTGCAGGTATCTGCTCCCGAAGGTATTTCTTTTGACTACATGGATAAATATATTGATAAGTTATCAAACTATATAATTGACTCCATTCCTGAACACAAGGTAGTTTTGTCAGTAACTTCCCCAGGCTTTACTGGCTCAGGTTCGTCAAATACCGGCTTTGTTAGAGTAGTTCTTTCAGATCCGGATAAAAGAAAGAGAACACAAGATCAAATTGCACAAATAGTTGGTAAGAAAATGAGTAACTTCTCAGAGGGTAAAGCCTTCCCTATACAGGAGCAAACCATTGCTGTAAATAGAAGAGGTGGATTACCTGTTCAATTTGTGATTCAGAATGTCAACTTTGAAAAGATTAAAGAGGTCTTGCCTAAATTCCTGGAAAAAGCAAATAAGAACCCAGTTTTTCAGGGAGTTGACGTCGATCTTAAATTCAATAAACCAGAAATACATATTGAGATTGACAGATTAAAAGCTTCCGAGTTAGGAGTTAGTGTTGATGATATAGCACAAACTTTACAGCTTGCTTATTCAAATCAACGTTATGGTTATTTTGTAAAAGAGGGTAAACAATACCAGGTTATCGGGCAGGTGGACAGGGCTAACCGGGATGATCCGGATGATTTAAAACAACTATCAGTACGCAATAACAAAGGCATATCTATATCAATTGACAATCTTGTTAAAATAGAAGAGGCTGTAACTACTCCTACTATCTATCACTTTAATAGATATAAGTCAGCTACTATATCAGCAGGATTAGCACCTGGAAAATCACTCGGAGAAGGAATTGATGCTATGACCACCATTGCAGATAGTCTTTTAGATAAAAGTTTCTCAACAGCACTATCAGGAACTTCTAGGGATTTTAAAGAAAGCTCAGGTAATGTAGGTTTTGCATTTACTTTGGCCCTAATCTTGATATTCCTGATATTAGCGGCACAATTTGAGAGCTTTATAGATCCTTTTATAATTATGATTACTGTTCCTTTAGCAATTGCCGGAGCACTATTGTCTTTATGGTTAACCCACCAGACTATAAATATTTTTTCTCAAATAGGAATGATTATGTTGATTGGACTTGTTACAAAGAATGGAATATTAATAGTTGACTTTGCAAATAAACGGCAGTTAGAAGGTATGAATAAAAGAGATGCGGCAATTATGGCTGCTACTCAAAGATTAAGACCTATTTTAATGACCAGTTTAGCTATGTCTTTAGGTGCGCTTCCTTTGGCTTTATCAATAGGTGCAGCTTCAACCAGTAGGATTCCATTAGGGGTTGTAATTATAGGGGGTATCTTATTTTCTTTGATGCTTACTTTATTTATAATACCAGCCATGTATTCTTTTTTATCAACTCCTAAAAAACAAGTACATGAAGATCTTTAGTGGGCTTATTTGTTTAATTTATTCATCTATGCTACTGGGACAACTTAATGAACTGAGTTTGGACCAGGCAATACAGAAAGCAATTCAGAATAATTACGATATCAGAATTGAAAGGAATGTAGCCTTGGTAGCACAAGTCAATAATTCATGGACTAATGCAGGGGCTTATCCAATAATATCAGCTAATGTTACTCCTTACATTGCTCTTAATAATTTACATCAAAACCTCAGTAATGGAACTGAAATAAGTAAGAATAATTCTCTGTTAAAGACCTTAAATGCCAATGTTGAAATTAACTGGAATGTATTAAATGGCTTTAAGTTATATACCACTAAGGAAAGACTAAGTACACTGGAGAAAATTGGAGAACTGGAATTGAAGTCCCGGATAAATCAGACAACTTATGACGTCATTTATAACTATTATGACCTGTTGCGCTTGAAACAACAACTAAAGACCACCAAAGAGCAAATAGCAGTTTCGGAAGATAGATTGTCATTATCCAAAATTAGATTTGATGTCGGTAATACCGGTAAGAGTGATTACCTGCAAACCCAACTGGATCTCAATGAGTTAAAATTGGTTGCTATGTCTATTGAAACAAATATAAAAAATGGACAAGCAGGTTTAAATAAAATAATGGGAGATGATCCAAATATTGTTTTTACAGTAACTGATACCATTTTATTAAAGAAAATGGATGAGCTGGAGTCTATTAAATCAAAAGCTTTAAGTCAAAATCCTGAAGTATTAGCAATGCAAAGCCAGTTAAAAGTAGCTGAATTAGTTAAAAAGGAAATCAAAACTGCTATATATCCTAATGTAAATGTAGGTGCTGCTTATTCATATGCTAGAACTCAAAACCAGGCTGGATTCACTTTATTGAATCAAACTTACGGTCCATCGGCCCAACTTAATATTGCAATTCCACTTTATGATGGACACCGGGTACGTGAACAACTCAAAGTATCAGATTTATTGATAGATAATCAAAAGCTAAGTATTGAACAATTAAAGGCTGAGTACTCCACAAGTATTTTGCAAGGATATAATAATTATCAATATGCAATGCAACAAGCTGATCTGGAAAAGAACAACTTATCAATAGCAAATGAGAACTTTGGTATTGCCAGGGCTCGTTATGATAAACTGAGCATCACTTTAGTTGAATTCAGGCAAATACAATATTCTTTAATAGATACTTACACACGTATGTATAATGCTATGTTTAATGCCAAAATAGCTGAAACTAATCTTTTACTTCTAACTGATGAACTCTAATGCTAAGCTTTGGCTAAACTTTATTAAAGACTTATATAAGCTTTACTAAGTACTAAGAATTCTTACTCAATTGTAAAGTTTATATAAAGCTTATACAATGTCTATATAAAAGCCTATGCACAGTTTTAACTCGCAAGTGAATAAGTATAAACGGTTTAATGCAATCTCTATTGAAATCTTACATATTCTGGCTTTCCTTCTGCATAGTCTATAAACCTCAAGACCGAAACCGTTAAGGGGTTTAACTTTTCTGAACCTCCCGACCTACCAGGTACACTTGGAAAATAACTAAATGTAAATTGAATAGTATTAAAAACAAGGTACTCATTTCTGATTAATAATCCTAAACCATATGACTGGTATATATGATTCTGTATGGTGGATAGTGGTGTATTTCCTAAAGTGCCAAAACTAGCAAATATGATGGGAGCAAACTGGAATCCAATTAATTTATATGGAAGATATATTACTGTCGAGAAATTTAATACGGCTCTGTTTGTTCCCCAAAGGCTATCACTATTAAATCCAACTAATCCATTGTCACCACTGAGGTTTATTTTTTCATCAATTCGCCTGTTAATTCCACACATCAGACGATAACTGATAAATTGCCTCATGTTCCAGTTTTTATACTTCCATAAATCAGTTAAATAATTGACAGTGGTATTAAATACACCTTGCTCACTACTTCCCTTATTAATTAGGGCTCCAAATTCCATTTTTCCGGCAAGGTATCCGAACTTAGATATATGGTCGCCAGAAGCAAGCTTTAGTCCAATGTATGGTCTCCTGCTTAATTCTTTGCTCTCGTATCCTAAAGTAAGAGTAGCTAATTTTCCTTTTGGTACATCCTCTATCCTGTCAAACCTGAAAATATTAATATCTTTGTAATAACCCCGTTCAGAATATGCTATGCTTGCCAGGTAAAGCGAGGTATTCTGATTTATTTTATTAAAATCAAATTCATAAGAAGGCTTTTCTTCATATTCCAGTCGAGAATACCTGGCACCTAGAATTAACTTGGGTTCACTATATTCATTAATATTCTTGGCTCTTAAACTAAAACTTCTGGCAATCCAATTATCCAACATCATAAAATTCAGTGGCTCAGTTGCGGTTGTTCCACTAGAGTCAAAAGGCCAATAGGTTTTCATAAAGCTGAGGTTTACTCCACCAGCCCATTTAATTAAGGGTGTTACAAAAGCTCTGTCAAAACTTATTCCTGCTCTTCTATGAAAACTAGAAGAAGAATAAGTAACGATCCCTGATATATAGGAGTTACTGATATTGGATACTAAATAATGCCCATCAAATGATGTCCCTTTTGGTTCTTTAGCATGAAACCCGATTTTAGTACTTAATTGATTTGAAAGGCCCAGAAAATTGTTATCTTCAATGCTAAAGTCCTGTGTATCACCTCCAATACCAACACCTCCGGTAATAGAAAATTGATCTCTTACTACCACCAGGATATCTATCTTATTATCATCATCGAATGGACAAATTATATTAATTCTTGCATCACGGTTACCACCGGCAAGCCTTATTAAACGTTCACTTTCTATTAACTTAAGAGAATCTAGACTTTCACCTGTTTTAAATAATAAGAGATCTTTAATAACCCAATTCCGGGTTGTCATATGTGTTTTATTACCTATTATTTCTAATACTGAAATTGGAACAGCCACAGAATCTCCCCGGATATTGCCAAATGGATCAAGAACAACTATCTTGATTTTACCTATTTTTCTTCCCTGGTAATAGCTGTATTTATCTGTACATATTATAGGAGAAGGTGTATTTTGCCCTGGTTCTTTAAAAAGTGCCTGGTAAATTAAATTGGCTATTTTAGAATTAGCAGCTAAGTTCTTTATGTTTTTATATAATGGGACGGTATCATTTTTATGTAAAGTATCGCGAATATAATTTAGTGTATCAAGCTTGGTTTCAACCTGGGAAATTAAGTTAAACGGAACAAAGAGTATAAATGATATGATAGCTAATCTTACCATCTTAACTGTGAAGGGTAATTGCTAGTTATCATTGAATACAAATATATTTTCTTCCTTATCAACACTTTAATTTCTATAAATTAAATTTAAAACTATACTATAACTTCCTGTTAGTGAATATAAGTGTACATCCAATTGATTTTATTGTTCGCAAAAGTTAAGCCGAATTATCACATAAGTGCCTTAATAGATATAATTATTAGATTATTTGATAGCACCCTAACTAAAGCAAGATCTTAAGCATAACAATTACAAAGCAATATTGGAGCTGCTAAGGGGTCTATAAATTCAATCCTTTACAACTTGTATTAATCTAATACCGCATATTACCAAAAGTCAAGAAAAGTACCTCACAAGAAGTATAAACTATGGTAGGCTTAAATGAAATTGGCTAATATTAGTAATTATTTAAAATTACTGGTATTAGTCAATAATAATATTTTTACTTTATTTTACTTTCTATATACCCATCTATTGAATATTTACCTGCACCTGTGGCTAGCAATGTTAAATAGACTAAGGCGTAAAGAAATTCTGTTTCCATATCACTAAAAGCATGTCCACTTTTAACAATACCGATAATTACTAACATTGTAATTAAAGGTGGTATGGCTGCCAATCTGGTAAATAGACCAATGAGTAGTAAAAATGAACATATTACCTCAGCAAATATGGCAATGTAAAAAGTCATAGTCTGACCTATACCTAAAGGATCTGCAAACTCAATAGGACGACCAGAAAGTACTTTGTTTAGTTTCATCAAGCCATGAGTTAACATGGAAACTGCTACCCCTAGGCGTACTATAAGTAATACAATATTCAAGTAACCTTGATTAATACCAGTATTTATTATCCTTTTCATGTGCTTATATTTTATTCAAATATAACAAATCTGGAAATAACAAACATAATAATAGCACACCACATTACATCTCCAGACTTATCCATTTAGCCAAAGGCCAGCTTAATTTCCATTTATCCATCCCTATTATTTAACTTCCAGGAAAACAAGATTCCAAGATAAAGACTAATGCCGTATGCAACAATTCTAATGATAAATTAAATGTAATTCAGAAGGATTCACTTAAAGAATTTTGAAACTAAATAGGCCATCAATAATAAAATTAAGTTATTATTGTTCCCAGTATTAGCAAACCTAATATAACATCATTCTATGAAAATTAAATACTCTCTGGTTTTTGTATTGCTAATAGGTACTGCTTTTTCTTCTTTTGCACAATCAAAACTGAAAGCTATAAAGGCGGGTAAGTTAATAGATACCGAAAGAGGTATTGTACTTGAAAACCAGGTAATATTAATAGACAGTAACAGAATAGTAGATGTAGGTCCCAATTTATCAATTCCTAAAGGTGCTGAACTTATTGATTTAAGTAATGCTACTGTATTGCCTGGTCTAATAGATTGTCATGTACATATTACCAATGACCCAAGTAATAACTATTATGAGGATATATTTAGACAAACAGATATTGATATAGCTATTAAAGCCCATATATATGCTAAACGCACACTGGAAGCTGGATTTACTATGTGCAGGAATGTTGGAGCTTCTAATTTAATAGATGTCTCACTCAGGAATGCTATTAATAGTGGAAGTGTCATTGGGCCCAGACTGTTGGTTGCTGCATTTCCTATTGGTGCCACTGGAGGGCATGCGGATTTAACTGGTTTTAATCCAAGTATTGATTGGAAATACAATCCTGATTTTACTGGAGTAGCTGATGGTGTTGATGAAATAAGAAAACGTGTACGTAATAATATTAAATGGGGAGCTGACTGGATTAAATTCATGGCAACTGCCGGTGTTTTAAGTGAAGAAGAAAGTGTGGGTGCTCCTCAATATTCATTTGAAGAGATGAAGGCATTGTGCGATGAAGCACACTTATGGGGCAGGAAAGTATGTGCCCATGCTCATGGTACAGAAGGTATAAAAATGGCGGTGAGGGCAGGTGTAAGTTCTGTTGAACATTGTAGTATTCTGGATGATGAAGCTATAGCACTTATAAAAGAAAAAGGAGTGTTTATGGTGCCTACCTTATATGCTGTGGATTATATTATAGAACAATATGCAGCAAAAGGCTATCCGGCTAAGATTGTAGACAAGGCTAAAAAACTTCAATTACTTAAGTGGGAAAGTTTTAAACATGCTATAAAAGCAGGAGTAAAAATGGCTTATGGAACTGATGCAGCTGTAATTCCAAATGGCTGGAATGGAAGAGATTTTAAATATATGGTTGATGCTGGTATGACACCGATGCAAGCTATTCAATCTGCAACTATGAATGCTGCTGACCTACTTGACTGGGAATCAAAAATAGGTTCAATTACTAAAGGAAAACTCGCAGACATTGTTGCGGTATATGGTGATCCGATAAAGGATATCAGACTCCTTGAACACGTAAATTTTGTAATGAAAGATGGGGTGGTTTATAAGAAAGAATTGGGATTAACCTTATTTACCTATTCTGAACTAAGTTTCATTCTGTCTCCCCCAAACTCTTTATTATAGATCTTTAACAATAACCAAAACATAGAAATCATAATAGGTCCAAATACAAAACCCACAAAACCAAATAGTTTAAGGCCTACAATAACTCCAAATAAGGTAATCAGTGGATGGGCATTACCTATTTTCTTTAATAACCACATCCTCGCTATATTATCAACTGAGCCTATCACAATGAAACCATAAATTAATATAAAGATTGCCTGACCGGTATTCCCCTGGGAGAATAACATAAGTGATAGTGGTATATAGGCCATAGATACACCAAACAGAGGCATCATTCCCATAATGCAGGTTAATAATATCCACAACCATATATCTGGTATTCCTAATATCCAGTATGCAATTCCACCCACGAATCCCTGAACGAGCCCCATAAGTGGTATACCTATAGCATTACTATATACCAGGCTTTTTAGTTCTCTTTTTACATAGTTCACATTTTCTGGTCTTAAAGGTAGCCTGTCAAAAATCATACCTTCCAGTCTTTCACCATCGCTCAGCATAAACCAAAGTATAAAATACATTACAATCACGATTAACATTCCTCCTAAAGTAGCATCTACTACCGATCTTACTTGTCCAAGGCCCCATTCTGCAATACTCTTGAGACTATCTCCAGAAAGTATTTTCAAATTATATCTAAGTTCAAAATCCTGAATAAGTCTTTCAAGTGAATGCAAAACATCCTGAGATCCCTGCAATGTTGACATCACCCTGCCTTGAAGTATTTGGATAAGACCATTAACCGGTAGCATGATTATGATAAAGGAAAGTAGCATCAACATACCGGCAGCTATGCGTTTACGCCAGCCCCATTCACTCACCATATGTTGCATTGGTCCCGATAGCAACACGTATAAGCTGTAAGCTCCAAGTATTGCAGGCAGGAAAAACCTGAGATTCCAGAATAGTATAATAAATAGAATACAGATTAGTAACAATAAAAATACCTGTCTGATTTTCGTATTTGGTATATGATTCATTTACTAAAAGGTATTATAATAAAGCAAATTTGTATTATGTAAATAAAAGCAAAGAATATTAGTTCATCTAATTTCAATAAGAATATAATTCACTTCACCTATATATTATCTTTAATAATTATAGGGTCTTTACCGGATGTATAAGAATCTTAAATAAAATAGGGACCAGTTAACTACCAGCCCCTATTTTAAAACAACTCTGATTAGTTTTTAATATTAAGGTTTTACTATTTTATCTACATCATAGCCAAAGATATCTTTAATACTTAGTTCTACTACTTTGCCGTATTTCTTTAGATCTGTCATATTAATTTTATCTCTGGAACCTATTAACTTAATGTTCCATGACTTAGCTTTTAAATGGTCTTCATGAAACTTCTTAATATCAGCCAAACTTATCTTATCAACACCATCATAAACATCTTTTCGAAGGTCTCTTTCTACCCCAAGTTTTTGTGCATTTTGGTAATTAAACAAGATAGCTTCTTTGGTAATGCGCTGGGTTGCTATGCTCTGTTTAATATTGTTTCTGCCTATATCCCAGTTCTTAGATGATTCAGGCATGTTAGTCAATAAGTTATTTATAGCATCCATTGCATCCGGAAGTTTGTCTGCCTGAGTTCCAACATAAAATATAGAACTAAAAGGATCTTCTTTCTTTGCAGGTCTTCTATATGCCGAGAAAGCTGAATATGCCAATGCTTTAGACTCTCTGATATCCTGGAAAACAACACTGGCCATACTGCCACCATAATATTCATTGAATGCAGAGACTTTTGGTAACATCTTCGCGTCCCACGGTGAATCCCATCGGGTCATGCCTATTTCTGCCTGTACCATATCATAGTTTACAAAGTATATTGTATTTTCATTGGCCGCCATCTTCTTAAATTCTTTTTTTGCAGGATAGTCTTTAAGTATAGCAGGTGTTGTATGATGCTTGCCCAATGCTGCATTTAGCTTGACAAAATCCCTTGGGCCATAATAGTAAACTTTATGTTTGTAAGTATTTAATGATTTTATGATATCAGTTAATTCTTTAGCTTTTAACTTTCTAAGTTTAGCATTAGGGATTACATCATTAGTTGGGTTTGATTTACCATATTTAGCATAATCATCTAGTGCAGTCCAGAAAATATTACTCTTGTCCAGGGTTGCATCATTTCTTTCTTTAATTTTTGCTTCTATCATTCTTTCCAGGGCATCCTGATCAGGTTTAGGATCATTGATCAAATCTTCAATAATCTTCATGGCTTCATCAAAATTCTCTTCCAATCCACTAAAACTTATATATACCTGGTCATTACTACTGAAAATATTAAAGTCAACTGCCAGTTTATATAGCTTTGCATTGATCTCCTCATTGGTCATTTTAGATGTTCCAATATATTTTAAATAATCGATAGCAAAAGGAAGCTTCTGATTATTCAATTCTCCCATATCCAATACGTAATAAGCAGTGAATAACTCATTAATCTTATTAGGTACATACCATAAGGGTAAGTCCTTTTTTACACTACCCTTTCTAATATCTTTGGTATAGTTTAAGAACACTGGCTTTAACGCCGGAGATGGTGTATTAACAATCTTTTTCAAGAATTCAGATTGTGCATCCCTGTTTACTTCTACTGGATGAATTTCTGGTTTCTGTACTTTCTGAACTGTAGAGTCTACACCAGTTAGTTTATAAACTATAGTTGGATAATTATCAAACCACTTATTAGCGAACTTGACTACATCTTCTTTTGTAATTTTACTCTTATCCTGCAGTTCTTTAAGATATACTTCCCAAGGTTTAGAAGTAACGAAAAGATCGTTCAATACAAAAGCCATATTGATAGGGTTTTCCCTTTCTTTCATACGACTTACTTTGAGGTTATTTACAGTGGCTGTAATCAAATCCTCTTCAAAGTTGCCTTTCTTAAGGTTTTCGATTTCACCTAATAACAGATCTTTCACTTCTTTCAAACTCTGTCCTTGTAAAGGTTTGCCCTGGAAGAAAATAATACCGTGATCTTTAAGTAAGTAGGTAAAGCCATATGCTTCCAATACTTTTTGCTTCTTCACCAGGTTTTTATCTATTAATCCACTCTTTCCATTGTATAATATAGAACTGACAAGATCAGCTACTATTGCTTCTTTACTGTTGGTCTCTGGCATTCTAAAACCAATAGCTACTTTCTCATCATCAGGACTCTTTACTGTTATTTCATCCGCTTTGGTTCTTGGAGCTTCTGGTTTGAACTTAAAAGGAGCCACCGGACTAGACTGCCATTTACCAAAATGCTCATCTACCATAGCTATTGCTTCATCTGGGTTAACATCTCCTGCCATTATAAGTGCCATATTATTAGGTACATAATTAGAATAGAAGTATTTCTTAATTTCTACCAGTGAAGGGTTTTTCAAATGCTCAATAGAGCCTATAGTGGTTTGTGTACCGTAGGTGTGATTCTTAAATAAGCTGGCAAACATGGATTCAAATATCTTGTTGTCCCCATTGTCCAGCCCGATATTCTTTTCTTCATATACAGCTTCTAACTCAGTATGGAACAATCTCAAAACCGGATATCTGAATCTTTCAGCTTGTATGCTTAAATACTTATCCAGATTATTACCAGGGAAATTTTCCATATAGGTAGTATTCTCAAAGGAGGTAAAGGCATTGGTCATATTTGACCCAATACTGGTAAGCATTTTATCATATTCGTTAGCTATGGCAAATTTGGCAGCTTCTCCAGATACTGAATCAATCTCGTGATAGATTGATTTCCTTTTTACAGGATCAGTTGTTTTATTATAAGTTTCATATAGTTTCTCTATTTTACTTAATTCTACTGATTCTTTTTCCCAGTCTAATGAACCAAATTTATTAGTTCCTTTAAACAACATATGCTCAAGATAATGGGCCAGACCTGTATGCGTTGGTGGATCATTTTTACTTCCCGCTTTGGTAGTAAACAAAGTCATCACACGAGGTTCCAGATGATTCTCGGATATGATTACAGTCAAGCCATTTTCTAAAGTATACCAACGGGTATGAGTAGGGTCATTCGTTACTTCCTGCCATTTATATTTACCGTCAGCCGAAGTTTTGGATTCTGTATTAAAGGCAGTTTGTCCAATACTAATATGTATAGTAAAAAGCAGAAAGGATAGAAACAATAAAACTGAACGGGTTTTCATAAAGAGTGCTTATTTGTTGTTATAAAATATGTAACCACGTAAAAGTAATAAATAAGTCTAAATAATTGATGCTAGTATTGAATTGTAAATTGCCTAATCGACAAAAGGGGCAAACTTGCGTCTGCCCCTAATCGGTTATGTCCTAATTTTTTAATCTGATTAATACATTGGATTTAATTTTATAAGTTATTAAATCAGCATTTGGGATGAATCAGTTTGCTACTCATTGCCCTTAGACTATTTAAATGATCTATATATTAATATGTATTATTTCCATCTTCCTTTTACATAATAATGTCCTCTTGGGGTACTTTGCCAATGTCCGGCTTCAAAGGTCTTTCCTCGTTTTGGATGTACCCATCTACCTTCGCTTCTTACATAAGTATGAGCATGAGGACGATATCTCCAACCATTGTCTATCCATATATATGCTGGTCCAGGACTAGGTGGACGATTTATTTCTACATAGGCTGGTTCAGTTTCCACATACGCAGGTCCACACCCGCTGAATATATTTACTGTTGCAATTACTATCAATAATAATTTTAGCTTTTTCATAATTGGATTTTTATTTATTTTCTTTCGTTTTTATTACCTTGATTTGTTGGCATTTGTCTTGACGGTGCTGGAGGTCTAGGCATGTTCTGTTGTTGCTGTATCCTTTGCGATGGATTTTGCATCTTAGGAGCTGGTGTAGGCTGCTGCATTCTAGGTGATTCCTGATGTGACTTCATCTGTGGTTGTGGAGTTTGATTTTGCATCCTAGGAGCAGGTTTAGCCTGTTGCATTTTAGGCGGTTCCTGATGTTGTTTACTCAATGGCACAGGATTATTACTCGGTTTGGTTGTTTTAACCGGCTGTTGAAATTCTCTTCTATTATCTATACTTTGTTTAGTAGGTATTTTATTGGTTTGCCTTGGATTATTCGGTTGATTCAAGCTTGGTTTATTATTATTCTTAGTTTCCGGAATCCTTTGCTGAGAATTTTGAATTGGTTTCTGTGCTTTTAAACTTGGTTTAACAGGCTGTGATTTATTAACATTATTATTCAAAACAGGCTTTGAAGTATTAGTTGAAAGTTTAGTTTTAGGGGCAGCTTGATTTGCTCGGGTATTGATGCTTTGAGTTGTTCTTTGAGAAGGAGGTTTCACATCCTTTAAACTAGTTACTTTAGCTGGTGCAGGTGCAGCACCACCCAGTTTCTCTTTTTGTACTTGCGGTCTGTACAACTGTACCTGATTCTTACTAAACCTTTGGCCAGGTTTATCCATTTCCTTAACTGTAACTTGCTTTACTGGCCTGCCCCAGTGCTTTTCTACATCCTTTCTATCAGGCCCCGAATTATATCTGGTATTATGCGCTTTGTCAAAACGCTCATTATAGACTACCTGAGTATGCCTGTATATATATTCCTTTCTGGATGCATTTACATAATATTTATAACTGTTTCTTCTACCAAAATCCCTGTCTTTTATATATGTCCAATGATTATAAGGTACATTATATCCATTACTATATGCTACTCCCAATTCAACCCCGGGACCAATCGGTGCCCATCCATAATAATTGGCTGATCTCCTCCAAGTTACCCAACCTGGTCCCCATTCATTATCCGGTACCCACATCGGTCCATAAAACGGGTCATCATACCATCTACCATAATGAAACGGTGCCCAGCCCCATGGATAATATGAAACCCATGTCCATCCATATTCTGTTAATGTCCAATACCCCTGACTTGAATATGGTATAAAATCTGGACCAGCATTAGGAACCCATACATATCCGTAGTCCGGGTTTTGAACCCAGGTACCATAAGGGCTTAACTCATCATAAAATACTTGAAAACTAACTACAGCCTGAGCAGCAAGTTTATCCTCATTTCTAGAAACACCTAAACTTATCAGAATAAACAATAATGTGATTTTTGCTCTGGCTTTCATTTATGATTATTTTACTTTACAATACAAAGTTGTGTACAATAGCACTTGATTATGTTATATAACTTTACTTATAATTTACATACTTAACACCTTTTTAGGGTGCATAGGGGAGACCTTGTTATTCATTTTTATTCTCTTCCAGATCATCATGTCTGTCACCACCTATACTATAATAATTGTTTTCTTCATCTTCATTACCTATTTCTTCCTGTTCATCATCTAAGTCTGAACCCGGTATATCAAGATCATCACCTGAAACATCCTCTCCAAAATTCTTTTCGTTCCATCTCCCTTCTTTTACTTCAGTAGTTGGAGTTTTTAATCTGTTTATATTTTCAGGATCTATTTCTTCCTCCTCCTTGTATTTATTATAAATATCCTCATTAGGTGGATAGATAGGATACCCAGGAAGTTCTTTCGGAACTTTATTAACTGATGGCTTCTCAGTATGGTTTGGGTTTTCGTTTTTATTTTTCATAACAGTTGATTGATTTAGTTATTCTATAAAAAAAATGAATAGTGTGTTTTTCTTTGACTTCTAATTAATACTGTATTAAGGTTTAGTAAAATACTCTCTTACAAATGCATGTTGTTGATTCTCTGTCATTTTACTTGCCTGCTTAGTTTCAATCTTAATCTTCTCAAATCTGTGATCTTCTCTTAATACATTATACAGTTCTGTTTTTGCATCTGTAGGTCCAAATAGAATTACTTCATCATAGTTTCTAATGATTTCAGCTATTTTCTTATAGTATTCAGATTGCTGATGCTGCTCCTTATTATGCATTAGACTTTCACTCTTTCTTAAACTTTGCTCCTTTTCATCATGTGTAAATTTGGATTCAAGTGTATTGCTTTCTATCAGGTCATTATTAAATTCCATATAATGAGCATTTGCATGATCCATCCAAACACCTAATTTTTTTGTACTTACCATAGGGTTTATTAATTGTTTAAATTGAACTTATTTATGAGTTTAAATCTTGATTTATGTATCAATAGCAAACTGCATATAATATCTAATGAATTTATATGCAGTACTACTAGATTGTAAAGATGATTAGAATTGAATCTTAAGTTATTACATAACTTTTGCTTTATGTTGTATTATTCACACCCATATATAAATATTTAGGCATGTACTTTATCTAAACTATATATAGTTCCTGAAAAGTAATATCCTGCTTAAAGAATTAATAATTAGTCCAGGTTTGATTCAGGAAACCATTGTCCTAATATTTTAAAATACAATTTGGGACTTAGTCTTTTTGAAAAACATAGATACTTTAGCACTGGTCATTTTTATCTCTGACTTAACACCATTTGGTTTGGTACATTGGACTGAAAGTGAAACATTGCTATCACAATATGCAGTAAATTTTAAAGTCTTGTCATTACAAGATTTTACTCCTTCATTCTGTTTTATAATATAATGCCATTCATACCACCAGCTTACAATTTCGGAGGTATTTGGTGTTGGAAAATCAAATGTGGCAGTAACTTCATTCTTTTCATTAACATATAAATTGATTTTAGCTCCTGATTTTAACAGATTCTGATCTATATTGTCAATAGACCGGGTACTTATATCCTTGGATTTCTTAATTGGCAAGTCTGGAGTTAAAATGTTGTCTTTGGTACAAGAATTTAAAGCGAAAAGGCTTAAGGCGAGTAAGAATAAATTTGCTTTCATATTTTGGGATTTTTAGATTTGAACTATATGCTGTAAGTTTTAGCATAAATAAAGCTTTGAATGCTTTTAAGTTTGATATTTCATATATTGATAATTCTAATTTAATAATACAAAAGTGGGTTTATTCCTCTATAAAGCTGTTATATAAATATTACAAAATGTTATAATATTTCCATTTTTGATTAAAGCCCCTTTCCAGCACTAATTATCCTCCTTTATGATAGACTGTTGGTATGTTGATAGGATTATTTAAAAAACTATTCTACATATACTCAAATTGAATAGCTGAAATAAGAGTTAATAGGCGCTTAACAGGCGGGTAATAGGCGGGTAAGGGGCGGGTAACAGGCGGGTAAGAATTCTTACCCACCTGTTACCCGCCCCTTACCCGCCTATTACCCGCCTATTACTCGCCCTATGATTTAAGTATTGTATAGCTTATCGGACACTCACTAAAACAACAGCAAAATGAAAAAGCCCTTCAGAATACTTTCCTGAAGGGCTTTAGGTGAAAACCAGTTATATTGCTTTAATTGATATACATCATTTTCTTTACATTAGTAAAACTAGCCGTCTTTAATTGATAATAATATACGCCAGTGGTCGGAAATATATTTTTATCCAGATTTAGGGTATGTTCACCTTTAAGATATGCACTTTTTGTTTCATTGATGATCTTACCATCAAGATCTATTATACTTATAATTGCTTCTTGATCTTCAACTAAATTAAATCGCAAAGCAGTATAATTTTCAAATGGATTTGGTTCATTCTGGTATAAAAATGGAACATCAAGTGTGCTTACAGTACTTTCTTGTTTAAATAAAAGATTTAACCCAATCGTTTCATCTTCTGTCGTGTAGGCCTCAGCTTTAGTTACCTCAGAAGATAAGTTTATAGATTTCCTGCTCTCTCCTGTTTGGACTGCTTTAAAGATAAGGGTAAATAAATTATTGCCCAAGTCTTTTGACAGGTCTAAACTTCCGGTGATTTTCCCTTCATTCAAATATCGTAAGCCAAAATCACTATCACTTATATCTTCTCTGTTTGATTTCATACTTACAAATTCCAGGATATTATCATCGTATCCGATAGTAAACTGCATAGCTTTAATCTTACTGGTTTCAGTACCTTGTACTTGCATCTCAAAAATCTCACCTTTAGCAAAATATTTATTATCGGTAATTAGATGAAATGTTTCATTTGACTTTACCTCTAGTTTACTGCTGTTAGCTTTTCCTGATGCATCCCAGGTTACATCTCCCATTTTGATACCATTAAAATCTACAGCCATATCTTTTTGAATATTTTCTAATAAGTAAGTAGAAACTAAAGCATCTTTCCATGGATTTAATGGATTGCTGAAAGTAGTTGTTGCGGGGAAGAATTGCCATGAATTAACATTGGCAAACTTATCAGTAATATGTAGAATTAACTTTCTTAATACAACCAGATCTGCAGTTGTAAGATTTCCAGTATGATTTACATCTGCAGCAAGTAATTTGTATGGAGAACTTAATGCTTTTTTACCTAAGATATGATTAGTTATAGAAACCAAATCTAAAGTATTTACTCCATTGAGTGGATTCTCATCATTGATAACACTTACTTCCTCAGTGGAGCCCTTTTCAATTCCGGTAAATTCAAATGTATTAATCTGAAACTGATTTACATCCCCTTTGATACTTACTTCAGAATTTTCTATTAGCTCACCATTCATGTTTTTCAAAGTACCTGAAATCTTTGCACCTTGCTTTATAATGATCCCTTTAGTGATGGTTATAGTAAAAGAGCAAGTATTTACATTGCCACAATTATCGGTAGATTCAAAAGTAATAGTTGTGGTAGTACCCGGTTCAAAAATACTTCCATTCTTAGGTCCTTTTGTTTGAACTGCTACTAATGCACCATCACAATCATCCCATGCTTTAGGCATCATCCAAGTAACTGCTATTGGTACCAAACTTGAAATATTGATATTAGCCGGGCAAGTTAATTCAGGAGCCTGCTGATCAACGACATATACATTCTGCGTCGTCGAAACCGTATTTCCACATTTATCACCTGCTGTCCATTTTCTTACTACAGTATAGGAATTGGAACATCCTCCTAAATATGGTTCATAATGGAACTCAAATAATAAACTTGGGGTAGGATCACAGTCATCTATCGCTATTGGACATCCATGTATCTGACCTTCATCACAGTTAGCATAAGCATTCTGGACAGGTAACATTGTAAATACCGGTGGCGTGTTATCAAATACATAGATAGTTTGTGTTTTGATGGTTATATTCCCGGAAGGATCAGTTGCTATCCAGGTTCTGGTAATAGTATAGGTAAAATGCTCACACAGCTGTGTCCATGGACTCTGATTATTAACTTCAGTAAATACAATCGTTCCGGAGCAATTGTCAGTAAGAACAATTGTCGGAACAGGTGGAATGGCCTGATTACATTGTATAGTTATATTTGGTGGCATGGTCAATATTGGAGGAAGGTTGTCAATAACAGAGACTATAGCTGCACAAGTAGCAGTTTTACCGCATACATCAGTTACAGTTAATATTACTGTATTTACTCCCACATTAGTACAATTGAAAGATGTTTTACTTATAGTTACTATTCCTCCGGTACTTCCGTTATTGATGTCAATAGGATTTAATATAACTTGACCGGAACTGTTAAGAATCAAAGAAAAGGGTTTACAAATTGCAAAAGGAGGGGGTGTGACTGTTATGGTAAAGCTGATACTTCCACCAGGGCAGGTTACTCCACCATTTATAAAACTAGGTGTCACTATGATGGTAGCTATTTTTATGCCCGGTCCTAAATTGATGGCATTAAATTGAGGTATATTCCCTGTACCAAACGCGCCTAATCCTATAGTAGGGTCACTGTTGGTCCAATTGAATGTAGTACCTGGCGTATTTGAGCTAAAAACTATAGGACCAGTCAAAGTATTATTACAGGTGCTCACAGCAGGTACTGCATTAATCTGTGCAGTTGGATTTATAGTAATTGTAAATTGAATAGCCGGACCAACACAAGTCACGCCATTTAGTGTAAAACTACTGGATACACTGAAAGTGGAGCTTATAGGAGTTGTACCACTATTGGTAGCTATAAATGAAGGAACATTCCCTATACCACTCAAAGCTGCTAATCCGATTGCCCCGGCAGTTCTGGTCCAGTTGTAAACAATTGTACCGCCGGTATTGGGACTTGCAAATATAATGGAAGGTACAGTAGCACCTGTACAATAGGTTTGATTGGCTAAGGTATTTACAGTCGAACTTGGGTTAACCGTTATAGTAAACTGAATAGGACTTGAACCTGCGCAATTTCCACCACCTGCACCTAAACTTGCAGTTACAGTGAAGGTGGCAGTTAATGGAGTGGTACCTGTATTAGTAGTGATAAAAGAGGGTATAGAACCAAAACCACTCAACGCTACAGATCCAATTGCCTGGGGTGTCCTTGTCCAGGTAAAACTTGCTCCAGGACTTGTACTGGTAAATACAATAGGCGGTACAGTTGCACCTACACAATATGTTAGATTAGGCAATGGATTTACATTGGGCGCGGTATTATTATTGACAGTTATTGTAAAGTTAACCGGTGTACCTGTACATGTTACTCCGCCACTTGTGAAACTTGGCGTAACAGTTATTGTAGCAACTATAGGGGTAGGTCCATTATTAATAGCAATAAACCCAGGGATATTTCCTGAACCACTTGCCCCAAGTCCTATGCCTGTGGTATTATTAATCCAGTTAAACACTGTTCCGGGTATGGAACCAATAAAATTCACAGGTGCAGTAAGAATACCATTACAAACAGTTTGATTTGTAACTGGATTTACATTTGGTAGAGGATTTAAAGTAACTATTATATGATTGGAGACCACAGATCCGCATCCATTGGTATTGGTTACAAAATAATCACCTGCCACAGTAACCAGTATACTGGGTGTGGTGGCGCCTGTGTTCCAGGTTCCACCATTATTATTACCGGAAAGTAGAATGCTACCACCCGCACAGATTATAGGAGGCCCGCTTGAAATTATGGTAGCAGGTAATGGTGGTAAACCTA
>Ga0193744_1000133_pt1 | contig 25539 bp, 17 predicted proteins | sample L1a1metaG_FD_143056 | JGI IMG/M metagenome (GOLD analysis project Ga0193744, IMG submission 143056) | Soil microbial communities from a riparian zone of the East river system, Colorado, United States - L1a1 | ecosystem: Environmental > Terrestrial > Soil > Riparian zone | place: USA: East River...
AGAGATATTTAAAGCACAATGATTTAAATATCTCTTTTAACTTAAAAACCATAAATGTAATAACAGGTTGACTTTTTCAGCAGACCCTATTTAAACAATCTGACTATATACATAAAACTTAAAAAGGCTTTACATTGATCCTTACATATATGGATCAACATAAAGCCTTTTTTTATTTATGCCTGACTCAGTTAAACCTTAACAAACAAACTGAATCTTAATAACCTCAAACTATTTCAATGCATCCAACTGTTGTTTTACGGCATCAACTTTTTTAGCTTGTTCTGTTATTTTGGCATTTGAAGCATCTTGTTCACTAAGATTTTTTACTATATCTGCTTCAGCTTTACGAATCTTCTCTTTATAGTTTTCAATGTCTTTATGGAGAGACTCATTGTCTTTAGCTAATTTCTTCAATTCGCTCTCTGCTTTCTTTAAGTTCTTTTGTTCATCTTCCAGTCTTTCATTGGTTTTATATTTATCTACAAATACTACGAACTGCCTCAATAATTCATTAGCTCCCTTCATTTGTTCAGTATTGGTCTTTGAACTTAAGAAAGCATCATTCACTACAAAGAATAATGACAATTCTATCATGGGTCCTAATTCTGCAAAACGTGCATAGATATCTGTAGTAGGAGCATTCACTATATAATAAACATGGGCATTATCAGAAAGATACTCTCCAAGCTTTTTGTCTTTCTTGGTCTTACAATCGAACTGTTTCATGAAATCTTCCCATAAATCTTCCAGTTTCTTTTGTTTAATATCTCTGAAGTTAGTTACCAGGGCATTTTTTAAACCCATACTCATTGGTTTCTCAACTTCTGTAACTTGTGCATTCATATTCGTTATACCTATAAGCAAGATTGAAATGCCTAGCAAGAATTTTTTCATATTTTTAATGTTTATTAGTTAAGTTTAATTTAATAGTTTAAAATACAACAGCCCAGACAGATTAAGTTCATTATGAGACAAATATATAATACAAATAGAAAACTGAATAAACGAATTGGATTAATTATCCTGTTCTCGTTTTCTGTAAGTATATATAGTTTAATGGCTCAGGATCACGACAGGAAGAAAGCAGATAGCTGGTATGAAAAGAAAAACTATGCCCTTGCAATACCACTGTACGAGAAGTCAATAAAACTTAAAACAAGTTTAGCCAGTGAGACAAAACTGGCCTATTGTTATAAAATGACGAACCAGATCGATAAGGCTAATCTGCTATATCGAAATATTGTATTGGACCCTAAGGCCAGGGATGTTTGTTATTTATATTATGCTGAAGGGCTCATGTCTAAAGGACAATATGCTGATGCAAAAAAATGGTATAGTGAATATGGAAAACTACATCCTGAAGACCCTACAGTGAGTATGATGCTAAAGTCTTTGGATGAGATTAAGAACATTCCGTCCTATTATGATTCAGTTAGTATCCAGTTGTTAGATTTTAACTCTGCCGCAGATGATAATGCAGCAGTGGGTTGGAAAGGGAATATCGTTTTTTCCAGTGACAGACCTCAGGGAGCATCTCTTTTTAAGGAAACTTCAGGAGCCACAGGAAGAGATTTTATTAACTTATACATCGTTAAACAACTTGAAGATTCTTCCTGGACAGTTCCTCAGAAGTTTAGCAATAAATTGAGTATGCCTGGCAGGAACATTGCTTTTGGGAGTTTTAGTGAGAAAGCAGGTAAAATGGTATTTACCAGGAACTCATCTACCCCGGACAAAAAAGGAGCATATAAACTGCTGCTTTTTGAGGCAGAATTAAAAGGAGATCAGATAGGATCGGTAAAAAGGATTGGCTTTTGTTCTGATGAATTTAATTATATGCATCCTGCACTTTCTCTGAATGGGGATAGCCTTTACTTTGCTTCAGATAAACCCGGTGGACTTGGTAATACTGATTTATACCTGAGTACTTTTAAAAATGAAGACTGGTCCAAACCCCTCAACCTGGGATCTATCTTAAATTCATCAGCATCAGAAGGATTTCCTTATATAGACTCACGTGGAAGCTTATACTTTTGTTCGAAAGGCTTTGCAGGTTTTGGCGGATTTGATGTATTTACCAGTACATTAGATAGTGCAAAGAACTGGACCAAACCCGTCAACCTGGGTTATCCTGTCAACAGCCCTTATGATGATCTTTCCTTCTCTTTAAATGAAAACAATACAAGCGGATATTTTTCTTCTTCCAGGGGTACGAAGGGGGATGATATTTATTCATTTAAGCTTTTTAAAAAGCCATTAAAATTATTGAATGCCTGGCACCAGAAATTGATTTGGCCCATAAAGACAAATGAAAATAAACTTATAGTTGATTCCCTTATAATGGATATAATTGATAGTTTGAAATATAATCCCTGGCAGGAAATAAAGATTGTTTGTCATACCGCTTTAATGGGAAATCCCTTAGATAGTAATGCTGTAAACTTATCCCGAGAATGGGCAAATGAAATAAAAGATTACCTAATCAAGGCACACTTCCCGGATCAGGCAATTACGATAGAAGGCTTGGGAAATAACTTGCCTGTAAATAAATGTGATCCTCCTATCATTTGTACTGAGGTTCAATTATCCCGGAACAAGAGAATTCTAGTTTATTGGCGATAAGCCAGGCTATTTTGTGAAATTAAGGATTTAAACTCTGAATGAGTGACATTATTATAGCATTCATAGAACAAAGATTCATCAACCCCGGAGTGGGTGGTATTATTTCGAAGGAACTATTCGCAGAGATTAACATAAATATTTAATTGAAAGGCAAGATTGTTATTACCCGAATAATGCCACCCTTTCAGGGTTAGGCGTTGTAGGGTTTGATAATCTTGATTTATATTTTCCAAAGGATATTTCGCCCCGTTAGGGCTGGTTGTATCTTGATTTAGTAACTAGGGGCTTCACCCCTAGCTGATATATTTATGCCCTTTAGGCCTATGTGTAAATTCAATTCGAGGTATCCAAAACTTAACTTATAAAGCCCTAAGGGGCTCAATATATCAGCCAGGGGTGAAGCCCCTGGTATAATTGAAAGAATCTCCAGCGCTGAAGGCGCGCAATATCCTCTGAAACTAGTTTTTCAAGATTTGCCAAATTCAATTAAATAGTTATCTATTAAGAAATTCTCCTAACTAAACGACATTGAATTGTTATTCTTTGATGCCACCCCTTCAAGATTTGTTAATGGGAAACTACCAGTCAATGTTGTTAAGTTAAGGATATTATTGATGAAAAGATGGCCGCGACCTAAAGCATGCTTAACCTTAACCTCATCCGTCACCACAAGTTATGCCACCTTCTCCAATTCTAGAAAATATATGTAGGGGCACCCTTCACGGGCGCCCAAATTGTAAGAGATCCAATCCTGGTACACCCCTCTCTCGCCTTTTCCGGCTGGAGGGGACGGGGGTGAGGTTATGAACCATACCCTTAACTAAATGCCATTAATACATAATTGTTATTCCCCAAATAATCCCACCCCTTCAGAGTTTGTTAATAGGAAACTACCCGTCAATGTTGTTAAGTTAAGGATATTATGGAAGAAATGAAGGCCGCGACCTGAAGCAAGCTTAACTTTAACCTTAACCTCAGCCTTAACCTCAACCTTTTTTTAACTTTAAAACCCAAATACCTTTAAGGCTTTCTCCACGACTTCTATTCTCACAGGAGTATGGCCCACATATTCACCATCTATTTCCAGCAGAATCTCTTTCTCTTCCAGGCTTTTAATCTGTATAGTTTTAGAATGAAGTGTCCTTATTTTGGGGTGTTTACCAATATTTCCATTATAAAACCTGGGTGTTAATAGTATGACTTCCCATTTTGGTAATGCAGATGCTAAAGTAACGGCCAGCATTCCATCATCAATAACTGCATGCGGAACCAATTGCATATTGCCCCCAGAATACTTACATTTTCCTATATTGATAGTATAAAATGTGTCTTCCCATTCTTCTTCGTCTGTTATTATAAGTGCCTTCTCAGGTTTATAAGAAAACAATAACCTGAATACTTGTAGTAAATATAATTTACCAGCCCAAAATCCTTTCTTTTGCTTTTCAGTATTACTGGCCACAAATGCATCATATGCCAGTCCGGCCACATTGATCATGTAACGCGACATTCCCTTCTTATTCTTCAGGTAATCTACCAGGGCCACGTCCTGGATTCTATACTTCAGATTTTTAAGTTTCCTGACAAACTGAACAGGATCTCTGGGTATTTGAAAACTCTTTACCCAATCATTACCGGTACCACAGGAAAACAAGGATAAAGCTACTCTTAGTTGCTTGTTCTCTTCTTGCTTCAATAAAATACCATTAGCAAGTTCATTGGCGGTACCATCTCCGCCTACTGCAATTAGATGGGTATATCCCTTTTCTATTGCATTCTGAGCTAAAGTGATTCCATCACCTTTTGCTTTTGTAAACTCAAAATCAAATGCTATATGCTGATTTTCTAACTCAGTTTTTAGTTGAAACCAGAGTTGTTTAGCTCTCCCTCCACCCCCTTCCGGATTTACTACACAATAAAACCTGATCTCTTTATCCATTAAATCGGGCATTAGATTAATTTTGACGTCGCTTTACATCGAATCATCTTATATTTTTGGTTAATATACATGAAATAAGATAAATTTATGCCCTATTCAAGAAAAACAGTATAACACTATACCTATGAGTTTTTTACAGATTAAAGAGGTGGTTAAAACCTACGATAAAAAAGTAGCGGTAGATCACGTTAGTTTTGATGTTCCGGATGGTACTATTTATGGATTATTGGGCCCTAATGGAGCCGGGAAGACTTCTCTTATCAGAATTATAACCACTATTACCAGACCAGACAGTGGAGAAGTATTATTCAATGGTGAGAAGCTGGCAGAAAAGCATACTTCCTTCATTGGGTATATGCCCGAGGAAAGAGGTTTTTATAAGAAAATGAAAGTAGGAGAACAACTGGTTTATCTGGCCAGATTAAAAGGTCTGAGCCTTGCCGATGCCAAACAGAATATCAACTATTGGTTTGAGAAGTTCGAAATCATGGACTGGATGGGTAAAAAAGTGCAGGACCTTTCGAAAGGGATGCAACAAAAGGTCCAGTTTATTTCTACAATTATCCATAAGCCTAAACTTATTATACTGGACGAACCCTTTTCTGGTTTGGACCCTATCAATGCCAATCTTATAGAAAATGAAATTCAGTTATTAAAACAGCAGGGAGTCAGCATCATTTTCTCTACCCATAGAATGGAACAGGTAGAGGAAATCTGTGATCAGATTGTACTTATAAATCAGGGGAAGAATGTATTGGAGGGAGATGTAAAGGAGATAAAGAATAAGTATAAAGAGCATCTATATAATGTCAGATACGTGGGAGATGTAAAAGAAGGAGTGGAGAAATTTGGCAAGATTAGAGAACATCTGAACAATAACCTCATCATAAATTGCGATTCTGCACAGCATGCCAATGATTTGCTTAAATGGATGATACAAGGGGGTGTTCAGATTACTTCTTTTAATGAAATACTACCTACCATCAGTGATATCTTTATCAGGAAAGTAGAAGGTAAAATTTAATTCAAGCTATTAAAATTCTTATAAATGGACAAGTTGTGGCTAATAATCAAAAGAGAATACCTTACAAGGGTTAAGTCAAAGTCATTTTTATTATCAACTATTTTAACACCCCTGGCATTCCTGATATTTTTTGTGATTATAGGTTTTATAATTGGATACGAGTCTAAGGAAAATCAGAAAGTAGTGATTGTAGACAAGGCCAACCTTTTGAATAAAGTAATGAAAGATGATAAAAATATCTATTATTCTTTCTCTGATAAAAACCTGGATGAACTGAAGAAGGAAGTGGAATCGGGCAATTATAATGGAGTATTGGTCATACCTGGTCTTGATAGCTTGTTGTCCAAAAAGGCAAAAGCTTATTATTATGCTAAGACTCAATTGGGTCTGGATGCACAATCAAACCTGGAGAATGAACTGGGAGATAAGATTTCTGAATATAAGATGGAGAAACTGGGTCTGGATAAAAAGATGCTGGAATCTATAAAGACAGAGGTTTCACTGGACCCTGAACCTATCTCTGCAAGCCAGAAGGATGAAAGTTCTTCTACTGCAGCCGTCGGTGCCGGACTGGGTACCGTGATGGGTATTATTATGTATATGTCGGTATTTATCTATGGTACTATGGTAATGAGAAGTGTGATGGAAGAAAAGATGAGTAGAATCGTAGAAGTAATGATCTCTTCTGTTAAACCATTTCAACTCATGCTGGGTAAAATATTGGGAGTGGGGGCTGTAGGTTTAACTCAGTTATTGATCTGGATGATACTCATACCGCTCATAAGTATAACCGTCACGGCATTCTTTGGTATAAATCCACATGAAATGCAGGCTCATTCTGCCATGGCAGCCCAGTCAATTGACCCTGATGATGCAAAAGTCATGATTACAAGGATGCTAACAGAAGTATGGAGTCTTAACTGGTGGTTGATACTCCCGAGTTTTCTATTCTATTTTATCTGTGGCTATATATTGTATTCTTCTTTATTTGCAGCAGTGGGTTCAGCCATTGGAGACGACCTGGGTGAAAGTCAGTCACTTACCCTTCCAATCACTATACCGGTTATCATAGGTTTTTATATCATGTTTGCGGCAGTACGTGCTCCACAAAGTTCACTGGCAGTATGGGGATCTTTAATTCCATTATTTTCACCTATTGTAATGCCGAGCAGACTGGTATTTGATGTACCGGTATGGCAGATAGCTTTATCTATGTTTATATTATTGGCTACTACCTTCTTTTTTGTATGGCTGGCAGGTAGAATATACCGGGTGGGTATATTATTGTATGGTAAGAAAGCAAGTTACAAAGAGCTCAAGAAATGGATGTTTTATAAGGATTAGTATTTAGTGGCTCTAGTCTAAATTATGTATGCTTTAGGATAGGTAAATAATATTTTTATTTTAGTAAAGCGCTGAAAGTGCGTCAGATAATAGCACAGGGTGAAGCCCTGTGTTAAAGATTTTGTTTAAGAAAGCCCTACAGGGGCGAAAGATTTCTGAAAGTTTTGACTCCAAAATCTTACGCCCCTGTAGGGCTTAAGTAACATAATAATTTGAGTCACAGGGCTTACACCCTGTGCTACTATCTTACAGCCCTTCAGGCCTTTTCATTTTAAACATTCTTACATAATAATTTTAATTCATCGACTAGTAGGACTTTAGACCCCGTACCTTTTCGGTCGGGACAATGAGCCGTGTATAGCAATGAGAATAGAGTTTGCGAGTCCAAATCTATTTAACTAAACCACAATCATGAAAACTTAAATAAGGTCTGCCCAAACACTCAAACCACAATAATTTGATAATATCGCCAAATCAGAGCATTGAAAACTTCATCAGGAAAGGCATGGAGGGTAAGCAGAGCGCATTGAATCTTTTGACCTTCGTGACGACGATAAAAGGTCAAAAGATTCTGGGGCGCTAGAGCCTGTTGAAGGTTTTCAAGTGGGTAAGGGTTGAGTTTAGCTGCCTTGATTTGGCAAGCCTTTTTTGCCTACTTTTTTGGGCGACTGCAAAAAAGTAGGGGCCCGTACGGCCTGAGTACAATGCCGAGATAAAGGAAAATCCCAGGAGTTTAAGGATTAATCTTATTTCCTTGAAACTATGGATGCCAGGATTTTAAGGAGAATGGATTAAATACCAGGTATATGAACAAAGAATTATTGCAATAAATGCTTATTAATTATGAGGTTTGAAGTTTTTAAGCAGACCCTAACTAAACATCATAACTTATTTCCAACTCACTGGTTATAGGCCTTGACTGACAAGTAAGAATAAAACCTTGTGCTATTTCTTCCTCATCAAGTGCATGGCAGACATCCATCTCCACGGCTCCCGTTATGACTTTAGCCATGCAGGTAGAACAAGCCCCTGATGTACAAGAATAAGGTGGGTTCTTTTTCAGTGAGATTAATGTCTCCAGTACGGTTTTCCCAATCGGTACTACTGTCTCAATTTTTTCTCCGTTTAGATGAACTATCAAGGCTGCTTCGCTTACTGCTTTATCACTATTATGCCCCGGGGTAGGATCGGTAGTAAAGTATTCGGTATGAATTAGTTTTTTATCTGTTCCTTTAGATTGTAGGTATTCCACTATATGGTCAATCATATTTCCGGGGCCACAGATCATGTAGTTGATGACTTTATGACGGGGTGGATTATCTTCCAGAAATTTGGCTACAACATTTGATGTAATTCTTCCTGTTAAACCTTGCCAGTTTAATTTCCCTTTTGAAAATATACCGGTAAGTCCTGAAGCCTTTTCTCTTTTCGGTTGACTCAGGATATGCGTTATAAAAACCTGTCCGGAATAGTATTGCTGAAAAGAATCCAGTTTATGTCTGAATATGATGGAATCTTCGTTTCTACTGCCATACAATAAGAAAATACAACTCTGTGGTTCCTGTTCCAGAATTGATTTCATATGTGAAATGACAGGGGTAATACCACTTCCTGAAGCCATAAAATAATAAGACTTTCCTGAGTCATAATCCAGGGGTACAATAAACTTCCCATCAGGAGGCATTAACTCAACCGGATCGCCAACTTTCAGGTTGTTGCAGATGTGGCTTGACACCAATCCTTTTGATACCCGTTTTACTGTAACAGCTAATACGTTTTCGTGAGGACTAGAAGACATAGAATAGGCCCTTCTTGCCTCTTTATCATTCAAAGTAAACCGGATGGTAATATACTGCCCACTCTTATATCTGAATACCTCGGTCAAATCTTCAGGTATATCAAAACTTATGGTTACAGTATCCTGTGTTTCCTGTATCTTATTTTTAACTGTAAGGGTATAAAACTGGTGATTCATAAAGTTTATTTGCAAATAGATTTTGATCAAAACCCTGAAATGGGTAAATTGTTGCTTGATTTAAAATGCAAATGTAGAAAAATAACTATGTTTAAAGACCTAAAATACCTCTTTGCTTATATTGCTCCGGTTTCTGCCATCTGTGGATTCTACCTGGGGGGTTGGTGGTACTATGCTGCCTTTTTAGTCGGATTCGTATTTATTCCTTTACTAGAAACAACTATGCCGGTCAATGGTTCCAATTTATCATATGAGGAAGAACTCTCGCAAGTAAAAAAGCCGTGGTTTGATTTACTTATTTATCTAAACCTTCCGATACTGTTTTTTATCCTTTATTTATTTTTCACTGCCATTGGTAAGGAAGGTCTAAACACTTATGAATACATCGGATTAATACTAAGTATGTCAGTTATAATGGGTAGTACAGGTATCAATGTTGCACATGAGTTGGGTCACAGAGTAAATGTAATAGAAACTACCATGGCCAAATTTATGCTAATGCCAGCTTTATATATGCATTTTAATATTGAACACAACCTTGGACATCATAAGCATGTTGCGACAGATGAGGACCCTTCGTCTGCAAGATTAGGTGAGTCTGTTTATAAGTTCTGGATCAGGTCAACAGTTAATTCTTATATTAATGCCTGGAAGATTGAACACACAAGATTAAAAAAAGCAGGTTTAAGTATAGTAAGTTATCATAATGAAATGATTTTGTTTCAGTTAGCACAACTGGCTTATCTAATTACTATATATGTTTTATTCGGGATGAAAGGTCTTATTGCAGGGGTATTGGTTGCTATAGGGGGTTTCCTGATGTTAGAAACTGTTAATTATATAGAACACTACGGTCTAAGAAGAAATATACTGCCCAATGGAAGGTACGAACCAGCTAGTTTTATACACTCCTGGAACTCCAATCATGAATTGGGCAGAATATTTTTATATGAACTCACCCGCCACTCAGACCATCATTTTAAGTCTACCCGCAAATACCAGGTATTAAGGCATTTTGACGAAAGTCCTCAATTGCCATATGGGTATCCAAGCTCTATACTATTATCTTTAATACCACCGCTTTGGTTCCGGATTATGAATAATAGGGTAAAAGCTGCCCAATTAAGCAATTAATTGAGATATTTGCATGCTTTAAAATTATAAATGTACCTATGCCTGTTACCTTATCGATTGTTATCCCCGCTTATAATGAAGAAAGAACCATTCATTTTATATTGGATAAGATAAAGGCTGTTCAGTTGATAGGTGGCCTTCAGAAAGAAGTCATTATCACAAATGACTGCTCCAAAGACGATACAGAAGGGGCCATAAATAGATATATTGCAGCTAATCCCGACATGCCTATTAAGTACTATAAGCATGAGGTAAACATGGGCAAAGGAGCCGCACTACATAGTGGTATTAAAAATGCCACGGGCGATTATATCATCATACAGGATGCCGATCTTGAATACAATCCTGAAGAATATAATATTCTCATAAAACCTATTCTCGATGGCTTTGCTGATGTAGTGTATGGTTCAAGGTTTATGGGGGGCAGGCCACACCGCATACTTTTTTTCTGGCACTCCATAGGCAATAAATTTTTGACTACCTTCTCCAATATTTTTACCAACCTCAACCTCACAGATATGGAGACCTGTTATAAACTCTTCAAAGCCGATATTCTTCAAGGATTTGAATTAAAAGAACGTCGCTTTGGTTTTGAACCCGAAGTTACTTCCAGGGTTTCCCGCATTAAAGACGTTAGGCTCTATGAAGTCGGCATCTCCTATTATGGCCGGAGTTATGAAGAGGGCAAAAAAATAGGCTGGAAAGATGGTTTTAGAGCCATCTATTGTATCTTAAAGTACAACCTCTGGGCTAAATAAATTCAAACTTAATTAAGACTTCCTTTTTAGCTTTTTAAATTGAATCCGTTGTGTTTAATTAATTAAGTATTTATAGTCCCACACGGAGCTAGTACTACTCATTATTATTCTTTTTAAGCTTTTTGGTATTGCTCTATATAACCTCATACGCGGAGTTAGGGCGGAGTATACGCGGAGTAAAGGCGGAGTAAAGGCGGAGTTAGAATTCTAACTCCGCCTTTACTCCGCCTTTACTCCGCGTATACTCCGCATATAAGCCGATGATCATTAATCAATAAGCCTTAATACCTTAATATTGCAAATTGGTAATTAGGATTACAAATAGCTAATTAGTATTTAAAATTTAGAAGGTATAAAAGGATTTTTCCAACTTACAAATTGGAAGTCATCAGGAGGTCAATATCTGTGGAGGAAATTTGAAAACGCTTACCCAGGTGTGGATTGGTAAGGCTTCCTTTATAAACATACACCCCATGTCTTAATCCATAACTGGTATACATCAGATTTTCAATACCTCCTGCATGGTGCGCCTGCATGAGTAGTGGTGTAAGGATATTACTGAGTGCCTGTGACGCAGTTTGGGCTACTTTAGAAGAAATATTAGGAATACAATAATGAATAACTCCATGTTGAACAAAAGTAGGGTTATCGTGAGTGGTAATCTGGGAAGTTTCAAAGCAGCCGCCCTGGTCAATACTGGCATCAATAATTACCGAACCCGGTTTCATTTTTTGCACCATACTTTCTGTAACTATTACCGGAGACCTGCCGGTTTTGGAATGGACAGCACCAATCACTACATCAGCATGTGCAATCTCATAAGCCAATACAACGGGATCAAAAGAAGAAGTATATAGTTTCTGACCCAAATGGTTTTGCAGGCGCATTAACTTATAAATATTATTATCGAAGATCCTGATTTCAGCACCTAAGCCTATAGCAGTTCTGGCAGCAAATTCTGCAACTACTCCTGCACCCAAAATGACCACCTTAGCGGGAGGAACTCCGGAAATACCTGCTAATAAAACACCTTTACTCTTAGCCAACAATTCAGCTGCAGTAAGCATAACACTTAATCCGGCCATCTCACTCATGCTCCTCACTACAGGAAATGAACCGGCATCATCCTGTATATATTCTATAGCTATGCCTATTACCCTTTTGGCCTTCAACTTAGCCAATAATTCGCGGGTTAAGGCAGGTAAATGTAATGGCGATAAAAGTATTTGGTTAGGCCGCATTAAATCTATTTCCTCCAGGGTTGGGGGCGCAACCTTAATTAATATATCAGACTTATAAACTTCTTCTTTGCTATATGCTATAGTAGCGCCTGCCTCAGAGTAGTCATGGTCAGTAAAATTAGATTTCAGCCCGGCATCATTTTCAAGAAGTACTCTATGACCTTGGTTGGTGAGTGCATTTACAGAGGATGGAACCAGCGCAATTCTATGTTCCTGAAAAGTAGATTCTTTTGGAATACCTATGAATAACTTACCTTTTTTGTGTTCTACTTCCAACTGTTCTTCCTGAGTTTGAAGATAAGTTGCAGTTAAACTGGCAGGTATTGGAATCTTTTTAGATGGTCCATTCATAGATAAGGGTACGCTGTTACAAAAATACCAATTTGCGTTGATTATTAGGTAAAACACTTAGTATTAATCTTAATACATTTTCGGGAGCCAAAGGTTCAATTATTTCAGGCCATTCTATTATACAAATAGAGGAATCATATAGATGATCTTCAATGTCAATATCCAATGCTTCTTCAATAGAATTAAGTCTGTAGAGATCAATATGTTTTATTAAAAAAGCTGCTTTCTCCAGTTTATATTCATTAACAAGAGAGTATGTCGGACTAGTTACAGCATCTTTCGAGCCAAGTGAAGCAACCAACGATTTGGTCAATGTAGTTTTACCTGCTGCCATGGGTCCGATAAGAAAAATCTTAGTTCCTTCTTCCAAACTTAATGCAATTTCTGTTGTTATATTGTCTATGTCTTCAAGCTTAAAAATCCATTCTTTCTTCATAGTTACGAAGGTATAATTTGGATTATAATAATTATTATAAAATTACCTTATTTTATTTTGTTAAGCCCCCAAAAAAGATAAGTATTTAAAATATTATTTCCTCCTGAATAGGGGAATTATTCTATACATATATAATTGATATTTAAGTACTTATAATTATTAATTAATTGTTAAAATTAGGTAAATAACCATAATTTTTCGTATATTTGCAACATGGAAATAAAAGATACCGAAACACCGGTTACTAAGGTGTTAAAAAGTCAAGAATACAATGAAGATAACATACAGGCACTCGAAGGTTTAGAGGCCGTAAGGAAACGTCCTGGTATGTATATCGGAAGTACAGATACTAAAGGATTACACCATTTGGTATACGAAGTTGTAGATAACTCTATAGATGAACATCTTGCAGGTTATTGTAGCGACATTGATACCATCATACATAAAGATAACTCTGTTACGGTTACTGATAATGGTCGAGGTATTCCCACAGGCTTGCATACCAAGTTGCAGAAATCGGCACTGGAAGTAGTAATGACTGTGTTACATGCAGGTGGTAAGTTTGATAAGGACACTTACAAAGTATCAGGAGGTCTCCATGGAGTTGGGGTTTCTTGTGTTAATGCCTTGTCTGAATACCTAAGGGCAGAAGTATACCGTGAAGGTAAAATATGGGAACAAGAATATAGTAAAGGCAAACCATTGGGACCGGTTAAAGTTATTGGTGAATCTGATAGAACCGGAACAATCATAACATTCAGGCCCGACTCTACTATTTTTGAAACACTTGATTACAATTATGACACCCTGGAGGTAAGGCTAAAGGAACTTTCTTTCCTTAATAAAGGCTTAAGACTTAGCTTAATAGACGAACGTGTAGTGGAAGAAGATGGCTCTTTTAAAAGAAAAGACTTTTTCTCAACTGGGGGACTTGCAGAATTTGTTGAGTTCCTGGATGAATCCAGAACCAGGCTTATAGAAAAACCTATTCACGTTATAGGTAAAGAAGATAACGTGGAAGTAGAAGTAGCTATGCACTACAATACTTCTTATTCTGAAAACATATATTCCTTTGTAAATAACATTAATACCAGAGATGGCGGTACGCACGTACAGGGATTTAGACGTGCTATCAACAGGGTATTTAAACAATACGGTGATGACACCGGTATGTTTAAAAAGCTTAAGTTTGATATAGCAGGTGAAGATTTCCGGGAAGGACTAACTGCAGTTATTTCTGTTAAAGTACCTGAACCTCAGTTTAAAGGTCAAACAAAAGGTGAACTCGGAAACTCCGAAGTATTGGGGATAGTCTCAAGGTGTATGTCTGATGTAATTAAGGCATACCTTGAAGAGAATCCTCGTGAAGCTAGAAAGATCATTGATAAAGTTATTCTAGCGGCTACAGCAAGACACGCTGCCCGTAAGGCTCGTGAAATGGTGCAAAGAAAGAATGTGCTCACAGGCAGTGGTTTACCTGGTAAACTATCAGATTGCTCTTCTAAAGATCCTGCAGAATCAGAGATATTCCTGGTGGAAGGAGATTCAGCGGGTGGTACAGCAAAGCAGGGAAGAGATAGAAACTTTCAGGCTATTCTACCATTAAGGGGTAAGATCCTGAATGTAGAAAAAGCAATGGAGCATAAGATCTATGAGAATGAAGAGATCAAGAATATGTTTACTGCCTTGGGTGTGAGTATTGAAGAAAATGAAGAAGGCGAACGATTCCTGAACATAGCAAAATTGAGATATCATAAAGTAGTAATCATGTGCGACGCCGACGTAGATGGTAGTCACATTACTACTTTGATACTTACTTTCTTTGTAAGATTTATGAAAACGCTTGTCGATAATGGGCATATATATATTGCTGCTCCGCCACTTTACCTGGTTAAGAAAGGAAAGCAATTCAGGTATTGCTGGAATGAAGCTGAAAGAAAAGAAGCAGTAGAGGCATATTCCAGGGCAGATGGTAATACAGATTCGGTTAAGATACAACGATATAAGGGTCTTGGAGAGATGAATGCTGAACAGTTATGGGAAACTACCATGGACCCATCTACCCGTATTTTAAGACAGGTTACAATAGACAACGAAGCACAGTGCGATAAGATATTCTCCATGTTAATGGGAGATGAAGTTCCACCTCGTAGAGCATTTATAGAAGAGAATGCTAAGTATGCTAAGGTAGATATTTAGTTAATGTCTTTATGTAGGGTTGTTTAAAATCAGTTTTATATAAGAATTTTAGAAGTCAGCTTATACTGCTTTGCAATTGACATTGTTTTGCTCCTCAGGAGCAAGTTTGATGTACTAGATTTTTACTATTAACATTTGACTCCTTAAGGAGTCAAATGTGCATCATTACCGCGAATTACCCCAGAGGAGTTAAATGTTAATAGAAACCCATAATCGCGGATAAGGTTTCGCTCCTCTGGAGCGATAGGTGGGTGGGCATGCTCTACTATTAGCATTTTACCCCGCTGGGGATATTCGTCGAAAGTATTCCAAATTATGAAATAATGGATATTCTTACCAAGATAATCGCGAATTACCCCAGAGGGGTTAAATGTTAATAGAAACACACTAATCAAAAGAACTAGCTCCATGGGAGCTCAACATCGCCGAAGATGACTGCAAGCAACCCAGAGGGGTCAGATATTAATAGAAAAAACATAAAAACAATTAGCTCCAAAGGAGCAAAACAACGCCAAATTATGCAACAATAATCTTCATTAATTTTAATCTAAATCAAAAAACATAATCGCGGGTAAAGTTTCGCTCCTCTGGAGCGATATGAGGGTGGGCATGCTCTACTATTAACATTTTACCCCGCTGGGGATATTCGTCACAAGCATTCCAAATTATGAAATAATGGATATTCTTACCAAGATAATCGCGAATTACCCCAGAGGGGTTAAAGGTTAATAGAAACACACTAATCAAAAGAACTAGCTCCATGGGAGCTCAACATCGCCGAAGATGACTGCGAGCAACCCAGAGGGTTCAGATATTAATAGAATCAAACAAACTATACATCAACTCCATAAGGAGCTCAACCTTGCATAATATCTACTAATTCATTATCAGTTTAGATTAATCAAAGCGAGTATCTACCAGTCAGAGTTTAAAATGGAGTAAATAGCAATATTTACTCCATTTTTCTTTCCTTCCAGTAGTAGCTTTTGCTAAATAAAGAAAGAAAACCAGTTATGCATAACATCACTGGGTATAGTAAAGCACTCAGCCAGTAAGTCTGTAATACTTTTCTTTGATTAAAAAAAATAGCACTCCTTCGTAGAAGAATATAATCAGTTATACATTTTATCAATATTCCAGTTCCTAGGGTAATCATAATACAAGGGCAAGTAAATATCAAACTTGCTATAGCCAATATCATTAAGCTGTTTTGGAAGAAAATAAAACCCAACAGCATTTTTAATCTCAAACTCTTCAGGTATCTATTTTTAGTACCCCATCTAATTCTTTGAGAAAGATAAGCATAGAAAGATCCTACTGGGTTTGTCATTACCACAGCTTCCTGATTCTTTACAAAAGCTGTCAACCCCGGATGTACCAATTCCATCTTTTCAAAGAGAAACATATCATCACCTGAGGCTAAGTTTGAGTTATCAGAATAGGGATTTAACTCCAGGAAATCTTTTTTATAAAATGCGAGGTTGGCCCCATTAGCCATATTGAACCATCCAGCGGAGTAAGCTGCCCCGGTAATAAACATCAAGCTCAGGTTTTCGGTTGCCTCCATATTTTGCCAGATACTACCATCAGAACTATAAATAACTGGTGCAGTAATTGCACGCTTTCTTTTAAGAACCAGATTGCTTATCATTGTTTTTAACCAATTATCAGAAACAGCTATGCAATCAGCATCCAGGCTTATTATGATTTCATGGGAGGCGTGAATGACACCATTCAATAAGCTCTGTTTCTTACCAATGTGATTTGTAGTATTAATAAGTATTTTAGGTTGAGGGAAAGCAGATTTTATTACTTCAATAGTATTATCGGTAGAATGGTCATCTATAATAATCAGTTCCAATAAATGTTCAGGGTAATCTTGTCTGTAAACAGACTCAAGGCAAGCTAAAATATTCTTGCTTTCATTTCTTGCAGGAATTAATATACTTACTGCAGGATAGTCAAATAACTGAGTTTTAGGCTCAGGAAGCTGTATCCAATATTTAATTAATAAACAGAGTAACAGGGAATAAACTGATGAACTAAAGAGGAATAATAAGGCAAAAGCAAAAAGCATATTGAAAGCTTATTCAAACATGCAAATTACGCATCTTCGAATAACTTATCGTAATTGTACCTTCTTTCGGCGTCTTTCCTAGGTACTGTTATAAGGGGTTCATTTTCCACTTCTTCATAAGGAATGAAGTTTTCACTTTCTTCTCTTTCCATATTATTGTACTTTTTCACTTTCTTATTAAAGAAAGCTTTCCCAAGTAAGAATAGGCAAATGACAGGAAAAAAAACAACACTAAGTGCAATGAATATAACCCCGGCTACCAGGTTTTGCCTGGTAAAAGCTATCAGCAGCTTAACAAAATTGATAGGAACCTTATAATCAAGAATAAAAGTCAACAATAATATAACAGGAGCCGCCCACAATAAGGCAATATAAATGAACTGTGCGGCATAAAACAATCCAACAATAACAGCAAGAAATATTAACACACTGAAGAGTGGGTTGAAAGAACTAAATTGCTGATATGTTTTGTTATTTTTCATGAAGTCATTCTTATTTAAACACAACGATATAATCGTGCCAAATGTTGATATTTTTTCACAATATTATTGTTAATGGAATGTTATTTCTATCTAAGTGTCAGTTAATTAGACCAACGTTAAGAAAGTTATGCATTAAAATAGTTGTCAGTTGTCAGTTGTTAGTTGTCAGGAATTGCAATTTTTATCAGTGTAATTTAGATTAAGCTTAAGCTTAAGTGTGCTTCAATTTACGAATTACGATGTACGAATTACGATTGAGCTTCTAGTGCGTGCAGAGTCAAATAGTTGTTTTCTATTTACATTAAGTTTAGTTGTCGGTTGCCCATAATATTTGCTTTCATTAATATATGTAGGGGCGTATTGCATACGCCCTGGACCGCCATATTGTTTAGTTGTCAGTTACCAGGAATTGTCTTTTTTATAAGTGTAAATAAGCTTAAGCTTGCTTCCATAAACAATTGAATTGGCGGTAGGCTTAAATGAGGTTAAGGTTGAGGTTAAGGTTAAGGTTAAGGTTAAGCTTGCTTCATGTTACTTTTTGAATTGGCGGTTAACTTTAAAAAGCTTGAGGTTAAGGTTGAGGTTAAGAGGGAAGCATTAAAAAGGTTGAGGCTGATCATTATCTGCATTCTTAGCTTATAGAATTTATGGATTTTATCAATTTATTTAACGACTCAACTATTTCAGAAATTAAATCTATTTCCATAAATTAATTGGTTTTTGGTTTCAAGAGCTGAGCCGCTTGCATAGATATAAAACTTTGATTTGTCAGGTGTTTGTTGTCGTCCAAAGCCTTCTGCAATATTGCTTGATATGCTTAATGCAGCTCTTCTAATCTGCGATGTTAAACCATAATTCTCCTTTCGTGGCAGGTATTCAGTTAATGAAAATATCTCAACGCCAATTTCCATTGCTAAGTTCCAAACCGGTAATTCCTGAAAGTCTTTATACATATACTAAATGGTTTAAGTTATGGATTTCGTCATTATTGCCACAAATTATATCAATGACGTAAATCCTTATTAAATTCCATAAAATACCCTGAAATATAAGCTCAAAATATTTTCTGGTTGATAGTCCCGCAAAAGTGAAGCACGCTTAACCTTAACCTCAACCTTAACCTTATTTTTTCGTAACTCGTAAATCCTTAGACTTTCTCACTCAACTCCAACCATCTCAACTCTTTCAACTCCAGTATTGCTTTAAGCTCCACCAATTTATTGGACCACTTTGTAATATCATCTAATGCCATAGAAGTATCATTAAACTTATGGGTCACTTCTGCAATTTCCTTTTCAGTCTTTTCTATCTCTTTTTCTAGTTTGTTAAGCTCCTTCTTCTCTTCAAAACTAAGGCTGGATTCAACTACTGGTTTCACTGGAACTTCAATTTGCTTTTCGGGCTTGTAGTCCTTTTTAATTTGCTTTTGTTCCCAACGGTAATCAGAATAAGTACCGTTGTAATCTTTAATCTTACCATCACCTTCAAATGCAAAGAGGTGATTTACTATTTTATCCAGAAAGTACCGGTCATGTGTTACCACTATAAGACAACCCGGAAATTCCTCCAGGTATTCTTCCAGTACATTTAAAGTAAGTATATCAAGATCATTAGTAGGTTCATCCAGTATCAAAAAGTTAGGATTTTGCATCAATATAGTCAATAAGTATAAACGTCTTTTTTCACCACCACTTAATTGCGATACATACACCTGTTGCTGAGATCTTGGAAATAGAAATCGCTCCAATAATTGGGAAGCAGACATTTTCCGACCTTTCTCTAATGGTACATACTCCGCAATATCCTGTATTACCTCCAGTACTCTTTTATCTTCTTTAATATTCAGACCATCCTGGGTGTAATACCCAAATACGGTGGTTTCGCCTATTACAACTTTACCGGCATCTGGTTTCTCCTGCCCTGTAATAACCCTCAAAAAAGTAGATTTGCCTATTCCATTTGGTCCTACAATTCCTACTCTGTCTTTTTTAGAAAACTTATAGAAGAACTCCTGCATGATCTTTAAATCACCATATGCCTTATTCACATATAGCAATTCAAGAATCTTACTTCCTTGTCTGTTAGACTGCAGATCTATTTGTATTTTATCATCATCCTTTTTTAGATGTGCCTTTTCTTTAATCTCATAGTAATCATCTACTCGGGACTTTGCCTTATGTGTTCTAGCTTTAGGCTGTTTGCGCATCCATTCCAGTTCTTTTCTGAACAGTTGCTTCATCTTATCAGTAGTTACAGCATCATTCTCATCTCTTAGGGCTTTCTTTTCCAGAAACTCTTCATAATTACCTTTATAACGATGAATTTCTCCGGCATCCAGTTCTATAATACTATTGCATACCCTGTCCAGAAAATACCGATCATGCGTTACCATAAACAAAGTAATATTGGCCTGTTTTAGATAATCCTCCAGCCATTCGATCATATCCAGGTCCAAATGGTTAGTAGGTTCATCTAATACAAGGAACTCAGGCTCTTCTATAATTAATTTAGCCAGGGCAAGTCTCTTTTTCTGGCCCCCGGACAATAAGCTCACAGATTTATTAAATTCACTAATATTAAATCTGCTTAAGATCTCTTTAACTCTTGCTTCATAATCCCAGGCTTTAAGATCATCCATTCTGGACATTATGTGAGAGAGGTCCAGGCCTTTTTCCGGATATTCAATAGCCAATTCATATTGAGCTACTACATTTGATATTTCATTATCCCCATTAAGCAGGGTTTCAATAACAGTTTGTGTCTCATCAAATTGAGGGTCCTGATCAAGAAATCCCACCTTAATATCTTTTCTCAAAATTATCTTACAACGTTCACCTTCTCCTTTTTCTTCACCCGCTATTACTCTTAATAAAGTTGTTTTACCGGAACCATTCTTTGCTACTAAAGCAATTTTCTCCCCTTTATTAATAATAAGGGACACATCCTTGAAAAGTAATTTATCACCATAAGTTTTAGTAACATTCTCCAGTGTAAGGTAATTCATAATTGGTTTTGCTTAAAATGAGAATTGGCTACCGGTAACCCGATAGCCAATGCAAAGTTAGTATGTTAAAGAGATTAATTCTTTGAAGCTATACTTTGTTTTATCATATCTTTCATAACATTGAGGGTTTCATCAACATAAATGTCTTTCTTCATGTCTTTGATAAACTCATTATTACGGATAATTTTAGTAGAATCACTATTTACATATTCAAGATCAGGCTGCAGGTTTTTAACATCCAGATCAGGTATTTCTTTTTCAAACATCTTCTTAAAAGTCTCAGATTCTTTTTCAAGACCCTGTTGTCTTTTCATAAATTCTATGAGGTTTAGAGAATATACAGATTGATCTCTCTGCTCTTTCAATCTCTTCGCATTTGAATTAATCTTATCGAACAATTCATTCTTTACAATTCTCTCCTTACTCAATTTAGCAAGTTCTTTTTTATTCATTACTTTGTAAGCATGCTGTTCGAATGGAACACTGCTTATTTCAGTCCAAGGCATTGCAAAGTCCGATTCTTTTTCCCCTAGTTCAAGGTTTTGTAAGTTATCAGGTAAAACTATATCAGAACTCACTCCTCTCAATTGGGTAGAAGCACCCGTTATTCTATAGAATTTTTGAAGAGATACCTTAACATCACCCAAAGGTTTCATTTCATTAAAGCCACTTACTGCAGCATCCAGATCAATAAATCTCTGTACAGTACCCTTACCATAAGTGTGATTACTACCAATTATAATAGCACGGTCATAATCCTGTAATGCAGCTGCCATAATTTCAGAAGCCGAAGCACTAAAATTATTTACCATGACAATAAGCGGACCATTATATTGAACTTTAGGGTCATAATCTTCCTGTATCTCAGGATTACCTACCCTGGTCTTAACCTGTACTATAGGTCCTTTCTCAATAAATAAACCGGTCATTTTCACTACATCATTAAGTGACCCACCACCATTATTTCTAAGATCCAATACAATACCATTAACATTAGCAGCTTTCAGTTTTTCTATTTCTTTAGCTACATCAGTAAAGCAAAAGCGTCCATCTCTTTTTTGAAAATCAGCATAGAATTTAGGTAAACTAATAAAGCCAACATTTTCAATAGTACCTTTTTTATTTATAATTACAGACTTGGCATATCCTTCATCCAGAATTACTTCGTCTCTTATGATCACAATTTCTTTTGTAGTACCATCAACAGAACGAACGGTAAGTCTAACCTTTGTTCCTTTTGGTCCTCTAATTTTAGAGACTACATCATTCAGGTTTAAACCGGCTATACTCACCCCTTCAGCATCACCCTGAGCCACTTTTAGTATAAAATCACCAGGTTTTAATTCTTTTTGTTTCCATGCCGGACCACCTACTACCAGTTCAGATACCTTAGTATATTCTTTATCACTCTGTAAAGTAGCACCAATACCTTCTAGTCTACCTGAAAACTTAATATCAAAAGTCTGCTTTTCTACCGGCTCATAATATTCAGTGTGTGGGTCATACAGATTTGCCATGGCATTCAGGAAATCAGCATATTTCTCTTCTCTTTTAACCTTAGACAATTGATTAAACCAGGTTTCAAATCTTTCAGTTACGGATTTTCTGGAAGCCTCTTCAAGTTGTTGATCAGTTTTGTCTTTATATTCAGCTGTTCCTTTTGCTTTCTCTTCCATCTTATCAGCCAGTTTCACCATTGTCTCATACTTTAACATCTTTCTCCATACTTCATGAAGATCTTTTTCGGTGGCAGGGAATTTTCTTTTCTCACTATCTGTTTCATAAGTCTCATTGACCGTAAAGTCAAAAGGCTTAGCTAATATTTCTTTATATATGCCTTCGGCTCTTTTCACAGCTTTATCCAATAAAACAGAAGTAGTATTAAAGAAACTAATATCCAGATTCTTCAATTGATCATCCAGAATCAATTCATAAGGTTTTAATTGATCCACTTCTGGCTGGGTTAAAAAGCGCTTACCACCATCTAGTCTTTCAATATAAATCCGGTAGAGGTCTTTTGAAAAATTATCATCAAGGGTTCGGGGACTGTAATGTAACTCATTCAGGGCACCCATGGCAGTTTGTAATAACAACTGTTCTTTCTGAGGGTTTTCACTTTTTGGGTAAAAGGCAAAAAGAGCAAATACCCCTATTAGCATAGAGCAGTAGAATGGAACTTTATATTTCATATATAATTGCTTGATCTTTATAAATATCATTTGACTCATCAAATATACAGCTATTAACACACAAATGTTCGGTCAGAATATGACTCGATTAAGCTTTAACAAAACTCTAACGAATAAGATTAAAAAGCTATAGTAATTAATATATTATAGATATTTTTAATTTATTACTACTTTTGTTTTTTAACTATAACATACATTAAGGTCCTGGATTGAAACGTATCGCTATTTTTGCTTCCGGAACGGGCACAAATGCCCTTAAGATTCTTGAATATTTTCAAAGCAGGAATGATGTCATTGTCAGCTGTATTCTCTCCAACAATTGCCAGGCACCCGTACTCAACATTGCTTCCTTATTTGGAGTAGAAACCAAAACTTTTGATAGAAATAGTTTTTATCAAAGCAATGATATAATCGAATATCTTCAATCAAAACTAATAGATCTGATCGTTCTGGCAGGTTTCCTCTGGCTGATTCCTGAACAGCTTTTAAAAGCATATCCGAATAAAATTATCAATATACATCCTGCACTGTTGCCTTCTTTTGGAGGTAAAGGAATGTATGGAATGCATGTTCACAGGGCCGTAAAAGCAGCCGGTGTTAAAGAATCTGGAATAAGCATACACTATGTAGATGATAAATACGATGAAGGTGACATTATATTCCAGAAGACTTTTGAAGTTGTAGAAAAAGACACACCAGATGACATTGCCCATAAAATTCAAGCCTTAGAGCATAAATATTACCCTGAAATAATAGATCAGATATTACATAAACCTAGCTAGCAAAAACAATAACAATGAAAACTGTTCTCATTTTATTTCTAACTTCTGTCCTGTATTATTCAGCAGGTGCTCAAAAGATGTCATGGCGCGACTATAGTGACATTGCAGACAAAAGTTATAAAGCACAAGATTACGGAGCTGCTGCCAAGAACTATAAACAGGCATGGCAAAAGAAAAAGAGTCATAATGATCTTTTGTATAAAGCCGGAGAGTCTTATTATTTAGTCAAAAACTATAAAGAAGCCGCCAATGCTTATAGCAAATTATTAAAAAACACTAAGCAGTTTGCAGATGTGTCTTTTAAATATGCAAGGGCATTAAAGCAAGATGGTCAATTTGAACTGGCAAAGGCAGAATTTGAAAAATTCATTGCAAACTATAAAGCAGAAGATAAACCTCAAATAGCAGAAGCAGTAAAAAGAGAAATTGAAGGCTGTAATCTTGCACTGCAAAATGCTGTCAATACTAATATTACCATTTCTTACCCTGGCACGGTTATAAACAGCAGCTATCAGGATTTTGCCCCGGTTCCTTTTACTGAAAATGTATTGTATTTTTCCTCTACAAGAAAGGGAAAAGCTAAAATATATCGAAGTGAATTTGAGGGAGGTGTATGGTCCAAACCCACTATACCCGATATATTTCCAAAAGACGAAACCGGGCATATTGCCAATGGCTCCTTTAGTGAAGATTATAAAAGATTCTATTATACCATTTGCAGAGAGGTAGAAACAAGCAAGGGGAAGGAATCAAAATGCAATATTTATGTGGCTATTAATCAGAATGGAAAGTGGTCCGAACCTTTAAAAATGAGGCCCTACATAAATGATACAGCCTATACTAATACTCAACCTTTTGTAGTGCAAAGTAATGGTAAAGAGATCATGTATTTTTCTTCAAACAGACCTGGCGGATTGGGTGGTTCAGATATTTGGTATACAGAAAGAGAATTAAATACTGATGATCTTGACTTTACAGTACCCAGAAACTGTGGGCCCCAAATTAATAGTCAGGGTGATGAGAAAACCCCATGGTATGATGTCTCAACCAGCTCTTTATATTTTAGCTCAAACGGATGGCCATCAATAGGTGGATTTGATATCTTCAAATCCAGGGGTCAGGCCAAAACATGGGAAGCAAATGTCAATCTAGGACAGCCATTAAATAGTTCAGCCGATGAGATGTACTATATAAAAAAACCCGGTTCAAGCAGTGGCTATTTTGCTTCAAACAGAACCTGGCCTGCATATAAAAACACCACCGAAAATGAGGATATTTTTAGTTTTGAATCCAATGCCGGTGAGAATATTATATCAGGTAATATTACAGAAGCTACTCAAAATAAGCCCCTGGCTGATGTAAGAATTACAGTTTATGAAGTATTCCCGGATGGAAGAGATAATATGTTTGATACCAAAATATGGCCTCAGGGAAAATACTCCTTTTCACTTCCTCCTAATAAAAAGTATAAACTAAAAGCAGAGTTATTTGAATATAACAATCAATTTTATCGCTTTGAAACCATAGAAAATGCAGGGAACAAAATAAGCTATGATATTGTCATGACCAAAGACACTTCCAGTATTTTAAAAGCATCAGACCTGGCAGTTAAAGAAAACCCTAAAGATGTAAAAACCAAGACAAAACCACCGCAAGCTAAACCGGTAACTCCTAAACCAGCTCCAACGAAGGAAAAGCCGGAAACTGTTACTCCACCTAAAGAAAATGTGCTTATAAATCCAACATCTCCTACATCAATGATTGATAAAAGGACAAGAACATTTATCAAAGAAGGTCAATATTTTCTTATACAATTAGCTGCTGCCAGAAACCCCCAGGTAGAAAGTCCGCAATTTTTAAAAGCAAAATCATTAGGCTCTTTAGAACGAGAACCTGTTGATAATAAAGATATGGAGCGGGTCTTGTTAGCCTGGTGGGCAACCCGGAAAGAAGCTTTTGATGCATTAGCAAAGGTAAAA
>Ga0193744_1000134_pt1 | contig 25504 bp, 23 predicted proteins | sample L1a1metaG_FD_143056 | JGI IMG/M metagenome (GOLD analysis project Ga0193744, IMG submission 143056) | Soil microbial communities from a riparian zone of the East river system, Colorado, United States - L1a1 | ecosystem: Environmental > Terrestrial > Soil > Riparian zone | place: USA: East River...
TCAGGCTCTAGCGCCCCAGAATCTTTTGACCTTTTAGCGTGGTCACGAATGTCAAAATATTCAATGCGCTCTGCTAACCCTCCATGCCTTTCCTGATGCAGTTTTCAATGCTCTGATTTGGCGGCAATAACTAAATAATCGTCTTAATTCATATATAAACTAGACTATAGCCAATAAGGACTATTGGATATGCTTATCTTTAGTTTGGTTTTAGAACACATCGAAGATATAGACAGCATACTTGAAAAAGCATCACAAGTAATGATTCCGGGAGGACATGTATATATTGGGGAGCTTCATCCTTTCAAACAGTATTCCGGAAGTAAAGCTAAATTTGACAGTACCAGGGGAGAAGAAATATTGACCTGTTACACACATAATATATCGGACTTTACACAGACGGGCAAAAAGTACAACTTTGAGATAGTGACTGTTAATGAATATTTTGATGACACCAATAGGATAACGATTCCACGAATACTGACAATTTTATTCAAGAAAAAATAGTACTGTACCTGAGCGCCCTTTAGCAGTAAGGCGGTGTACTCAATTAAAGCAGGGCTTTCCAATAATGATATTACTACTCATTAATGCAATCTTCGTTATGCCTAAATGCTTAATTGTAAATCGGCTTCAGCATTGCTTTCGTCAGAATTAGGATTTCAAAATTCTAGGATGAAAGGATTTTCTCGGATAACGGACATCGGATATCGATTTCGACCAACGACCAACTGCCAACGTACAACGTACAACGACATATAACAAAAGTTATATATGCCAATAAAATAAAACAACATATCTTTGTTTTGGAAGTGGTATTAGAAAAAATTATTTTAATTGGAAGAAAATTAAAGAGCTCTATATTCATGTCAGTACTAAAAATATCCTAATTTAATTCTGCTTTTGATTATTTATAATTTATAATGACATTGAATAATGGCAACTTTCTATCGCATATCAACCTAATGATGGTTTTATATGCGATATATTATAGCAGGTATATACAAGTTAGCTGCCATTTTTTGCAAAACACCCCCATGAAATTAAGACACCATTTTATAGTTAGTTTTTTGTCGACTAAAAATTAATTCGGAAAACATATTTCTATGCAAAGGATTTTTAAATATCTTAACTACTTATTCTATCGAATTGTTTACGGAAAACATCCCGGTTTAAAAAAATGGATGTTGTTTACTGATTTGAAAAACGAAACAGCAGAAGAATTAGCAGAAGAAAGAAGAAAAATTATCAATAGCTTAATTAGAGAAAATTCAATTGTTGAATATGAGTTTCTAGAAAGCCCAAAAAATTATGAAGTCAGAGAAAGACAAAGAATTTTATTTGAAAATAGGGATGAAATGTATGGTCAAATGGCGCGACTTAAATGGCAACTAAACTCCACTGAATATTTGCTTATTGAAAGATTGACAGACTTGGTCATTATATTGATCAGAGATAACATAGAACATATTTCTGAATATCCGTTAATAAAATTAGAGCCGATAGCTAAGTTTGAAAGAAAGAAAGGTAATTTCATTTGGAAGGCAATAATTGAAGCAGACAACTTGGATTTGTATTTTGACTTATTATTCAATTACAAAGAGTGGATAGGAATTCCAATCGAACTTAGAGAAAAAAAATATTACACCATAAAACAGAATGGACATTGTACAAATTCTATTGAAGAAGGAACCGTTGGTGGACACATAATTTACGATAACGTAGAATACTCTGTGACCTGCTCACATGTACTTTCACCCGATTGTGGTTCAGTATTATTTAGAGGTAATCGGTATTCAACTTCATTTAATTATCAAAATCATGTTTATCAAGCACCTGACGCAGCACTTATAGACATAAATTCCCCGTGCTTTCGAATAACAAAAAGCAATAAGCAATTTTTATCTATTGCAACTGAACAGGTTTACATAACAGCAGCAGACAATAGAGTTGTGCTTAATAAAAATCCCGAGAGTTACCCTAAAAAGAATGGATACATTTCAAACCCAGGAACTCTAATGCCGATGGTTAAAGGAACAGCATATAGGTTTCCACATGTTAGTGTGAGACTAATTCAAAAGAAATATTTATTTGGGTTGCTTAAATTTCCTATAAATTCTCATTTTAGCGTAGGTGGTAATTCAGGCTCTTGGGTTATTGACATGAACACAAATATTTGGTATGGGATGATTATAGGAAGCGACGACATGGCAATTACCTATTTAATACAATGTGAACCCTTACTTGATTTCTTCAAATATCAAATTGGGGGTAATAATTTTTTAAAAATGACTCCATTTTTTTACTCTTAAAATCACAATTATGTTTTTACAAATTTTACTCCAGGTTCAACCACAAAAAGAATTTTTTACCCCTGAATCCATCACTACTTTTACTGGAGCAAGTGCTGCTGTATGGGTATTGTCAAACCTGGTAAGAGTTTTTTTTAAGAAGCACACTATTATTCCTTGTTTGCTTATAGCACTTGCTGTTTCTTATGTAGGGATGTTTTTAACTCATACTTTAGACGGTGGAGTTTCATATTTTTTAGGCTTTTTAAACGGAGCGTTACTTTTCTTTACAGCCGTAGGCGTCCAAGGGTTTGCTTCAGCAGCAAGTAAAGGAGAAATGACTGGTGAAACTAAGCTACAATCAGGAACCAAAGTTAAGTTTCTTACTCCATGGTTTTGACCTTTGCCCGTAAAAAAAACGGCAGTTAACATCGTATTGGCAATTGTGGGGCAGACCGTAGTAACTTCAACATTTGTACAAATGTTGGGCTGACGTTCTCCAAATGCTCCACCTTCGCCAATACGTAAACCGTTATCAGATATGAAAGTAAATAAATCCATTCTAGTAATAATTTGTTTTTCTGTTCTTTTATTGGAAAAGCTGAGGAATATCCTGCATTTTCTATTGTTAAACTTTCAATTTATGCGGATACGGTTGTGGAAGCAAGATTTCTAAAAAAAGTGAATGAGGACTACTTGTTTTTAATAGGCAAATTTAATCAAGATAAAAATTATGATACTTTAACTATAAGTCGTATTAACGAATTGTTTAACGAATCGCTGGATAATCATTCTAAATACTTTCCAAGACAATATATTACATTTGAGAACTGTGACAAACTACTAATATATTTATCACGGAATTCTTCGAACGCACTGGTACCAGTTTTTTCAGGATATCGGATATTAAAAGATAATTTTATCTATGCGCCATTTCAACCTGAAAATCCAGGTAAGTTTTCATTTACAAAATCGTGGGAAAATATTAGTTGGGATGAACTATTAACCAGAGTTCACCGGGTTAATACTAGGAATCAGAATGTGAAGAAAATAAAGAACTTTTCAGATCCTCAAATAAGGAATCATAAACTATTTAATTGGATCGAGGCCAATAAAAGTAGTTTTAGAAGAAATTGTGTATTTTGGTGGAGATGGTTAAGAAATAAGAATTAATTATTTAACATTTTAAAAAAATAGAGTATTGTGAATTAGTAACATTCTCTAAAGATTATACAGAACTATCTTTTGTGTGATGTTATAACTATTTTGTTTATTTTTGTATGTAAAATAAAAATAAGGTAACCCATTATAAGTTTTTTGGCATATCTTATTTATTTGCAGTTATTCGAATTATATGAAACCACCAAATGAAATATCAAAAGTTGATTGCGCAATTATAGCAAAGAAAATTCGTGAGGATATTTTCAGACCCGCGTTTACTTTTAAAACATCAATCTTTTTGTGTGGTGCAGACATTTATCAAAAGACTACGACAAGATATAAAATATCACAAGCACTTACATCAAGCTATGAATATTCAACGTACTTTGACTTAATATATCCTGAAGATATTTTTGATGAATTACTTTATAGCTCTCATTCCCCAGATTTATTATCTCTTGAAAATTTATTAGTTGAAAGTGTTGATGCAGTAATAATGATACCAGAAAGCCCTGGTTCATATGCAGAATTAGGGGCCTTTGCTAGTAATGAAAAACTTCGAACAAAATTAGTTTGTGTGATTGATGAAAAATATAAAAAGGTTAAAAGTTTTATAAATCAAGGCCCACTTAAGCTTGTCAAAGGAGCAAATAAAACCAATATTGTATATGTAAATATTGATGAAATTGGTAAAAATATTGTTAGCGGAATAAAAGCTTTTTCACTTTTTTCACGAGACCCTGAAATAGATAAAATTGTTTCAGCATTACGCAAATTAAAGAAAATTAGTAACAAAAATGATAACAAAGTAACGTTGCTTCAACTTGACAAATTTCTGCTTCCGGCTATTTATTTACTTGAGCCTGTAAGTAAAATAACCCTTATTGACATTGTAGAAAGTGCAATTGAAGATAGCAAATATTCAGCAAGTTCCACGATCACCGCATTGACAATGCTATCAAAAAGGCGGTATGTTGAATTAACTGATGATAGTTATAAACTAACTCAACTAGGAACAAATGAATTCCTGAGCTTTAGGAAAAAAAATAGGCGATATAAAGACCAAGATAAAACTGTAGCAATTGATAATTTAAGATTAGAAATATTAAATTTAAAAAACAGAAAAAAGAAACTGAAGGTTTAGGGTAAATTTTTTTAGACGTCAGTAAGTTTGCGTTATGTAAATTGAAAGCGAGTGGGTGTTGTTTCGGCATCCGAGTTTAAAACTTGCCATTATTATCTAAAAGGATAAAGGATTTACCCCAAGGGGGCCCCCAAATCCTTTCTCCTTCTCTCAAAAATTGAGATGTAAAGGAATTTACCCTACCTTCTTTTATTTAAATTTATGAGTAAAACTGATACATTTCGACTTAACATGTTTGGGTTACCAGTAATTCAAAATATAGAGGAATTCTCTAAGAATGTCCATATATCACAATACACTCTTTATCAACTTTCAAAAAACTCTAGTAAATATTATAAAACTTATACTATTAAGAAAAAGTCAGGAAAATTAAGAATAATTAGTCAACCTAGTAAAAAATTAAAAGGTCTTCAATCTTGGATTTTGACAAATATTTTAAACAAACTTAGAGTCTCAAATTCATGTAAAGGCTTCGAAAAGGGAACATCTATAGCAGATAATGCTGCATCGCACACTGGAGCGAATTCGGTACTGACAATGGATTTAGTAGATTTCTTTACAAATGTTTCTCAAAAGCAAATTTTCAATATTTTCAAATCCGTGGGCTATAATAGCACAATTGCTGTAATTCTTTCAAATATTTGTACCTACAACGAGGTGTTGCCTCAAGGAAGCCCATGTTCGCCTAAGCTTGCCAATTTAGTTTCATGGAAATTAGACGTTCGTATCCAAGGTTTTGTGGGGAAAAGGGGAATTACTTATACTCGATATGCTGATGATCTATCTATTTCAGGATTGCATCCTTTGAAAGTCATACAAGTTATACCTATGATTAAAAAAATTGTAGAGGATGAGAATTTTAAAATCAATTCTGAAAAAACAAGAATTGCAGGTTCATCAAGAGCAAAAATTGTAACTGGGTTAGTTCTGTCAAATGATACTTTTGGAATAGGAAAACAGAAGTATAAAATTTTAAGGTCAAAAATTCATCATTTGGTTTTACCAATTAATCAGTCAAATATTAAGATGTTAAATGAGGTTTGTGGTTGGCTTTCTTACTTAAACAGTGTTGACAAAAAAAGACTTAACAAAGTAAAGAAATACATTGAAGAATTAGCTATTAAGCACCCAGGCACATTGTTAACAAAACTCATTATATAAAGTAGAGCAGTTAACATTTTTAATTCTTAGTTATAAACACTTTTTGTTAAAACTTTCAAAGAATAAATAAAGACTGATATATGAAAATTAAGAAAATTAGAATAAAGAACTTTAGAAGCTACCAAAACGAAATTGAAATTGAGATGGGAGAACTAACTGCATTTGTCGGTAAAAACGATATTGGAAAGTCTACAGTTTTAGAAGCATTGGATATTTTCTTCAATGATAATAAAGGAGTAATAAAAATTGATAAAGATGATATAAACAAACAGTCACTTGCAGAGGATGACTATGAAATAGTTATTGCAGTTTGTTTTGAAGAATTACCGGCTACAATTGTAATAGACTCTACAAATGAAACAACCTTACAAGCGGAATATTTATTAAACTCTAATAATCAACTTGAAATATTAAAAAAATACCCAAATGCTGGTAAGGAGAAAGTTTTTGTTAAAGCATTTCATCCAACAGGAGAGAGCTGTCAAGATTTGTTACAAAAGAAGAATACTGAACTGCAGAAAATTATTAGAGATAATTCTATTTCTTGCAGTGATCAAACAAGAAATGCAGTAATGAGGGAATCGATATGGAATCATTTTAATTCAGATCTTCAACTGTCAGAAATTGAAATTGATGTTACCAAAGGCGATACAAAATCTATTTGGGATAAATTACAAACTTATCTACCTCTTTATTCTTTATTTCAATCTGACAGAAAGAACAGTGATGGGGATGCGGAAGTTCAAGACCCACTGAAAGAAGCTGTAAAACAGATATTAAGTAATAGTGGCTTAAAACAAAAATTTACAGAAATAGCTACAGAAGTAGAGAATAAGTTAAGGGAAGTTTCTGATAGAACTTTGGAAAAAATTAGAGAAATGAACCCTGACATTGCAAATAGTTTAAATCCAATAATTCCACCAGTAGATAGTTTAAAATGGATAGATGTTTTTAAAAATGTTTCTATTGCTGGAGACGATAATATCCCAATTAACAAAAGGGGTAGTGGAGTGAAACGGCTAATTTTGCTTAATTTTTTTAGAGCAGAGGCTGAGAGACGAAAAGTTGAAGAAAATATTCCCAGTATTATTTATGCTATTGAAGAACCTGAAACATCACAGCATACTGAGTTTCAAAAAAAGCTCATTTCTGCTTTCTTATTGCTTTCAACTACTCCTAATACACAAGTTGTCATCACTACACATAGTGCGGCGTTAGTAAAAGAGTTGGAGTTCCAACATTTAAGATTAATAAAGTCAAACAATACAGGTAAAATAATTGAAAATGTACTTCCAAATCAATTGCCTTATCCATCTTTAAACGAAGTTAATTTCTTAGCCTTTTCAGAAATAACAGAAGAATATCATAATGAACTTTATGGTTACATTGAATTAGAAGGAGAACTAACAAATTTTCGAAATGGAAAAACAACTATATCATACAATAAACTCCAAAGGGACGGATCAACAAGAACAGAACAGGTTGTTTTGACAGACTATGTAAGACATCAGATTCACCACCCAGAAAATACAACTAATACAAGATATACATATGAAAATCTGAGTGATTCAATAATATTAATGAGAACATTCATACAATCATTGGTAGTATAGAATTATCTGTCATAATCCGCTGCTAGAAAATGTACTCCACATATTACTTTTTTTGGATAAACTGTGGATAATAACAAAGAGTAAATAAAATTTCGAAGCAAGAAATGTGCTACAGCATTCAAATGAGAGGTTTGTGTTAAATCAATCTTAAATATTTTAAAATTAAATTTGTGATAAAACCCTAGACTGAGTAGCGGTAATTCGTTATTTTATTTTTAGAATAACTAAAGGAATAATTAAACTAAATAAAAATGAACGAAATAATATGCCCAAACTGTAAAAAAGTTTTCAAAGTAGATGAAGCTGGTTTTGCAGACATACTCAAGCAAGTTAGAGATCATCAATTTGAAGAAGAATTACAAAATAGACTTAACCTTGCTGAAAAAGATAAGGAAAATGCAGTTAAACTGGCGGAAGCAAATCTTAGAAATTCATTACAAGTAAATCTGGCAAAAAAGGATAGTGAAATTATGGAATTGAGGGCCATGAACGAAAGAGAACTTTCCATACAACTGTCAAAGAAAGAAGCTGAGATAGCAGATATGAAGTCAAAAATTGAGAAGGCTGAAATAGAGACAAAGCTCATTGTTACTCAAGCTGTTCAGAAAATTGAAAAAGAACGAGACGAACTTGCAAACAATCTTAAAACTAAAGAAACCGAAACGCAGTTACTCGAAAAATCATTATTCGAAAAGTTCTCTTCAGAACTCAAAGCAAAAGATGATATCATCAAATTTAAGGATGAAGAAATTGCAATGAGAAAAGATATGAAGCTCAAACTATCAACAAAGATGGTTGGGGAAACACTTGAACAACATTGTGAGACAGAGTTCAATAAACTTAGGGCCACTGGTTTTCAAAAAGCATATTTTGAAAAAGATAATAATTCCAGGTCTGGAAGTAAGGGTGATTATATATTCAAAGAAACAGATGATGCAGGGAATGAAATTATTTCAATCATGTTTGAAATGAAAAATGAGGGGGACGAAACTTCAACTAAAAAAAGGAATGAGGATTTTTTAAAGGAACTTGACAAAGACCGCTCAGAAAAGAAATGTGAATATGCTGTTCTTGTATCATTAATAGAACCTGAAAACGAACTCTATAATGGAGGAATTGTCGACGTTTCTCATAAGTATACAAAAATGTATGTTGTTCGCCCTCAATTTTTCATACCCATAATAACCTTATTGAGAAATGCCTCCATGAATTCATTAAAATATAAAGCTGAACTCGCACTAGTAAAAAATCAAAATATAGACATAACAAATTTTGAAGAGGAAATTAACAATTTTAAGGAAGGTTTTGCAAGAAATTTTGAATTAGCTAGTCGAAGATTTAAAACAGCTATTGACGAAATAGATAAAACCATTGATCATCTTCAAAAGACCAAAGAAGCATTGTTGTCTTCAGAAAATAACCTTCGTTTAGCCAATAACAAAGCAGAAGAATTAACAATTAAGAAACTAACAAGAGGAAACCCTACAATGACAGCAAAGTTTGAAGAACTATCTAATGAGCCTAATTAATTTATTGAAGAAAAACCTGTGAAAAAAATAATAATATTCAATTTGACAATTTTGCTCTATTCATGTTCATTTGGACAGACCTCAACAGAGCTCTACAATAGCAAAAATTATCAAGAGCTTGTTAAACTCGAAAAGAAAGCCGACATATTAACACCTGACGAATTATATATGGTTGGCTTTGCCTTTTTTCAGCTTGAAAATGATGCAAAGGCAATACAGTTTTATGATAAAGCAATAAACAAAGGGTTGGACTCTGCTTATGTACATTATCAGAAAGGACTTTCTTTAAGGTATTCAAAGCATTTTGAAGAAGCAATTACTGAATTTAACATTGCTATAAAAAAGCAACCGACAAATCAAATGTTCATGAGTGAGAAGGGATTTGTTTACTACTATTCTGGACAATTTGACAAGGCTTTACTTGTATTTCTTGAAGCTCAAAAGCTCCCTAATGAAATTCAAGCTCCATTTTATATGGTTCCTCATATTTACCAGCATAATATGGAATTTGACAAGGCATTAAAAGGTTTTTATGAAGGTTTAAATCATATTTCAAAGGATAATGAATGTTATATTTCAACTCTCACAGACATTGGTAAACTTGAGTTTACTGTTACAAAGGATTTTTCAAAATCTGCAAAAGCATACTTGCAAGCAATTAATCTTGCACCTAAAAATTATGAACTTTATCCCAAGCTAATTAAAGCATATAATGCTGAAAAAGAATATTCAAAAGCCGATAGCGTATTCTCATTAATGAAGATTGCTTACAAGAACAAAGAACTTTCAGAGGAGGAAATGAAATATAAAAATATTCCAATTGATGAATATGATTGGAATGGACAGAAAGTGACTGTTTACAAATATCTCGAAGACCCAAAAGAGAGTTTAGATATTTCTTATAATGTTTATTTACTAACAAAGGCAGGCGATAAAATTGAGAGAACTTTTATGGTTGAGAAAACTATACGATTACCAGATGGCGTAAAACATTTGCTATGTGAAAAAGACAAGAAATCAGGTTCACATATAACATATCCTTATGGTTGGCATACAGACACTATTTCGCTTGAAGATATAAAAAAAGCAATGGGGCTTGTTCTTGACGGTAAAATGAAACAAGCTGCATCATCAAATTTTGGCGACAAATGACAAAAGAACTGGTTGTAATTAGACATTTGAAATAGGACTTACCACTTTTTAGATTAATAAAAAATGGACTGGAAGAAAATAACGAATCATTTGTATCAGAATATAAAGCCAATTGATGGTCAAATACATTTAGTGATACAATTCCTCTAATACTGTACCTGATTAATTCATCTTTTGATAAAACAATTTTTATTTCATATGGATACTAAAGAATTAAAAAGGATTTTTTGGATTTTTATCATTGGGTCAATAATCATATTATGTGCCCCTTTTCTTCTTACCCATTTACCTCCTCTAATTTTATTTGATAAAATGGATGGGAATATAGGGGATACAATTGGTGGTATTACTGCACCTTTAGCAAGTTTATTAGGTTCTGTACTTGTATTTTATGCTCTAAAAGCCCAAATAAATGCAAATAAAATCATTCAGGATCAAATAAATGATCAGAAAACAAATGATGAAAATAGAAGAAGGGTACAGTATATATCAGAAAAAATTCAAATGATTAGAAATGACATTAATGATTTTTCTTATACCATTATGCCAATGAGGGATGTTAAATCACAATATAAAGGCTCTGATGCTTTTTCTATGTTTGTATCTGATCTTTTTGAATTTATTAAAATTAAAAAGGTTAAAGCATTTGATGGCTTTCCAAAATTGAGCGAATTAAATTATTTACTTAACTCTATTTATTTACTATTACAAGACATTGATAATGAAAATATCGCAAAAAGTGAGAAAGATTTTTTCTATTCACTCATTCAATATCAATACTCCTCAAAAGTAAACCCTGCATTTAAAGATATTATTCTAATGAGGAATCAATTTTTTGAACAGGCAGGTAATTTATCCCAGGATCATGTTAATACGATGAACAACCTTTTTTCAAAGGTGCAGCACTTTAATATATTGCTAAACGCACCAATTGTAATCTAGCTGATAATTGGGATTTAAGACTCTCTTTACTGTGAAACCAATTGCAAATGTTAGCTTCTCTTTTCAGCTTTGCAAAACTTGTTGTCTCAGTCAACAATTGAATATTTAAGCAGGAACACACAATAGATATAAAAAATGAACTGGAAAAAAATAACGAATCATTTGTATCAGAATATAAAGCCTATTGATGGCCGAATACAAACAAGAATAGACGATTCCAATAATACAGGAATTCAATTCAGTAATTTTTATATCGAATTTGATATGAATGAATTTATGTATGAAGATCCTTTCTATGGAGAGCAAGCCTCAGCCGACGTAGGAATGTTTATGGAATTAATTGATTTTTCAACTTATTATAAAATTAAAGAAATCAATGAATTAGAAAATAAATATTTTGAAAATAAAGATTATATATTGAACGGATTTTTTTCAAATTCTATTAATATCATTCCAAAGTATTTGAAATTTGGAGAAATTAATGATGATAGAATTGAGTTCGAAATGAACTATTCAATTACAAATAGCGATAGCTATGCAATGATGAATGGCACATATGATGAACATATGATACCATCAGGAACGATAAAATTAACTTTAAAAATATGTGAGCTAGTATTGCTGGCTAAAAATGAAACTGATTTGAAAAAATTAACCGAGAAATTAAATCCTGATATTTACGATTTACAATCAATAAGATCTAGGCGTGTAAAATCAGAATATAGAACATATGAGGAATACGAAATTAGATACAAAGACAAACGAGCTAAAGGGAATAGTAAGAAATGGTGGAAATTTTAAGTTAAAAGATAGCTGATATTTTAAAAGACGACATGCAAAACATAGGAAAATACTTTTATAGGCAAATATATTGGTTGGACTATGACAATTTCTCCAATCAACTTCCTGGAAAAGATTGGGTCTGTCTTGCTGTTGCAAACCAGCCTCCAGACATAGAAAAATTTGAAAAATTCGTTCGGACTGCAATTGCAAATAACATATTAGAATTTAAGGGTCATGGAAATTATGGTGCAAAACTTCACGACCTATTTGATGAAACATTAATAGAAATGGAAACTATGGAAAACTATGGAGAAATTAATGTTATGACCACATGGCACACCGATGAAACTCTTGCCGACACATTTTGGCAATGCTTCTTTGCCACATGTGTACCAGATACTGGAGACCTCGATAACATACAAATAATCTGCACGGACTTAGATGGAGTGAATAGAACGGATGAATTGAAAAGTTATATTAAAGAATTTGAGTTAGGTTGGTTACCGCCTTTAAATGCAGAATAATCTAGAGGCTAGATTTACACTATTTCTCCAACAAAATGGTATTAATGCAAAAGGGTGGGGGTAAACCCGACCCCTTCATATAACATATTAAGTTCAATCTCTATACATTTCACAAAGAAAATATCCTCAAAAGTGAATTAAGCTAAACCTCAACCTTAACCTTAAGCTTTTCATTTATTTTCCCCATTCACCTATAATCAAAGAATAAACCCCCGAATCTAAAAACTTACCTTGATAATAATAGTTTTCTCTATAATAAGCTTCCCGCTTGAAATTATTCCTTTCTAATACAGAAATAGAAGCATCATTATCCGGATTCACTACTGCTTCCACACTGTGCAGATTCATTTGGGTAAATCCATAATCGAGCACTGCTTTCATGGCTTCGTTCATAATACCTTTACCCCATTGTTCAGGATCTAAAATATAGCCTATTTCGGCTCTGTAATGTTCTTTGGTAATCCTCCAAAAACCAATTGTTCCAAGGAGTTTTGGATCTTCTTTAAAGCTTATTGCCCATAGTATGCCATCATTGGCTTTATAGTTGTTGGCTATTTTATCAATCAGTTCATAGATCACGTCCAGGGAATCAGCTAAGGGTCTGTCTATGTAGTGCATGACCTTTGGATTGGATCTTAAATGGAATAGGATTATTTTAATTATAAATATCTAGTCAATTTTAGAAACAGATAAGGATTATTTTTTCATCCTTATATACTAGTCACCTAACATTCCGAAAACAAAAATCGTAACTTTACAAAATGAACAAAGATTTAACTACATCTGATTTACATAGAAAGAATATTCTGAACAATAATTATGCTATAGATATAGTCTACGATGAAATTTCTTTCCCAGGTGTAATGTTTGAAAACAAATATAGATTCACTAAAAAGCAAGTATCGGAATTTTTCGAAATTGACGATAGAACTGTCGATAGATATATTGAAAATAACAAGTCAGAATTTGAAGAATCAGGATACGAAATTTTAACAGGAAAGAGACTGCAAGACTTTAAGTTAGCTTATGGTAACGACACAAATGTCGCTACCATAGATGAATCACTTAAAAAAACTTCAGTTTTAGGAGTTTTCACATTTAGAGCATTCCTTAATATTGGAATGATTTTAACGGAAAGTGAAAAAGCAAAATTATTACGAGCTTTTATATTAGACATAGTAATAGATGCTATTAATCAAAAACTTGGTGGAAATACCAAATATATAAATCAAAGAGAAGAAGAATTCTTATCAAGTGCTTTAAAAGAGCATAATTACAGAATAGAATTTATAAATGCGCTCGATAATTACGTTGAACCAAATAAATTAAAATATGCTCAATTAACCAATAAAGTATATAAAAGCATCTTTAAAGAAGATGCTAATGAATATCGTCAAATATTAAAATTAAAGGATAAAGAAAGTGTAAGGTCAACAATGTATTCAGAAGTATTGGATTTAATTTCAAGTTATGAAAATGGATTTGCTGACTATTTAAAAAAACATTTTGAAAATGTAAATAGAAAATTAGGTCTGTCAGAAACAAACGAATTATTCTACCAATTTGAAAATTTAACAAATTCTATTTACGAACCCTTAAGAGAAAAAGTTAGAGGATTAATGGCAAGTAGAGATATGGCTTTTAGGGATGCTTTGCACGAGAAATTAAAAAATTATATTACTCATACTTCAACAGAAGAATTTGATATGTTTCTTGGAGAAAAGAGTATGGAATTAGAGGAGCGAATTCTTAACAATATTGATGTGTTTAAAAGATTAAAAAATAGATAATGGAAACATATATTTATTTTGATATTGAACACGCAATACGCACTCACGATTTTATAATCAAATATTCCGGAGGAAATTCTGGAATAATTGAAATTGGAAAGGTTGAAAGTGTTCTAGAACATATACAGAATGATCTTTACTATCCAGAATTTGAGGATAAACTAACTCACCTTGTTTTTTCTGTAAACAAATTTCACGCCTTTATTGATGGAAATAAAAGAACATCCATCGCTTTAGGAGCATACTTGTTAGAGGTTAATGGAATTGAATACTGTATTGATAAGTTCATTATTGAAATGGAAAATATCGCAGTGTATGTTGCAGATAATAAAATTGATAGGGAACTATTACATGAAATAATCAGTTCGATATTAACAGAGGATGATTATAATGAAGAACTAAAATTAAAAATAATAGATGCATTAAGCGAATAAATAACATTGGGTAACAAAGTATATAAAAATAGTGGGGTAGCTAAAATCAAACAAACTACATAAAATAAAAGTCATTTAATATCAGAAAAGTAGTACATCAAATCCGCTACTTTCATAAAAATCATCGTTAGACTATTGCGATAATTAATTATCCCATTCACTTATAATCAAAGAATAAACCCCAGAATCTAAAAACTTACCCTGGTAATAATAGTTTTCTCTATAATAAGCTTCTCTCTTGAACTTATTCCTTTCTAATACTGAAATAGAAGCATCGTTATCCGGATTTACTACTGCTTCTACACTGTGTAGATTCATGTGGGTAAATCCATAATTGAGCACTGCTTTCATGGCTTCGTGCATGATTCCTTTTCCCCAATGTTCCGGATCTAAAATATAGCCGATTTCAGCTCTGTAATGTTCTTTCGTAATGCGCCAAAAGCCAATTGTCCCCAGCAATTTCGGATTTTCTTTAAAGCTTATTGCCCATAGAATTCCGTCATTGGCTTTATAGTTGGTGGCTATTTTATCAATCAGTTCATATACAACATCTAAAGATTCAGCTAAAGGTCTGTCTATGTAGTGCATGACCTTTGGATTGGATCTTAAATGGAATAGGTCGTGAACATCATTTTTTGATAATTCTCTCAAAATTAATCGGTCAGTTTCCAGTATTGGAAACTGTTTGAATTCTAGTTCCAGCATATTTTGTTTTAATTAAAAACACCCTTGAAGTTTGGGTTAGATTCAAGGGTATTTATTTTTTATAAATTATTGGATATTGTCTAATTACCGTTGGAGTTAGAGCAATTTCCTTTGAATACTTAAGAGTTTCAATATAGCTTGGCATTGTACTCAGGCCGTACGGGCCCCTACTTTTTTGCAATCGCCAAAAAAAGTAGGCAAAAAACGCTTGCCAAATCAAGGCAGCTAAGCTCATTTGCTTGCCCACTTGAAAACATGTATCAGGCTCCAGCGCCCCAGAATCTTTTGACCTTTTAGCGTCGTCACGAATGTCAAAATATTCAATGCGCTCTGCATTCCCTCCATGCCTTTCCTGATGAAGTTTTCAATGCTCTGATTTGGCGTTAAATATAAATACTCCCATAAATTATAAATAAGCTAAACTATAGCCCAATTATTTATTTATCCATTATGGTTTCACTATTTCAGTCTCAAAAGATTATGTTCCTTAAGCCTTAATGGGCGACAGATTTTGGAGTCAAAGTTTCAGAAATCTGTCGCCCCTGTAGGGCTTTATTAAACTAAATCTTTAACACAGGGCTTCACCCTGTGCTATTATCTGACGCACTTTCAGCGCTTTAATATTACCTAGTATTTATCTATATTAAATCATAAATAATTTAGACAAGAGACACCATTAACCATTATCCATTTAATGTCGTTTAGTTAAGCTGAACACAATAATGCCACCCCTATGGGGGCTAATTGACACTAGTCATATTTCACTATAATAATGTCACCCCTATTGGGGTTATATTTCCTTAACTAAAAGAGATTGATTAACCATTAACCACTAACCATTATCCATTATCCATTATCCTTTATGGCTTCACTATTTCAGCGCCTTCTGAATCTAATTCTATAACTTTATAGCCTAGTTTTGCTATTGTAGGGCCTATTTTAGCCATATCACCGGCAAAAACCAAATTCATTTTATCTTTATTAATGTACTTTTTAATTAGGCCATCAATTTCGCCCTTATTAATATTATTTAGTATTTTGTTTTGTTGATCAACATAGTCTGCTGCTAAATTATATCTGAGAATGTTAGATATAAAGCCTGCTTTTTGAAATCCGGTTTCATATTTACGGGCATCACTTTGACCAATTGCATTCTTCATAAAGCTTAATTCCTCAGCAGTTATTCCTGTAGTATTATAGTTTTTAAACTCTTTCACTAATTCTACTAATGCACTATCTGTCGCAGCAGATTTTATACCGGATGAAAATGTAAAACTACCGGTATATTCATTTCCACTGAAACCACTTCTTGCACCATAAGTCCAGCCTTTGTCTTCACGAAGATTTAAATTTACCCTGCTGTTAAATGCGCCTCCTAATGGAAAATTCATTAAGTTAGATTTATAGTATTCACCTAAGGCATCATACTTTAAGTCGGTAACGTAACCTACTCTGAATTCAGATTGTGCTGCTTTAGGGATATTAACTATATAAGCCGTATTTTCTTTAGGGTTAAGTGCTTTCGGTAACACCGGCAGATTAACTTTATTATCGGGTAGTTTTTTAAGTATTGATTGCAATGTTTTTGTTTCTGCATCATTCATATCACCAACAACAACTACTCTCATTTCATTGTGGCTAAAATATTTTGAATAATAATCTTCAATGTCTTTTAGACTTATATTATCTAAGGTAGTGGTAGTTCCGGTATTCGGAATTCCTAATATATTTTTATCGCCATAATTAATCTTTGCATAAGCAACTGAAGAAACATAGGCGGCCCTGGTTTTATTATTCTTTATACTTTCCTTAGTTTGGTTCTTGATTCTATCAAAAGTCTCGGGTAAAAACTTAGGGTTTAATAACCTGTCTTCTAGTATTTGCAAGGTAGCATTCATGTTTTTCTTCAAACATCTTATGTTCACTGTGGTTTCATCTAAATCAGAATTCACATTTATGCTACTTCCCAGTTTGTCTAACATAACACTCATTTCTTCAGAAGAATGATTTTTAGTATCCTCGTTCATCAAACTGGAAAATAATTGAGCTGTGCCGGCTTTTGACAGATCATTTTGCTCAACCATCCTTCCTCCTTTAAATCCGAGGGAAATAACCACAACCGGCAACTCATTCTCCTTAGTAGTGATCATTTTAATATCGTCAGCTTGTGATTTTGTATAAGCAGGTACCTTAATTACCGGATTAGGGCCTGAACCTGGCATTTTATTTCTATCAAAATTATCTTTAGCCTTGGTATATTTTAAACCATCATAGCCATAATTTGGGGCAACATAAGATCCTTGTGAAACTGTATAATTATCTTCTGCTGCTTTTACATTTTCATTGCCTTTGGTAAGTACACTTAATATTACCATTGGTTTTCCTTTGAGATACTTATTATAAACCCTTACAACGTCATCCTTAGTTAATGCTTTATATTCATTTAAGAGGGTAACAATGTAATTCGGATTACCGGTAAAAGTCTGAAAAGATGCTAATCTTGATACTTTCCCTGACACACTTTCTAATCCATACACCGTCCTTGCTTCACTGGATGCTTTAAATTTATTGATATCATCATCACTTACCCCTTTTTTCTCAAACTCTTCCATTGCCATCCTGATTTCTTTTTCCATTTCAGACAATTGAGTCCCAGGTTTAGGCATAATACTGAATTCAAAAGTACCCGCTAATTCATCTGTTTCATTACTAGCTGTAGCATTAAGTGCTTTTTGTGTTTTAACAAGTCTCTGATACAATATAGAATTGTTATCACCTCCTAATATTTTTGCCAGGCAATCTAATGCCACCTCATCTTTGTCAAAAGCAGGAACACCTGTTACTGCTGTAACCAACATAGGAATTTTAGCATATTGATCAACCATACTGGCATACCTGTCTTTTTCAATAACTACCGGAGCAAGCTTCACTTTTTCCACACCAGGACATTTTGGAATAGAACCAAAGTATTTTTCAACTAATGCTATTACCTCCTTTGGGTTAACATCACCACCAATGCTTAATACTGCATTATTGGGGCCATACCATCTCAGAAAGAAATTCTTAAGATCATTTACATTTACTCTGTTTAAATCTTCTATGTATCCTATAGTAAGCCATGAGTACGGGTGTCCATATGGATATAAATTCTTAGATAGTGTTTCACCCACTAAACCATATGGTCTGTTGTCATAATTCTGACCTCTTTCATTTTTAACAGTGGCTCTTTGTACTTCAAATTTTTGTTGGGTTACTGCATCTAATAAAAAGCCCATCCTGTCAGCTTCTAACCATAGCATTTTTTCTAATTGATTACTAGGCACAGTTTCAAAGTAATTTGTTCTATCCGTATTAGTTGAGCCATTGAGAGTACCTCCGGCTTCTGTGATTATTTTAAAGTGTTGTTCATCTGCAACATGATCACTACCCTGGAACATCATATGTTCAAAGAAATGCGCAAATCCTGATTTAGCTATTTGTTCACGTGCAGAACCAACATGGTAAGTAACATCAACATGGACAATAGGATCACTATGATCTTCATGTATGATAAGTGTTAAGCCATTTGATAATACATACTTTTCATAAGGTATTACTATCTCAGATTCTGATGTTTTAGTAATCTTTTCAATAAGTTTAGTCTGGGCATTGACTGAAGTAAAAGCAAATAGCCCAAGGATAATAATTAAAACATTCTTGTTCATATTTTTATATTTAGAGCTCGAATGTAGTGATATTAAACTAAAGTTTTAAAGTATTAATAGTTGAATTATACTAAAAAAAGGTTAAGGTTGAGATTAAGGTTGAGGTTAAGCTTGCTTCAGGTCGCGGTTATCAACGGGTATTTGTCTGAATACATTTAAAATTAGTGTTTAGAATTCAATGTTGTTAGTTAAGGGTTAATATTTTTTGCCGAGTCGCGGAGTTGCGGAGGCACGGAGTTGCTGCTAATTTGCTATTTTGCTTATTTGCTTTTCTTTCTAGACGGTTTATTTTGTTTTCATAGACGATTCGAGAATCGCCATTAGCTACAGGTACAAGGATTCTGAGAATTATCAAATTCTGTAAATTCTGATTCTGACAGAAGCGGTGCTGAATTACAAAATACATAATATTAAAGCGCTGAAAGTGCGTAAGATAATAGTACAGGGTGAAGCCCTGTGTGAAAAGTCTAGTTTAGAAAAGCCTACCATATATACACATCTAATCAATCTCAATTAAAATGTGCCGTGCCTAAGGCACTCTATTTATGTATTCCTTTTGGACAACGGATTGAAATCCGTTGCTACAAAATGCTTCGAGCCCAAGGCTCTAAAATTTGTATTAAAGAGGCGTGGCCTCGACCAATTTTGTAGCCCCAGATTTCAATCCGGGGAAATAAATTGACATCTTTATTGATTAAATATTTACAATTCTTATCCTATTTAACATAATGTAGATCACCTTTAGATCACACTGCGGTCGAACCGCTGTCGAATGGCTGTTGGATCGTTGTCCGTTGGTCGGGATCGATTTTCGTTTGGGTGTTGTTTATATGTAGACCGCGAATTTCCCAAGCGGGATTAAATGTTAATAGTACAAAATCAAAAAAGCTAACTAGCTCCATATAAGGAGCTTAACAGCGCATTTAAAAGGGATCTATTTTCACAATGGGCTTTTAATTTCGAATATAAAAATAGAATGGCAGTTCAATGTTTCGCTCCTCTGGAGCGAGTTGTGTGGGTGTGTGTTTTTCTATTAACATTTAACCCCGCTGGGGATATTCGCGGCAAACTTTTCTTGAATACAATTATCATAAAATATACTTCAATTCGAGTTTACGAGAATTTGTTCCTTCTCCAATTTTTTTAATTGGAAAAGGTGGCACCATAGGAGACGGATAAGGTGAGGCCGTGAAGATGGCATTGCTGGTTTCTCGCCTAGGTCTCATTAAGCTTGAATCTCTTGCAATTTGGGCGCCCGTGAAGGGGGCCTCTACATATTTTTTCTAGAATTTGAGAAGGTGGCACAACTTGTTGTGACGGATGAGGTTCAGCCGCGAAGATATCCGCGAACATCCTTTAATCCTTAAATCTTAAAATCCTAATTCAGACAAATTGATAGACTCGAAATCCTACTAATCCTTATAATCCTACGAATCCTAATTCTGGCGAAAACAATGCTGAAGTCCATTCACAATTCTTTTTCATATTTAACAGAATTAGATCAGCTTTAGATCACCTTGCGGTCGAACCGCTGTCGAATGGCTGTTGGATCGTTGTCCTATGGTAGTTAGGCTAGGTCAGTATGCAAAAGTAAATAGGCGAATCAGCAAATTGGCAGCGACTCCGCAACTCCGCGACTCCGCAAAAGAATTAATTATTAATCAAAGTGATTTAAATAAGCTGAATACAATAATGCCACCCCTATGGGGGCTATTTGATGCCTGCCATATTTTACTATAATAATGTCACCCCTATTGGGGCTAAAATTCCATTGGGCTGTAAATAAATAATTTATCCACCTTAAAATAGACCAGAGGCTTTTTTAATAATGAATAAGCTTCACGGGTTAACTTATAAAGACATACTAAATAACATCAGGTCTTCAGAATCCTCCTTTAGCTTTATCAATCTTTCAAATTGAAGCCCAATTTTTTTTAATAAATTTATGGATGAGGTATTTTCCGGTAGGGTAATAGCTAGTATTGTATTTAAATTTAAATCTGATTTAGCCATTTTTAAAACACCCATTGATGCTTCATATGCATAGCCTTTTGCTTCATATTCTGGCAAAAGTGCAAAGCCTAAATCAATATCATCTAAAACATCTCTTTTAATCAGTCCACACATTCCGATTGCATGATTGTTGTCTTTTAGTTCAATTTTAAATAAGCCAAAACCGTTTTTATTATAACTCTCAATAGGACCTGATGTCAGGTAATTTTCTGCATCCTGAATTGTCTTAATATTTCTGTCGCCTATGTATTTGATCCAGCTTGGGGTATTGAGCAGCTTAAGGATGAAAGGGGCATCACTTATGTTTAACTCACATATTATTAAGCGGTCTGTTTCTATTGGTTTCATAGTATTTAATAATTCTTCACTGCTTCAACTAAAGAAAGATCATCAGGCGTTAACACTATCTTTTTGTCTGTATTAGTTAATAAGATCACATAGTTCCTTTTTTGAGTGGCGTACCATGTCATTTTACCTTGTTTTCTGTTATAAAAATAACCATAATAACCAAAAAGGCCACCATTTCCGAAAGTCCTGATATTAAACTTCATATCATCTTGGGCAACCGGATAAATATCCTTTATTGAACTGAGTGGAATTTCAATGCTTCCGATTGGTCTTGTAATATAAAGTGAGTCGAGTTTAATTTCATATTGGGTCGGACTAAACAGATATGAAATCAGAAAGATTGACCCAAAGACTACAAAACTTAAAATCAAAGAAACTGGAATTGATAAACTTCCCGGGTTTTTCTTTAAAGCTAAATAAAGTGTAGTTATGCAAAAAATAACTAGAATAGGAAGTAATATATAGGTAATAACCCATGAAATTTTATCGAGTGAGGCTTTGAATATCATATAGTATTTATTTGGTTTTAATAATTACAATAAAATTGATCATTACGTTTCTATTAATATAATTTTTTCTACTAAACTATATATAATGCTCCTGTTTAATTAATAAGACTCTTATCTAATTACCGTATGAATTCGAGCTATTTCATTTGAATACTTAAGAGTTTCAATTAAGCTTGGCATTGTCCTCATGTCCCGACCGAAAAGGTACGGGATCTAAGGACCGGACGGGTCGCAGATCCCGTACCTTGGTCGGGGCAGTTACTTTTTTGCAGTCGCCCAAAAAAGTAACCAAAAAAGGCTTGCCAAATCAAGGCAGCTATACTCATCTGCTTGCCCACTTGAAAACCTGTATCAGGCTCCAGCGCCCCAGAATCCTTTGACCTTTTAGCGTCGTCACGAATGTCAAAATATTAAATGCGCTTCCTGCCCTCCTTGCCTTTCCTGATCCAGTTTTCAATGCTCTGATTTGGCTTTAAAGAAAAAATTAACATTCTTTAAAACATACAATTATCAAGCCCTAACGGGGCGTCAGATGTTAGCACAGGGTGTTAGCCCTGTGATTCAAAAGTTTATATTCCTCAAGCCCTACAGGGGCGACAGATTTTGGAGTCAAACTTTCAGAATCTGACGCCCCTGTAGGGCTTTATTAAACTAAATCTTTAACACAGGGCTTCACCCTGTGCTATTATCTGACGCACTTTCAGCGCTTTAATATTATTAAACCAATTATTTACTTATCTTAAATCATACAAAATTTAGATCTGAGCCTAATTATACTATCCGCCGCTTCTCTTAGTATTATTAAATCCCTTTTCAATGAGGAGCTTTATTACTTTTTCTACGTGATTGCCTTGTACTATTATCTCTCCATCTTTAACTGCTCCACCTCCTCCGCATTTTGATTTAAGGTATGAACCCAATTCTTTTATTTCTGTATCAGAACCCTTGAAACCAGTTACTAATGTTACTTCTTTTCCACCTCTTTGTTTTCGATCTAAAGTAACTCTTAAAATTTGCTTGTTTTCAGAAGTTTTTTGTTCAGTATCGTTTTCATCATCATCAAAAAAGTTTCTGGTAGATCCAGGATCGGTACTATAAACAAGTTTGTTATCTGAATTTTTCTTACTCATGGTACTATCAGTTTAATTGCTTGCGGAATAACTTCAATTTCTACTTTATTCTTTTTAATTTTTCTATATTCTCCATCTACGTGTAAATGGATTTTCTTAGGTGTTTCTACTGTTATTTTTTTTGACTTAAACCTGAATACCCAATCGAGTTTATCAATTTTATTAGCTACTATCTTTGGCAAATCTTTAATGAGTTTTAGAAATCCTACTTTCTTAAATACCGTTATATCCAGCACTCCATCAGTTAAGTCAGCACCCGGTGCTACCTCAAAACTATATCCATACATGGGTCCGTTAGCAATAACCATTATTAAATATTCTCCATTGTAGGTGGTATCATCGGCAGTAATTATGTAGCTTTTGGCTTTATATTTCCATACTTTACTCGCAAATAACCAAACATATAACCAGAACCCTCGATATTCTCTTTCTCTTATTATTTTAGTCAGATAACCGTCAAAACCAATTCCTGCTAAATTAATAAAGTATTTCTTATTGAGTTTTACTGCATCAATATGTTTCCAATTCATTGTATTTATGAACTGCATGGCTTTTTTGTAATCTAAGCCGATTCCGGTATGTCTTGACAGGCCATTCCCGGATCCTGATGGTATTATGCCCACATAAATATCAAATCCAATAACTGCCTGTATACATTCATTTATAGTTCCATCACCTCCAGAGATCAGGAGAACGTCAAAGCCTTCTGCCACTATTTGTTTAGCTAATGCAGTTGCGTGTTTTCTATGCGTGGTTTTAAAGAAGGTAATAGCAAAAGCCGTTGGATCTAATGCCTCAATAAGATGTTCTTCTTTAAAAACATCTTTTTTAACTCCTGATTTGGGATTCATTATACAAGCTAATCGTAACACCGTATCTATAATTTTGCGTTAAGGTAATCCAATACCATGAAATCAAGTCCGTTTATACCAATTTGCGAATTGGAAAATATTACTATTCCGATATTTTTATCCGGTATGAATCCACAGAAAGTACGTGATCCATTACTGGCTCCTATATTAGCCAGGGTATAATTTTTGTTGTTGGTATTAATAATATGCCATCCTATCCCTGAATAAGTTTCTTTTGAGAGTTTAGTGGGAATGATCTGATTGTTTCCACTTACCATTGATTCTTTTTTAGGGAATGGAAGCTTCCCATTCATTAATAATTGAATAAATTTTGATAGGTCAATTATATTAGAACATATCCCTAAAGTGCCATTGAAAATTCCATATTGAATATTAGCGGTATTTAATTTCTTTGATAAACTGTATCCTTTTATTACTTTATCACTATTAAAAGAATAGAATCCTATACTATTTAGATTCAGGGTATTCTTATAGTAGGTTTCAATTAGTTGCTCTATAGTTTTATTTGTAAGTTTCTCAAGCATTAGCTGTACAAATACAAAATTGGTATGATTATAAAGATATTCATTTTTATACTTTTCAGGTATTATAAATCCATTGTAAAACTCCAGGAGCTTTTGTTTATCGTAATGCTGATAAGGTTGATTTACAATTAATTGTGTTTCACCAATATTCTTTGGCAATCGGGGGAAAGGGGTTTTATAAATAAGATAATCAAGCACAGTAATATTAGCCAAAGCCGGATTATTAAATTCTGGCCCAAGATATTTCACCATTGTGCTATCTAATGATATAATTCCTTTCTTTTCAATTTCCAGACATAAGTAAGTCAACAACATCTTACTGACATCCCCCAATTCAAAAATGGATTTATCGCTTAACTTTTCCAGGCTGTCAATATACCTACTGCCAAATGAAAAGACCTGAATACTATCTTTTGTGATTACAGAAATTAATATGCCAGGGACCTTCTTCTTATCAATCCTGGCTTCTTTAAGTATGAGTCTTTGAAGATCGGCCTGTAAGTCCTTTTTGCTTTGAGAACTTACATCCTGACTCAAATTTAATATTAATAAGATCAATATAAATCTTAGCAAATACATTATATCTTTTTCCCTTTTAAGGAGCTTAAAATAGCTTTATCCATCGCTTCCTGTGCCAAAGGTTCTGAATAGGCATTTAATTCTTCCAGGCATTGATAAATAAGATCTTTATCTCTGGCTTCTATTGATTCCAACAGTTTAGATTGTAAGCTTAAAATTGTATCTATATTTTTATCTGACAACCAGTCTTTATTTTGGTTTAGAAATTTATTGGTAGCTGTTACATTTGCGTTTGCTTCATTAATAGCTTCCAGTAATGCTTTAGTCTTCATATCGGCTTCAGCATTTTGAATAGAATCTATTAACATTAATGCCATTTCTTCTTCACTTATATCATAGGTTGACTTTATTTCAATTTCCTGTTCAGTATTGGATCTTAACTCTTTAGCTTTTACTTTTAATATGCCATCTGCATCCAGGGTAAATACAATTTCGATTTTAGGAATCCCCGCAGGCATGGGAGGAATACTGGCAAGAATAAATTCAGCTAGTTTCCTGTTATCACTTACCAATTCTCTTTCACCCTGGTAAACCGATATCTTGAGATTTTTTTGTCCATCTACCGATGTGGTATATTGCCGGCCAGCCTGAAAAGG
>Ga0193744_1000135_pt1 | contig 25503 bp, 30 predicted proteins | sample L1a1metaG_FD_143056 | JGI IMG/M metagenome (GOLD analysis project Ga0193744, IMG submission 143056) | Soil microbial communities from a riparian zone of the East river system, Colorado, United States - L1a1 | ecosystem: Environmental > Terrestrial > Soil > Riparian zone | place: USA: East River...
CCACGGCCTAACGACGATGAAATTCAAAGAAATATCGGAAATGAGCAGCGATGAGTTGCTGACGAAAAAGCGTGATATGCGGCAGGAGAGCCTGCACCTGCGTTTGCAACAGCAAAGCGGCCAGCTAGAGCAGCCCAGTCGGTTGCGTCTCCTGCGCCGACAAGTGGCCCAGGTTGAAACGGTCCTCTCGCAACGCGCGGCGAAAGCGGAAAAGAAATAGCATTTTATGGCCGAAGAAAATCAGCAAGCGACGAGCGCGAGTAAGGAAAAGCGCGGCGCCCGAAAGACCCGCATTGGCGAGGTTATGTCGAGCGGAATGAACAAGACCATCATCGTCCGGACGGTGACGCGGGTTCCGCACGCGAAATTCGGCAAGATTGTGAAGCAAATGAGAAAATTTTACGCGCACGACGAAGAGAACAAGGCCAAGACCGGCGACACTGTTCGGATCATGGAAACACGGCCGCTGAGCAAATTGAAACGCTGGCGGCTGGTGGAAGTGGTGGCGAAATAGCGGACGTGGGAGAGGAAGATTGTTTATGGTTTACCTGAGATCGAGACTCGACGTGGCCGACAACAGCGGCGCCCGGATGGCGACGATGATTGGCGTGATCGGCAAGGGGACTGCGCAATCGGCCGGGATTGGAGATGTCATTGTCGCCAACGTCAAGGAGGCAAGTCCTACTGGCACGGTGAAAAAAGGCGAGGTCGTTCGAGCCGTGCTGGTGCGGACGCGGCATCCGATCAAACGCGCGGACGGCTCGATCCTGCGTTTCGACAACAACGCCATCGTGATCATCGACAAAGATTTGAACCCGCGCGGCACCCGCATTTTCGGGCCGGTCGCGCGTGAATTGCGCGAGCGTAATTTTATGAAAATTGTCTCGCTCGCTCCGGAAGTTTTATGAATCGGATCAAGCTGCACGTCAGGAAAGGCGACAACGTCGAGGTCATCTCTGGGAACTTCAAAGGGTCGTCGGGGAAGGTGCTCGAAGTGATCGCTCGCAAGGAACGCGTGTTGATCGAGGGCGTGCGGATGATCAAGAAGCACCTCAAGAAATCGCAGGACAATCCGCAGGGCAAAATCGCCGAGCGCGAGGGCCCGATCCACATCTCGAACGTGAAAGTGCTCGAACGAGGGGAACGCGCGGCGAAGGGCAAGGGTAAGAAGAAGGCTGCGAAAGAAAAGACTCCCAAGGCCAAGGCCTCCAAAGAGAAGGAATCGAAAGAGGAATAGGGCCTGACCCATGAAAAACGAATTTTATCAGCATTACAAAGACCGCGTGATGCCGGCGCTGCAAAAACAGCACGGCTACAAGAACCACCATCAGGTCCCGAAAGTGGAGAAGGTGGTGATCAATACTTCGGTCGGCTCGCAATCGGACGTGAAGCAGGCGCTGGAAGACGCGAAGGCTGAGCTGGCTTTGATCAGCGGCCAGAAGCCTTCCGAGACGCGGGCCAAGAAGAGCATCGCGAATTTCAAGCTGCGCCAGGCCCAGGCGATCGGCGCCAAGGTGACCTTGCGCGGCGACCACATGTATGAATTCCTGGAGCGCTTGATCAAAGCCGCGCTGCCGCGCATTCGCGATTTTCGCGGGGTTTCACCCAAGGGTTTCGACGGCCACGGGAACTACACGCTGGGCGTTTCGGACCAGGCGATTTTCCCCGAAGTCGAGCTCGATAAAATCAAGCGCAACATCGGATTTGATGTTACCATCGTCACCACCGCGCGGACGAACGAGGAAGCCAAATCGCTCTTGAGCGAAATGGGAATGCCGTTCAGCGACCGGGCCAAGAAACCCGTCGCAGCCGCGCCAGCCGCCGAAGCCACCGTTTAAATGAGCACAGTTACCGATCCTATTGCCGACCTTCTCGCCCGCGTGCGCAATGCCGCGAACGCGCAGAAGACAGAGATGTTTGTTCCGTACTCAAAAATCAAGGCGGAGATCGTACGCATTTTGAAAGACGAAGGCTACATCACCGATTACTCCGTGGATACGGAGGCGGCTCATCCGCGGATCAAAATCACGAATAAGATGGCGAACCGCGTCAGTGCGATCACAGGCCTGAAACGCGTCAGCCGACCCGGCTTGCGCCGATACGTCGGCGCGCAGGAAATTCCACGCGTGCTTGGCGGAATGGGCGTGTCGATTCTTTCCACGCCGCGCGGAATTCTCTCGGGACGCGAAGCGAAAAAACAAAACGTGGGAGGCGAGCTGCTGGCCTACGTCTGGTAGCGCTTCGTAAATTTTATGTCACGTATCGGAAACAAAGCCGTCGAGATTCCCGACAAGGTGAAGGTGAACATCGGAGCCGATGGCGCCGTGGCCGTGGAAGGTCCGAAAGGCAAATTGAGCTGGAACCTGCCGCGTGAAATCAAGGCGAGCGTGAAGGACAACCGCGTGTCGCTCGTGCGCGACGCGGAGACACGGAGCGTGAAAGCGTTGCACGGTCTCTCGCGCAGTCTCGTTCACAACATGGTCCAGGGTGTGAGCGAAGGCTTTTCCAAGAATTTGGAGATCGAGGGCGTCGGTTTCAAAGCGGCCGTGCAAGGCTCGAACCTCAATCTCGCTCTCGGGAAATCTCACCCGATTCTGTTTCCCATTCCCAAGGAAATCAAAATCACCGTGACCGATAACACCAAGATCGCGATCGCGGGCATCGACAAGAAATTAGTCGGCCAGGTGGCGGCAGACATTCGCCGGTATTACCCGCCCGAGCCTTACAAGGGCAAGGGCGTACGTTACGCGGGTGAAGTCGTCCGCCGCAAGGAAGGCAAGACCGTTCAATAGTTATGGCAGCGCGCGATCGTAAAGAAATCAGGCACCGCATTCACACGCGGATCAGGAAGAAGGTCAGTGGTACTGCGGAGCGTCCACGCCTCGCTGTGCATTTTTCAGGCAAACATGTCTACGCACAGGTGATCGACGACGATGCGGGCCGGACCCTGGCCGCAGCCGCGACCACGGAAGAGAAGCTTGCCGGCAAAACCACGGCGCACGCAAATCGCGCGTCGGCGGAGAAGGTAGGCAAGGCAATTGCCGAGCGTTTGCTCTCGAAGAAAGTCGATAAGGTCATCTTTGATCGCGGCGGTTTTCTTTATCACGGAAAAGTGAAAGCTCTCGCGGACGCGGCGCGCGAAGGCGGCCTCAAATTTTAGAACATCATGGCACAACCACACAGCGGCGGCGGCAGACGGCAGGAACGCCAGACAGACAAGAGCTCAGCGGCGAGAGGCGACACGACCGAGAAGGTGGTGTTCATCAATCGCTGCGCGAAGGTCGTCAAGGGCGGCCGGCGTTTCAGTTTCAGCGCCTTGATTGTCGCGGGCGATCACGATGGCAAAGTCGGCGTCGGATTTGGCAAGGCGAACGAAGTTGCCGAGGCGATCCGAAAAGCTTCGGAAGCCGCGCGCAAGTCGATGGAGAAAATGTCGCTGCACGAAAACACAATTCCGCACGAGACCATCGGCGAGTACGGCGGCGGACGCGTCTTGCTGCGTCCCGCTTCGCCCGGCACAGGCGTGATCGCGGGTGGCGGCGTTCGCGCGGTGGTGGAAGCCGTGGGTATTCGCGACGTGCTGGCGAAGTCGCTCGGCTCCAGCAATCACTCGAACGTGGTGAAGGCCACGATTGAAGCGTTGCGCGCCTTGCGCCGGCGCGATGAGATTTTGAAGACGCGCGGCATTCGGCTGAACGACGGGAAAGGCGAGCAATCATGATCGGCCTGCATAATATGCGCACGCGGCCGGGCTCGAAGCATCGCGTAAAGCGACTCGGCTGCGGAGAAAGCTCCGGTCACGGCAAGACGAGCGGCAAGGGGCACAAGGGACAGAAGGCGCGCTCCGGCGGCAGCCTCCGCCTTGGGTTCGAAGGCGGCCAGATGCCGTTGATCCGGCGTTTACCAAAGCGTGGTTTCAATAACGCCGCGTTCCATAAGAATTACGCCATCGTGAATTTGAGCGACCTCAGTTCCTTCAAAGAAGGCACGGTCGTGAACGAACAGCTGCTGCGCGATTCGAAATTGATTCGCGGTAACGGAGCGGGCTTGAAGATCCTCGGAGGCGGTGAATTGAAACATGGCCTCACGATCGAGGCGGATAAGGTGAGTGGTTCCGCCCGCGAGAAAATTGAGAAGGCCGGCGGCACGGTAACGGTGCGCGTGAAGCCTGAACAAGGGCCTCGGGTCACGGACGAACCATCGCAACCCTCGGACACCGCAAAGACCGCGAAGACCGAGACGAAAGCGGCCCCGAAAGCCAAGGCCAAGAAGAAGGCGTCTCCAAAAAAGGCAGCGGGCGCCAAATCCGCGGCGAAGAAAAAATCATCGGGAAAGAAGTAGTTCTCCGATTGATCACGAATTCCTAGGCGATGGTTTCGGCGTTTCTAAACACCCTCAAGATACCGGAACTGCGCCGCCGCATCTTGTTCACGCTGGCCGTGATCGTGATCGTGCGTCTCGGCGCCGCCATCACCACGCCGGGCGTCAACCAGGCGGTGATCCAGGAGTGGTTCCGCACCTCGCTGACGGAAAAACAGGGCGGAAATGTCGCAGCCCTCTTCAATTTATTCAGCGGCGGCGCGTTGGAAAACTGCGCAATCTTTTCGCTGGGGATCATGCCCTACATCAGTGCATCGATCATGCTGCAACTGCTCACGGCGGTCATTCCGCAGCTGGGTCGCTTGGCCAAGGAAGATGGCGGCCGCCAGAAGATCATGCAATACACGCGCTATGCGACGGTGTGTCTTTGCCTGGTCCAGGCTTACCTGCTTGCCGTTTCATTTCAGCATCCCGAATCGTATCACACGATGCTGCCCGGCATCACCGAGACGACCCAGAGATTGGGAATTCCGCTGGTCGACGATCTCACGATCGTATTCCGTATCGTGACCGTGTTGTCGCTGACCACAGGCACATTGTTTTTAATGTGGCTGGGCGATCAGATCACGGAGCGTGGAATCGGGAACGGGATCTCGCTGATCATCACGGTCGGAATTGTCGCGCGATTGCCCGCCGCCCTGGCGCAAGCGTGGAAAACGTTCGTGCCTTCCGCCGAGACGGGGGCGAGTCAGGTGAATCCGGCGATCCTCGTCCTGATGATCGCTTTCCTGTTTATCGTGATCGCCGCCGTCATTGCCGTAACGCAGGGCGTGCGAAAGATCACGGTGCAATATGCCAAGCGGGTGGTGGGACGGAAAATGTACGGCGGCCAGACGCAATATATGCCGCTCAAAGTGAATTATGCAGGCGTCATGCCGATCATCTTCGCCTGGGCGTTGCTACTCTTTCCCGCGACCATTGTCGGCCTTGCCTTCAAAAATAGCCGGACGGCGCAGACGATTGCCAACATGCTTTCGAGCGGCTGGCTCCACTACGTTGTCCTGGCGGCGATGATTTTCTTTTTCAGTTATTTTTGGGTGGCGACGCAGTTTCAGCCGGCGCAGATCGCGGACGATCTCAAGAAATACGGCGGTTACATTCCCGGCGTTCGTCCCGGCAAGCCGACCGCGGATTTTCTCGATCACACGATGACGCGCCTGACCTTTGCGGGCGCGATTTTCCTGACCATGATTGCCATTCTGCCGAGCTTGCTCAGCCAGGGCTTGAACGTGCCGACCATCACGGCGCAATTTTTCGGTGGGACGAGTCTCTTGATTATTGTAGGCGTCATTCTCGACACGATGCGACAAGTGGAAACGCACCTGATCCAGCGCCATTACGATGGCTTCCTGCGCAAAGGCCGGATCCGCAGCGGTCGTTTCGATCGGGCGAGTTATGCGCGCGGTGAGGCTGTCCGCGGCAGCACGCTGATGTGGCTTTATGTCGCCATCGCCGTCCTGGTTATCGGTGGGGTTGCGTTCTTTCTCTACGGACACTGAGTGAAAAGACGATTGGTGCTTTTAGGCGCGCCGGGTTCCGGAAAAGGAACTCAGGCCGAAATGATCACGCGGCATTTCGGGATCCCTGTCACATCGCCCGGTGCGATTCTGCGTCGCGAACGAGACCTGGGCACACCGCTCGGACTGGAGACTGCCGATACCACCCAGCATGGCGGTTTGGTTTCCGACAAGATCATCGTCGGGTTGATCGAAGACTGGCTGCGCCTGCATGGCGGTCATGGCTTCGTTTTCGATGGCTTCCCGCGCACGATCCCACAGGCCGAAAGTCTGCAAAGCATTTTGGTGCGGCATCGGACGCCGCTTGATCTGGCGATCTGGCTGGATGTCTCGGAGCAAACTATCGCTGACCGCATCGCGACCCGGCTGCAATGCCAGAGCTGCGGGTTCACCACCAGTCAATCCAGCGCGACTTTTGCCCAGCGTCCGGTCTGTCCTTATTGCGATGGTCCACTCGTTAGGCGGAACGACGACGACGTTGATGTGCTGAAGACACGGCTGGAGGAATTCAACGCCAAGACGCAGCCGCTGGCGGAGTTCTACGGAAAGTCCGCGGCGCTTCGTAAAATCGATGGAAATCGCGATCGTGAGGCTGTGTTCGCCGATATCTCCCGTTTGATCGAGCAATCGACATGATTCCGATCAAGTCTGGAAAAGAGATCGAGAAAATGCGGCAGGCTTGCCGGACGGCCAGCGAGATTCTCGATGGGGTGAGCGAGCTGATCCGGCCCGGGGTTTCGACCAAGGAAATCGATCAGGCGGCGGCCGACCTCATCCAGGAAGCCGGGGTGCGAAGCGCCTTTCTCGGCTACCGAATCGGACACCGCGTATTTCCTGGTAACATCTGCATCTCGCTCAATGACGAGATCGTGCACGGCATTGGGAGCCAGCGGCGTATTCAATATGGCGACATCGTCAAGCTCGACATCGGGGTGATCGAGGAGGGCTGGGTGGGGGACACGGCCTCGACTGTTCCAGTGGGAATGATCGACGAACGAACCGAACGCTTGCTGCGCGTGACTGAGATCGCGTTGCGGCGCGCGATCGGGACCGCCTCCGAAGGGGTGCGGCTCGGTGATGTTTGCTCCGCGATCGAGGAGGTGGCGGTGCGCGATGGATTTACGGTCGTGCGCGAGTTCGTCGGCCACGGGGTCGGCCGGAAATTGCACGAAGAACCGCAGGTGCCGAATTACGGGAAGCGGGGGAGCGGTCCAAGATTGAAGGCGGGCATGACGCTGGCGATCGAGCCGATGATTAATTCCGGCACTGCTTCCGTCAAACTGCGGGATGACGGCTGGACCGTTTGCACGGCGGACGGCATGCCGTCGGCTCACTTCGAACACACGATCTTAATTACAAAGGAAGAGCCTGAAATCCTGACATGGCGCGGAAAGACGCAATTGAAGTAGAGGGCAAGGTGGTCGAGCTCTTGCCCAATACGATGTTTCGCGTGGAGTTACCCAATGGCCATCGGCTTCTCGCCCATATTTCCGGGAAAATGCGGCTTCATTTCATTCGTATCTTGCCAGGCGACAAAGTTATGCTAGAGGTTTCACCCTACGATTTGTCGAAGGGGCGGATTACGTATCGCCAGAAGTGACAACGCGGAGCTGATCTCCGCGTTTTTCGTCTCGCCAAATCTTTGAATCATGAAAGTTCGACCATCAGTAAAAAGACTTTGTGTAGCGTGCAAAATCGTGAAGCGGAAAAATGTCGTGCGCGTGATCTGCACGAACCCCCGGCATAAGCAACGGCAGGGGTGAGAAGAATCTAGCGACTTAACGACTTGGTGATTTAGCGAATTGATATGCCCAGACTACTAGGAGTTGAAATTCCGGCGGATAAACGCATCGAAGCGTCGCTCACCTACATCTACGGGATCGGACCGAGCACGGCGAAGCGGGTCCTGGAGCAGACGAACATCGATCCAAATCTGCGGGCGAAAGACCTGACCCCGCATCAGATCAACGAGATCATCCAGACGATCACCGGCAACAAGATGCTGATCGAAGGCGATCTTCGCCGGGAATTGCAGAGTAATTTGAAGCGGCTCCAGGCGATCAATTGTTATCGCGGCATTCGGCATCGCCGTGGGTTGCCGGTGCGTGGTCAGCGCACTTCGACCAACGCGCGGACGCGCAAAGGTCCGCGCAAAACCGTCGGCGTCATTCGGAACAAGGACGCGAAAGCCGGCAAGGTTTAAAATTTAGGATTCACCATGGCAGACTCAGACGAGAAGAAACCCGCGAAAACAGACAGCGCCGACAAACCGAAGGCGAAAACTCCCAAGGCGAAAGCGCCTGAAACCGAGGTTGCTGCAACGCCCGCGGCGGAAAGTTCCACTCCAGTTTCTGAGACGCCCGTGCCGACGACCGGGGAAGCTCCGGCGCCTGCAACTGCTACGGCTGAAGCACCCGCCAAGCCCGCCAAGAAGCCAGCCAAGGCCAAGAAGGAAGAAGCCGCCCCGGTCGAGGCGCCCAAGGAAAATCTTTCGCTCAATCCGGATGACGTCGAGAAGCCGAAAATCATCAAGGCCAAAGGAAGCAAGAACGTTCATACCGGCATTGCCCACGTGCTTTCGACTTTTAACAACACGATCGTCACGATCACCGACCTGAAGGGGAACGTGATTGGCTGGTCGAGCGCGGGCAAAGTTGGATTCAAAGGCTCGCGCAAGAGCACGGCTTACGCAGCCCAAATGGTGGCGCAGGACGCATCACGTCAGGCGATGGGCCATGGCCTCAAAGAAGTCGAAGTCCTCGTGCGTGGACCTGGCGCCGGCCGTGAATCCGCCGTCCGCGCACTTCAGGCGATCGGTCTCGATCTCACGGTGATCCGCGACGTCACGCCGGTTCCACACAACGGCTGCCGTCCTCCGAAACAGCGTCGGGTCTGATCCTCTCAACCGCTCAACTTCCTCAACCACTCACAACTATTCATGGGCAGATACACCGGACCGAAAACCAAAGTGAGCCGCCGCTATGGCGTGCCGCTCTTTGGACCAGCCAAGGCACTCGAGCGGAAAAATTACCCGCCCGGCATGCATGGGCCCAAAGGCTCGCGCCGGAAGCAATCCGATTACGCGATTGCCTTGGGTGAAAAGCAGAAGCTCCGGTATCAGTACGGCCTGCTCGAGAAACAATTTCGCCGGATTTTTCAGACAGCTTTGCGCAAACGCGGCGTCACGGGCGAGACATTGCTCCAGCTTTTGGAAACGCGGCTCGATAACGTGGTCTTCCGCCTTGGCCTGGCCAACACCCGAAGCGCCGCGCGGCAATTGGTTTCACATGGCCACGTGCAGGTGAATGGGCGCAACGTCAACATCGCTTCCTTCAACGTCAAAGCCGGCGATGAAGTCAACGTGAAGGACAAACCGAAATCGCGGCAGCTCGCGTTGCGGAACCTGGAGCTGACGCAAATCGCGCCGGTGCCGGATTGGCTGGTGGCCAACCGCGATGCGCTGAGCGGCAAGGTTTCGCGGATTCCCACGCGCGACGAAATGCAGCCGATGGTCAACGAGCAGTTGATTGTCGAGTTGTACTCGCGGTAGGCAAATGTAGAGGCGCTTGTGGCAAGCGCCGGACCCAGCCGGTAGGTGCTTGGCACAAGCACCTCTACATTTGCAGCAGTTCGAGCGCTTTGCTGTAGCTGTGGCGCTGGAGAAAATGGCGCAATTGCGGATCGATCGTCGGGGGCAAGCTGCGCTCGATCTCTTCTATCCGTTCCGAAACTTTCCGGAGCCGCTCCGTGTGCTGAGCCGGATCGCGCCGGCTTTCTTCGTCGGAAATGATCGCAAGGCGCTCACGCAACGCCGCGGCCAACTCGCTCACCTCTTTTTGCATCGGAAAAGCTTGAAACGCTCAGCGCTTTCGCGCAAGCGTCCATTCATGGCAGACGCGCCCGCGAAAAAAATTCTGGTGGTGGACGACGATGTCGGATTGATGCGAGTGACCCGCGAAGCTCTCGCGTCGTTCCTGCGTTGTGAAGTGGATACTTCGCCAAATCCGGAATACGCCTTTGAGCTCGCGCTGAAGAAAACCTACGATCTGCTGATCTTCGATTTCTCCATGCCGATGATCGACGGCGCGATGCTCTTTTTTCTGATCGGGAAAGTGTACAACCATTCCGAGCCTCCGCGGATCGTGCCGCCACTCTTGTTGGTGACGGGAAAAGGCGATGAGAAGCGCGCGCAGGAACTCTTGAAGGAGGCAGGTGTTCGCGGTTTGGTCGCGAAACCATTCACGATCAATCGTCTGATCGAGAAGGTGCGGGAATGTTTGCCGGGGATTGAGACCGTCAGTAGCACCTAGGCTGGGAGTTCAGGGAAGCTCGGACCGGGCTCATGAGCATTCCTGGTAGGGCGAGACTCTGTCGAGCCGGCGAGTGAGGTGGGCGTTCGGCTCGACGGAGTCTGGCCCTACCAAACCGATTGCAGGCGGTGGATGACGAGCCTCTAGGAACGCGCAGGGCCCGCTTCTTCGATCAGCTGGCGCTTGGCTTCGATCCAGTCGTGCGCGGAATCCCCGGGGAGCGAGAGCTCGAGGCGTCGCTCCGCGAGGAAATAGGCGCGAATGCGAATTTCGTCGTCGGATGGCCCGGACACCTTTGCCGGCGAATCTGGTTTTTTGGAAGCGGTTGGCTTGGCGGAAGGCACGGGCTTTTTCTTTGGGGCGGCCTTTTTCTTCTTCGGACTAGATGAAGTGGTCTTGGCTTTTGTTTTGGCCGTGACGACGCTATCCGTCGCACTGCCGTTTGAACCCGCGCTGGCCGGATTCGCTGATTTTTGTTGTTCGATTTTAGATTTTCTCGCCACGAGCAGTTGTCTCCGATTGATTGCCAACCGAATACCGAGGGGAGCAGTGTTGCAAGCGGATTCTGCAAACCGGTTGCGTGAAGAGGAAAGTTCGAGACCGTGCAGCCATGCGACACTTCGTTTTCCGCTGGATTATCACCACCGTGGCGGTGATGATCGTGCCGGTGTTCATCAGCGGCATCCGATATGATACCTGGCCCTCGCTGATCGGCGCGGCGCTCCTGCTTGGCATCCTAAATGCATTTGTGCGCCCCGTGTTGTTGATTCTCAGCGCGCCCTTGATCTTGTTGACGCTGGGATTTTTCATCCTGATCATCAACGCCCTGATGTTGCGTTTGGTGCCGAGCATAGTGATCGGATTTCACGTCGACAGTTTCGGCAGCGCCTTCTGGGGAGCTCTCCTGATCAGCATCATCAGCTGGATCCTGAGCGCTTTTTTTCGCGGAAGCGATGGCCGCGTCCATGTGCTGACGCATCACGCTCGGATCAAGCGGGTGGAAGGGCGCGTGATCGATCCGCTGGAGGACAGACGCAAATGACCTATTGCCTGGGCATGCTTTGCCGGACCGGCGCGGTGTTTTTGTCCGATTCCCGCACGAGCGCTGGGATGGATAACATCACCATGTGCAGCAAGATGCGGGTCTATGAGAAGACGGGCGATCGAGTCATTTGCATTCTCAGCTCTGGAAATCTTTCTCTCACGCAGGCTACGATCGCCTTGATCGATGAGGATATTCTTCTGGGTGCAAGCGACGAGGAGCGCGAGCAGCTGACCAACCGGCAGACCTTTTACGAGACGGTTCGCTATGTCGGTTCGAAGGTGCGTGAAGTGGAGAGACGAGATCGCGCGGCCCTGGAGGCCGACGGATTCGATTTTAATATTCACCTCATCGTGGGCGGGCAAATTGCGGGGTTGGCGCCCGAAGTGCATCTGGTCTATCCGCAGGGGAATAGCATCCACGCCACGCGCGACTGTCCGTTTCTCCAAATCGGCGAACGGAAATACGGCAAGCCGATTCTTGACCGCGGCTTTAGCTACGAGACGAACCTCGCGGACGCGGTGAAGGTCGGCATCATTTCGATCGACTCCACGATGAAAAGCAATGTGGCGGTCGGGCCGCCCATCGACATTCTTTCGTACGAAAAAGATTCATTGCAGGCGAAATCCCGCGCCCATCTCGGCGAGGACGATCCTTATTTGCTGGAGATCGGGCAGCGCTGGCAGGACGGCATCTTGCAGCTGGTCAATCAAATGCCTCCGCCGGATTTCAGCAAACCGGCCCTCGGATTCGCCACGGCCGCTTAAGGCCGAATGCGGGCCGACTTGAGCCTGATGTTTGATCGTGACGATCGCCTGCTCGTCAGGCCGCGGGTAAAAATTTGCGGAATCACGAACGCAGCGGATGCGCGCGCCGCAATTGAGTTCGGAGCTGACGCCCTCGGATTCAATTTATTTTTCGGCAGCAAACGTTATCTGCCGCTGGCGGCGGCGGCCGAATGGATCTCGGAATTGCCCGTCGAAATCGTGAAGGTAGCGGTGCTGGTGGATGCCGCTTGGGAAGAAGCCGCCGCTGTCGCGGCCTTGCCTTTCATAGACGCCCTTCAGTTGCACGGCAGCGAGTCTCCTCATTTTTGCCAAAGACTAGCGACGGAGAGAATCCAGTTTGCCAAAGCCCTCCCAGTGACGACGGCGCGTTCTCTCCTGGAATTTCCCTCGTTCTTCACGAAAACGGTGGTCCTTGATTCCAGCTGGGCGGGGGAATTCGGAGGCAGCGGCCGGACGTTTCCCTGGGAAATTGCCCGAAACTTCGTCGAGGCGAATCCCGGCCTGCGTGTAGTTCTTGCTGGTGGCTTGACGCCGGAGAATGTGGCCAGGGCGGTGGAGATCGTGCGCCCATTTGGAGTCGACGTCACGACGGGGGTCGAGTCTTCGCCAGGACGGAAAGACCACGGGCTCCTCCGCGCGTTTGTCGCGGCCGCGCAGGGCCTGTAACAGCGTCGGAGGCGGCCTTTTCGCGGCCGCCTGCCCCTGGCTTGAGGACCAGATTCGGCGCGGGCTCGAACTGGCGGGGCTGGTCTGCTTCCTGCTTTATGCATTCCGCACTCTTCAATTCCCACTCATGCTTATGGCTAATCGTTTCAAACCCTTTTGCTGCACGGCGATGGCATTAATCGGTCTCGTCACCATCGCTGAAGCGCAGACCACTTCACCGGCGCCATCCGCGAACGCTCCCGCCGCTCCCGCGACCGCGACGCTCCAGTTGGCTCCGGCGACTTCGCCAGCGGACACGCAAACCAAACCTGCCATCTCGCCCGCGCTGCCGACAGCGCCATCCACGAAACCAAACGACAGCTCTCAGCTCATGATGGTGCAGGCATCCACCACCGCACCTGCTCCGGCGACCACGACCAAGAGCACCACAACCCAGTCAACCACTTCTTCGACCGAACCCGCCCCTGAGGTCGACAACAGCGGAGTCGCCGTTCGCGAATTTCAGGGCGATGATGTGGGCCAGGTCCTTAGGCTGCTCGCCCGCCAGGCGAAAATCAACATGGTGGTGAGCGAAGCTGTGGTGGGCACGGTGACGATGCGGCTGGAAGATGTGACTGCGCTCCAGGCCGTGGAGATTATCGTGAAAGCCAAAAGCCTATTCCTCTCCAAGATTGACAATGTTTACTACATCAAGACGGCTGCCGAACGAACGGCCGAACCGACCGAGAGCGACAGTTACCAATTCAGCTACGCTCGCGCGAAAGATATCGCCGTGCTGGTTGCTCCCCAGATGTCGAGTAAAGAGCCGGCCCAGGTAGACGAACGGACGAATACACTCTTCTTCCGTGAGACACGCAGCAATATCGACAACATTCGCAAGCTACTCGCTCAGGTCGATAAGCCTACTAAACAGGTGATGATCGAAGCGCGCTTGGTGGAAGTGACCGCCAATCCGAAGCAATCCTACGGAATCAATTGGTCGGGCGTTGTCGGTGGCTCGACCAATCCGCAGACGATCAAATTCGCGGGGAGCCAACCGGGCGGACCGCCGACTAGCACTATCAATCCTGTGACCGGCGCGGTTACGACCGTTCCCGGAACAGCTCCGGAGGCCAAATTCGATCCCGCTACCGGAAAACTCATCGGCACGGATTTCTTCTTCAACAACAGCCTGACGAGATTGGCAGGACAGTTCGCGATTATTTCGGCGCCGCAAATGTCGGTCACCATGCAAGCGTTGAACGAAGACGCTGACGCTGAATTCCTGGCGAACCCGCGCGTGGTCACGGCGGACAACATGCAGGCGAAGATTGAGATCATCCGCAACCAGCCGGTGCCGCAACTCAACTTCAACGAGCAGACCGCTACCGCCGTCTTTGGCGGATTCCAGGACAAGAAATTTGGCAACACGCTTGTCGTGACTCCGTCGGTCAACAAGGACAGCTTCATTACCCTGAAGGTGAAGCCCGAGATCAGTAACAAAGTGGGTGACCAACCCTTTGATTTCGCGGGTGCTCACGTGAGCAGTCCAATCATCGATACGCGCACGCTCGATTCAAATGTTCTGATCAAAAGCGGAGACACCCTGGCGATCGGCGGCTTGCTTCAGGATGAAGTCACCAAAGCCCGGACGAAAGTGCCGATCGTGGGTGACATCCCGATCCTCGGATATTTCTTTCAGAGCCACAACAACGCGCGGGTGAAACGAAACCTGCTCGTCTTCGTTACTCCTACCATCATCGATCAGCATTACGGCACCGGCCTTGAGGATCAGGTCAGCGGCTTGCATCATTCCGGCGAGGAATACGCGGACCCGAACGGCTGGCGCAACAACGCAAAAGGCGCAGTGCGCCTGGTGCCGACCTCGAATCGCCAGTTGACTGCGGATTATCCGAAACCAGGAATGCCGCCGGCTCCGGCCACGACGAGCAGCACGACGACGACGACAAAGTCGGTGGATTTCAAGAGCTCAGCGAATAGCCGAGACTTTTAAGCAACGAAAAAATGTGGGGTTGAGAGGGGGCGGATTCTCGCGAGAGGTCCGCCCTCTTGTTTTCAACTGAGGACTACTGGGCCAGATATCGGTTCAAGTGGGTCCGCAATTCTGTCCGAGCACGGAAAAGAAGACTCTTTACGGCCGGCACGGATTGATCGAGCACATCGGCGATTTGCTCATAGCTGAGATCGTCGTACCGGCGAAGAATTACCGCCATGCGTTGCGTTTCGGGTAACTGCGCGATGGCGGATTCGATGGCGTCTTGGAGTCCCTTTTCGAGCAGGCATGCATCCGGCGCGGGAGCGCGCTCATCTTTTACCGGGCGCTCTTGCTCCTCGTGCTCGAGTTGAAGCGGTGCCTGGGCGTGCCGGGATCTGCGTCGCAGTTCGTTGAAAACCAGATTGCGCGTGATCTTCAGCAGCCAGGTCGTGAATTTCGCCCGCGGGACATAGCGTTTCGCGCTTTTCCAGACGCGCACAAAAACCTGTTGCGAGATGTCTTCGACCTCGGAGTTGTTTCCCAGCATGCGCGCGACGGTTCCCACGACTAGCCGCTGATGCCGCTCCACCAGCTCTTCAAACGCGTCTGTCTCCCCTGCGCTGACTAGCTGCATCAGCCTCACGTCTTCGGCATCCTCCTCGGTTTTTCCCGCCAGGCTCGGTTCGTCGCGGGACATTGCTGGTGTAGACGTGCCGGCAGACGTCCGGTTACAGGATTAACCCAGCCCGACCCGGAAAGTTTCGTGCCGTTTTCCGCCGCTGCCTTCTCCCGCGCTTTCGGTTGCAACCATAGTAGAGTATGTGCATCATAGGTTTCGAAAAAATCTGACCGGCTTCCATCGTCTTGATGAATCTCTCCCTCATTCCAAATGACCTTCGCCCGATCGCGGAAAAGGTCGAGAGCCGCGAGCGAATCTCGGACTCCGAGGCGCTGGGGTTATATCGCTCGAACGATCTCAACGCGCTTGGGATCATGGCCAGCGCAGTCCGCGAGCGAAAGAATGGAAACGTCGCGACCTACATTCTCAACCGCTACATCAACTACTCGAACGTCTGCATTCTCTCCTGCCAGTTTTGCGCCTTCGCGGCGAAGAAACGCGACGCCCACGCCTTTGAGCGGTCCATTGACGACATCGTCGCGGCGGTGCAGGAGTCGCTCGCAATCGGCATCACCGAGGTCCACATGGTGGGGGGATTGCATCCGACGCTGAAAAAGGATTGGTATCTCGCTCTCCTGGAACGCGTGCGCGCGCTGGATCCAAGTCTCATCATCAAGGCTTTCACGGCGATCGAAATCCGGCATCTGGCCCAACGAGTCTTCAAGGTTTCGATTGCGGAAACCCTGGCGATTCTGCGTGACGCAGGGCTCGGCGCTCTTACCGGAGGCGGCGCGGAGATCTTCGATGCCGGGGTGCGCGATGAGCTGTGCCGGGGCAAAGAGAGCGCGGAAGAATGGCTCGACGTCCACCGCACCTGGCACCGGATGGGGGGCCGCAGCACTTGCACGATGCTCTACGGACACGTCGAGACCCTGGAACAGCGGGTGGATCATTTGCGCCAGTTGCGCGAGTTGCAGGATGAAACGGGCGGGTTCACCGGTTTCGTCCCGTTCGCCTTCGAACCGCAGACTACCATTCTCGCGCATGTGAAACCGGCCTCGGCGGTCGAGCAGCTGCGCAATCTCGCGGTCAGTCGCATTTACCTCGATAATTTCGATCACCTAACCGCCTATTGGGTTTCAATGGGATTGCCAGTGGCCCAAATCTCTCTCAGCTACGGCGTGGACGATTTGCACGGCACCATCATGGAAGAAAAAATCTTTCACATGGCCGGGGCGAAAACTCCGCAGGAACAAACGGTGGAAACGCTCGAGAACGCGATCCGCGAAGCCGGCCGCGAACCAATGAAACGGGACAGCTATTACCGGCATCTTCCTCGGAAGCGTCCGCCTGCTTCCACTCCGCCCGCGATCGAGTCCGAGCTCGTCTGCGCGTAACGTGTGCCCTCAAGCCACCTGTTGCGGATCGGTTGCGTCAAATATCTCAACGCCCGTCCTCTGATCCACGGATGGCCGGGAGAGGTGGTGTTCGACCATCCGGCGAAGCTCTGCGAACAATTGGCCGCCGGCGCCCTCGATGTTGCGCTGGCCTCCAGTTTTGAATTTCTTTGGAACCCGAGATACGTCTTGGTGGACGATATCTCGATCTCCTCCAACGGCCCGGTTCATAGCGTTTTTCTGGCGCACGCCGGCACGCTCGCTGAAATCGAGGAGATCGAGGTCGATCCCGCCTCGCTCACGTCCGTTAACTTGTTGCGTTGCCTCCTGGCCGAAGCGCGGCTTTCGCCCCGGCTGGTGGCCAGAACCAGGCTGATCCAGCGGGCGCTTACGCCTAAACTCGCGAAATTCTTTATCGGCAATCAAGCCATCCGTTTCCGGGATGAAAACGCGGGGAACTTCCAGTTCTGGGACTTGGGCGAGCAATGGAAGAAATTGACGGGTTTGCCCTTTGTTTACGCGCTTTGGCTGATCCGGCCCGAAGTCACTTCGCCGAAGACGGTCGCTGACGAGCTGCGCGCTTGTCGCGACCAAAATTTCCAAAACCTCGATTCACTCATTTCCGGCGAGGAAGAATTCAGCGCAGAGTTCTGCGCCTATTATTTTCACGATTGTATCAAGTACCGTTTCGGGCCGGAGGAAAAAGAGGGACTTTCCACTTTCCGGAAACTATGCGAAAAACACGGCCTTCTCTCCCCCGATCCCACGTTCGTTCTGTAAGCGAACGACCTCAATCCCGGAAGCAAGACGATTTGCGGATCGGCATTTCGGGTTGGACTTATCCGCCCTGGCGGGGCGTCTTTTATCCGGAGAAATTGCCGCATAAGCGCGAACTGGAGTTTGCCAGCCGCGCGCTCAACTCGATCGAGATCAATGGATCGTTCTATTCCCTCCAGCGGCCTTCCAGCTATCAACGCTGGTATGCCGACACTCCGCCGGGATTTGTCTTTAGCATCAAGGGCGCGCGCTTCATCACCCACATGAAAAAGCTGCGCGAGGTGGAGACGCCTCTCGCTAATTTCTTTGCTTCCGGCGTCCTCTGCCTCCGCGAAAAACTGGGACCGATCCTCTGGCAATTTCCACCGAATTTTGGTTGGAACGAAGATCGATTCCGTGAGTTTTTCGATTTACTGCCACGCGACACCGCCACGGCAGCCAGGCTTGCTCGAAAACATGACGGTAAGTTGAAAGCTGGTGCATGGACGAAGACGGACGAGGCACGTCCGCTGCGCTATGCGGTCGAAATAAGGCACCCCACTTTCATGGTTCCGGCGTTCTTCGCGCTTCTTCGCCGGCACAATATCGCATTCGTGTTCGCGGACACGGCGGGCAAATGGCCATATGCGGAAGATCTCACCGCAGATTTCGTTTATTGCCGTTTGCATGGCGCCGAAGAACTCTACGTGAGCGGTTACAGTCCCGACGCGCTCCAATGGTGGGCGGCGCGAATTCGGCATTGGCGCGACGGAAAGCAACCCCGGGATGCGCATTTGGCGTCCGGCTCCAAACCGCAGGCGGGACGCCGGGATATTTACGTTTATTTCGATAACGACGCTAAGGTGCATGCGCCCTTCAACGCGAAATCGCTTGCCGGCCAATTCGGTATCGCGCCTTTATCTTTTCCCACGCGCCAATAATCTGCTCTGTGGAAACGCGTTGGATCATTGCTCCGGCTGACGATGAACCGAACGGTGCAATCGCCTGGGCGGAAGTCTGCGACCTGCCCTGCATTCTCGCGCTGCTGAAGCGCAAGGGCTTCGCGACCCCGGATAAACTGACCGCTTTCCTGCAACCCCGCCTTAGCTTTCTCAGCGAGCCCTTTCTTCTCCCGAAGATGAGGGCTGCCGTAATCCGCATTCTCCGCGCAATCGATCAGCGCGAACGCATCGTACTTTTTGGCGACTATGACGTTGATGGCGTGACTTCTCTTGCGCTGCTCGCGGAAATGCTGCGGAGCTACGGCGCCGCGCCTGAATTATTTTTGCCTCTGCGAATGGAGGAGGGCTATGGCATGAGCCGGGAAAGTGTCGAGCGGTGTTGGGAGCAGCATCGGCCGCAATTGCTTGTCGCTGTCGATTGCGGCACGTCGTCGGTCGATGAGATCGCCGAACTGAAAGGCCGGGGCGTCGATGTCATTGTGCTCGATCATCACGAGCCCAAAGCCGCATTGCCCGATTGCGTGGCGGTGGTGAATCCCAAAACTGATCCCGATTGCGTATTCCATTACCTCTGCAGTGTCGGAATTGTTTTCAAGCTTTGCCACGCCCTGCTCAAGACGCGGCCTTCGCCGGAATTCGACCTAAAAGCCAACCTTGATCTCGTCGCGCTGGGAACAGTCGCGGACATTGTTCCGTTGCAAAGTGAGAACCGCCTCTTCGTTCGGCGCGGCCTCGTTGAAATCGCGAAATCCAAGCGCCCCGGCATCCGCAAGTTGATGGAGATCTCCGCGGTGCGCCCACCGATCGCGGCTGAGGATATCGCTTTCCGCCTCGGTCCCCGGCTTAATGCGGCAGGGCGACTGGCCACTGCGGAAAAGGCGTTGCGGCTCCTCCTCACGCGGGACGAGACAGAAGCGGCGGAATTGGCGCAATTGCTGGACACACAGAATCGAGAGCGGCAGGCGGTCGAGAAAAAAATCTTCGGCGAAGCGGAAGAGGAGTTAGCGAAGAGTTTCGATCCAGCGCGCGACGCCGCGATCGTAGTGGGTGCGCGCGATTGGCACCCCGGAGTTCTTGGTATCGTCGCCTCGCGCCTGGCGCGAAAATATCATCGGCCAGCTGTTGTTGTGGCCTTCGATGCCGGCGGCCTCGGAAAAGGAAGCGGCCGGAGCATCGAGGGCTTCTCGCTGGTCGAAACGCTGGGCCGTTGCGAGAAATTTCTGGAAAAAGTTGGTGGTCACGAAATGGCGGCGGGGTTGACCGTGCGCGAGGAAAATTTTCCCGCATTTGCCGACGCCTTCCGGAAGGCCGCGCGCGAGCTTCTTTCCGATGCGCAGTTGCAGCCGCGGCTCCACCTCGATCACGAACTCACCTTCTCAGAGCTCAATGACGATTTGCTGCGATGGCACCAGGCCCTGCAACCGTTCGGCAACGGCAATTTGCAACCGATGTTTTACGCACGCGGAGTCGAACCGGCCGTGGCGCCACAGATTTTGAAGGAAAAGCATTTGGTTTTGCGCTTGCGGCAGAAGAACCATTTTCGGCGCGCAATTTTCTTCGATGGCGCGTCGTCGCCCCTGCCATCCTCTCCGTGGGACATTGCGTTTCGGCTTAGCGCGGACGAATACGAAGGCGAAACGCGATTGCAGATTCACGTTGAGGCGTTGCGGGCAGCTGCGCCGGTCGAATGATTCCACTTTCGCAACCTCTGGCCGAGCTGGCTTGGATTCCGCGACCGAGACTGACGGCGCTGCGGCGGTTCGGCATTGAAACGGTCGAAGGTCTGCTCACCCATTTCCCGCGCCGATATGAGAACCGCATGCAGTTTCCCGGCTTTCCGCGCGAAGAGAGCGACGTCCCGATCTGCCTTTCTGGCGAAGTAGTGAAAACCCAGGTCCGACGTTTCGGAGGCTGGAAGAAGATTTTCGAAGCGACGCTGCAAGAATCGGACGCGAACGCCTTGAGCCAGCCGCTCGTGCTGCGGTGGTTCAATCTTCATTACGTGCAAAAAATGATCGCAACCGGCCAGCGGCTCGTGGTCTTCGGCAAACCCCGGTTACGAGGGCAGCGGCTTTGCCTGGAGCATCCCGAGTTCGAAGTGATCGAAAGCGATGACGAAATCTCGGTGCATTTCCGACGGATCACTCCGATTTACCCGGCGACCGAAGGGCTGTCGCAGCGAACATTCCGCGCGCTCATCCATCGCGCGCTGGAAGAGCTCGATGAGGCTTCGGTGGAGACAGCGTTGCCGCGCAATATTCACCTCGGAGGACGGAGCCACGCGTTGCATGAAATCCATTTTCCCTCCAGCCAGGCGGAACTCGATGCGGCGCGCGAGCATCTCGTCTTTTCCGAGTTCTTCTCCCTGCAGATGTTGATCGCTTCGCGGCGGTCGGCGGCCTCGTTGCGAAGCGGGGAGGCGCATTGCGGACCCGGAGAGTTGCTCGAGAAATTCTTGCGCGGGTTGGCGTTCGATTTGACCGATGCGCAGGCCCGGGTAATCGAGGAGCTGCGGCGTGATCTGGCAAGCAAGCATCCGATGAACCGTCTGCTCCAAGGCGATGTCGGCTCCGGCAAGACCGTCGTGGCCATCGCGGCCATGCTGCTTGCGGCAGAGGCCGGATTCCAAGCCGGGCTCATGGCGCCGACGCAGATTTTGGCGGAGCAACATTACGCCGTCTTGTGCCGTTGGCTCGAACCGCTGGGAATAAAGCTGGCGCTGCGCACCGGTGCGCGGAACGAGAGCACCGCGCCGCTGCCATTATTTGATCTGGGTAGCGCATGCGTCTCGCGTGTTGGCGACGGCGTCGCGCCGTCGCGGACTTCCTCGGCGGGTGATAGTTCTGGCGGGCGCCACACCCATCGGCGTCTTCCACACTTCGAGAAACCCTGGGCAATTTACGCGGTGACGATTGGGGCCAAGGCGCGGCGCTGTTTGTCACCGGGAGCCCGCACCATCGTTCTAGACGCGCTCCGCCACTTCCATAACGAGCGTTACGAATTGTTCGCAGTATGCGTGATGCCCGACCATGTGCACTTTCTTATCCAGCCGTGGCCGAAGGAAAATGACGATGCCGGAAACACCGTATTTTGGCCGCTAAGCGAGTTATTGCACTCGCTCAAGTCCTTTTCAGCGCATCAAATAAACGAGCTTGAAGGCGGGAAAGGCGCGGTTTGGGAACGAGAACGTTTCGATCGTTACGTGCGATCGGATCGCGATCTGGAAGAGAAATTTCACTACATTTTGCGTAACCCATGGGATGCGGAAGTAGCGGAGCAGAATGAGGATTACCCTTGGGTGTGGACGCAGGACGATGAGGCGCGCAAGCAAAGTTCGTCGCGCCGGGACGGTGCGACCAACGCGCGAGACGCGCGCGCTACCCAGGCGGGCGCGAACGATGCGCCCCACATCATCATCGGGACGCACGCGCTCCTTTACGAAGGCGTTTCATTCGAAAATCTCGGCCTCGTTGTGATCGACGAGCAGCATAAGTTCGGCGTGTCGCAACGAGCGCGGCTCACGGCCCGCCAGCCGGCGCCGGATGTCTTGGTGATGACCGCGACGCCAATTCCGCGCACCCTCACGATGACGGTCTATGGCGACCTCGATGTGTCGGTGATCGATGAGATGCCTTCGGATCGGGGCAAAATCATCACGGCGGTGCGCGATCAGTCAAAGCTGGGCGAAGTGCTGACCTTCATGCGGGGCCAGCTTGAGGCCGGACGGCAGGCCTACATTGTTTATCCGCTGATCGATGAGAGCGAGAAGCTCGACGTCAAGGCTGCGGCCGCGGAGTTCGAAACGTGGAAGGAACGCTTGCGGCCGTTTCGCTGCGAGTTGTTACATGGCCGCATCCCCGCGCCGGAAAAGCAATCGATCATGGAACGATTTCGCCGCGGAGAAACCAGTGCGCTCATCAGCACCACGGTGATAGAGGTAGGCGTTGATGTTCCTAATGCGACCATCATGTTGGTCGAGAACGCAGAGCGCTTCGGGCTGGCGCAGCTCCATCAGCTTCGCGGGCGAATCGGGCGTGGCGAACACAAATCCTACTGCATTCTGTTGAGCGAGGAAAAAGCGCCGGAGACGGTCGCGAAACTCGCCGTGCTGGAGAAAACGAGCGATGGTTTCGAAGTGGCGGAGGCAGATTGGGATTTGCGCGGTCCGGGCGATCTGCTTGGGACGGCGCAGAGCGGTTTACCCGCGTTAAAGCTTGGGAATCTCAAGACGGACGCCGCCATCATGCGGCAGGCGCGGGCGGCGGCCACGGCGATTTTTGGGGTCGATCCGGAGCTAGAAGCGCCGGAGAATCAACGTTTTCGAAGATTGATTGTCGAAGAGCGGGGACGTACGTTCTCGAACGTTAGCTAATGAAAAACCTAATTAAATTTCTCGTTTTCGTCTTGCTGGTAAGCGCCGGCATCTCCGCCCTGTATGACTACCGCCTCAAACACGGCGGTCTGAAATTCCTCGCGGCGGCTTCACCCAATCCTGATAAATACACTCTCTCGACCACGTCGAGTGTCGATCCGAAAGACGTGGTCGGTTTGGAGAATCTCAACAAGGAGCGGCGGGCGCTGGTCAGCAGTGTTTTGCCTTCAGTTGTGAGCATCAAGACCTCAAAGAAAGTGAACCTCCGCCGGAATTATCAACTCGATCCCGGAGAGTTTTATAACCGTAACCCGCGGCAATATCGCAACCCGGACGAAGACGCCATGGTGCAAAATTCCCTCGGGTCGGGGGTGGTCGTTTCAGCTGAGGGTCACATCATCACGAACAATCACGTGGTCGATCAGGTGGACGATATCGAAATCCAATTGAGCGATGGCCGGACGAAAAAAGCCAAACTGGTGGGCGCCGATGCAGGGGTGGATCTGGCGGTGCTGAAGGTGGATGACCCCAGCCTTAAGCCCCTCAAGTTTGGCGACTCCGACGCCGTGCAGGCGGGAGACTTCGTGCTCGCGATCGGCAATCCGTTCGGGTTCGACGAAACCGTAACCGATGGCATCATCAGCTCAAAAGGCCGGCCCAACCGCGTCGATAGTTTCGGTGATTATTTGCAAACCAATGCCGCGATCAATCCCGGGAACAGCGGCGGTCCGCTGATCAATCTCCGCGGCGAAATCATCGGAATCAACACGGCGATTTACTCCAAGAGTGGCGGCTCGCAGGGGATCGGGTTCGCCATCCCATCGAATTCTGTGCACACAGCCCTGGAGAGCTTGTTGAAGAATGGCCGGATTATTCGCGGTTATCTCGGAATTCTTTCACGCAACGCTGCGCCCGGCGGCAAGGAGGCGGAGGGGGTCACCGTTGACGACATCGTGCCCAACTCCCCCGCGGATGAGGCTCAGATAAGGAAGGGCGACGTGATCCGGAAATTCAATGCCAAGGAGGTCAAGACTTTTCAGGAACTCCGCAGTCTGGTGGCCCAGGTGGAATTGAATAAGAAGGTGGACGTGGAAGTGATGCGCAACGGCAAGACGGTCAAATTGACTGCGGAAATCCGGGAACAGCCCAATGATTTTTCAACAGCGCGCATCAATCCGAGGCAGTCGCCGACGCCGCAGATCCCGAAGACGCCGCGGAGACAAACGGAGCCGGACGATGAGAACGACGACGCGGGCGCGTCGATCGAAGTAGGAGAACTCACTCAGGATATGGCGCGCCGCCTTGATCTGCCCAAGAGCGTGCGCGGGGTGCTCGTAACGAAAGTGACGGATGAAGAGAGCGAGCTCCGCACCGGCGATGTGATCGAGGAAGTGAACCAGCAGCCGGTCAGTTCGGTGGCTGAATACAAAAAAATCGTCAGCTCCCTCGATCCAAACGAAACGCAGGTGCTTTCGGTCTGCCGCCATCGCACCCGTTCGTTCGTTGTCTTGCGCCCGAAGTAGCGGACACGGCATCGACTGAGGACAAGGGCGCGTCGCAGCTGACCTGAATGCGCGATCGCAACACACAAGAGCCCTCCCGCTCCCGAACTACATCGGGTGAATAATCGCCGGTCAGCGAGGGTCTAAGCCCTTAATTACCACTTAACTTATGAAACGAATACTTCTTGCAGTCACGATATTGGTGCTCGTTCTGCCCGCCTTGCGGCAGGTGGAAGCCCGGACCGAGATCTCGGTGGATTTCTTCTACGACAATCTTGGCTCGGATGGGAACTGGGTGGAGGTGGGCGATTACGGCTATTGCTGGCAGCCCACCGTGGCCGTGAGCAATTCCAAATGGCGTCCCTATTCGGATGGCTATTGGGCCTACACCGATGTCGGTTGGACCTGGGTTTCGAACGAAGATTTCGGCTGGGCTACTTATCACTACGGGCGCTGGACGCGTTTGCGTGATCGCGGCTGGATCTGGGTGCCCGGCCGCGAATGGGGCCCGGCCTGGGTCTCGTGGCGCACGGGTGGCGATGCCATCGGTTGGGCGCCAATCCCGCCGCGGAGCAGTGGAGAGGTCGAGATTGAGAACCGCAACATTAGCGGGCAGGTGGACGTCGAATTCGATATCGGCCCCGAGTATTACAACTTTGTCGATGTGCGGTACATCGGGGAGCCTCTTCTGCGTGACCGGATTTACGCCCGGGAGCAAAACGTTACCTACATCTCATCCACGGTGAATGTGACCAATATCACCTACACCAATTCGACGGTTTACAATTATGGACCGGACTACAATACGGTGAACCGTTACTCGACTCATCCCATTCAGCGCCTGACCTTGCAACGCGATGTTGACGTCGATCTGAGCGTCGCCGCCAGGTCCAAAGCCCTGACCAGAGTGCAGGGAGACAAGCTGATGGTCGCGGCCCCGCTCACGCTGCAAAAGCCGTCTGCGCCGGTGGCCCCGAAGGTGGTGAAGGAAAAAATCCCCAAACCGAATTTCGAGCACGGCTGGACCGGAGACCCGAAGACCCAGGCTGATCTCAGGCAAAAGATGAAAACCGAGAACCCTAGGAACGTGCCTCCGCCGACCGTCAAGGCTCGCGAAAATGCCGAAACCATCCCGAGTCCGAATGCTGCGACTGCCACCTCGTCGACCGCTGCACCGCCAACAGCCGCAACCGCAGCCCCGGTGACTGCCGCAAGCC
>Ga0193744_1000136_pt1 | contig 25396 bp, 21 predicted proteins | sample L1a1metaG_FD_143056 | JGI IMG/M metagenome (GOLD analysis project Ga0193744, IMG submission 143056) | Soil microbial communities from a riparian zone of the East river system, Colorado, United States - L1a1 | ecosystem: Environmental > Terrestrial > Soil > Riparian zone | place: USA: East River...
ATTATTAACAAAAAAAATAAAAAATAATCCACAACAAAATAGTCAATCGGTTAAAGAACAAAATAAAAATGAATCCGATTCAGTTGCTAACACTAAACACAGTAAATAAGTAACATTTTTCAAAATTAGATTTCACTATAAATAATTAAGAAATTTATTGCTATTTAACATAATAATATCCCATTCAGATCCCACTGCGGTCTAACCGCTGTCTAAATGCTATCTATATGCTATCTACTCTGAGTTAGCTGCCAGTTATCTGCATTTTGTTTTATCTTTTACTTAATTAATTAGACTTTCTTATAATTTCATTAAAGTCAAAAAAAGCGTAAAGTAAAAACAGCCTTATGAATTAAAATACTTGTTTTGTGATTAATTATCAAGAATAAATACTTTGTATAACTATGAATGTTCTTTATAATAATAAAATAAAAATTATAATTTCTTTTAATATTTTTTTTAAAACTTTGGGCGTGTAAGGTTTTGTTATTAACTTTCGGTAATAGTTTTCATCATTTTAAAATGGAAATTTTAAACTTATGAATTGTAATTGATTTGTTCAACCACTTTAAGTTATTTTCTATTAACGAAACCAATAACCAAACTTTAAATATGAAAGCAAATGAACCTAAAATGAATATAAACTTTGATAAAAAATCGCATACGAAAGTGAAAACCCCTTTGTATGTATTAGCGCCCGGAGGTTACCGTATACAAACATTGGTAAAAAGAGCACCAAAATCTAAAAATTCAAGAATTGCTCTTTTTGAAAAAATGAATTTTATTAAACCTTCTAATGCAGCAATCCAAAGGCAAAAACTTCTCAAAAATCCAAGCACTTTTATAGATAATTTTGGGCCACCAACTGCTGACACTTTAAACCAAAACTGGGTAGCCTATGCCGGATGGAATAATTCAACCGGTAGAACTATTAGTCGCTTTACCACCCAGTGTATTGTGCCACCTAAACCCGTAATAGGATACCAAACAATTTTCATTTTCATGGGTATCCAAAGCACCTACCGGATAATACAGCCTGTATTACAATGGGGATTTTCGAAAATGGGCGGCGGCGACTACTGGAGTATAGGAAGTTGTTATGCTGGAGGGCAGAACGATGATGTATATTTCTTAAATGATATGATTCGTGTTGAACCAGGGCAAGAACTTTTAGCCGTAATTGAATTACATGACCGAAATAATGAAGGGATTATATATAATTGTTATTTCCAAGGGTTTCCACAAACATTCTTGCCAACCCCCAAAAGAATTCCTGAATTGAAATCTTACTGCGTTACACTTGAATCCTACCACGTAAGTAATCGAAATGAATATCCTAATGCTGCTGCCATATCTATTAGTAATATCAATATAATTGATATAAATAACCGAAGTATTCTACCTCAATGGAACATTCCTAACCGCTCAGGTTTATTAGGGGAACATGCTATTCTTTTAAGAAACATCCCTGAGCCTGATCAAATAGACTTGTATTATTAAACTGTTAAATCATTTTAATCAACTCAAAAATATTCCTCATGTTTAAAATACTCATTGCACTAGTACCAAGCTTAATATTCTTTTTAACATGTTACGGACAAAACAATTATATCATCAACTTCGATACCGCTGGTAGATTGAAAACTCCTCTTCCTGAAAGAATTAATAATAATGATAACCTCTCATTTAGGATCAATGAATCTGGTGAGAATTTTAACATCTATACAGATCAACTTAAAAATAAGATTAAAAGGGCACTAAATCACATTGATAAACTGTTGAAGGATCCAAATGGAATGCGTCTTCTAAAAGATGTTTATGACATTCAAGTCCCTGAATTAAATTTAGTTCGAACTGAACTTAACTCAATTTTATTTTTTTACAATCTACAACTAGGTCCTCCAAAACATTTTCCTAGTTTTTACCGGATGTTATTTTTTTACTACCTTCAATTAGGGGGGCCAAAATATGTTCCCTTTTTATCTACTGGTAACTCCAATTATTATACCGTTAAGCCAGTTCATAGTACATCAATTACACCTTTAAAATTTGGCCCTAATATAAACTCGGCATCTCTTTCGACCGCGTTGAACTCTGGAGAAAAGGAATTAGATTTTACTCTTACAAAAACAGATCCTTACAAAAAGTTATTGTACGAATGGCTTAAAAAAAGTAGTTCTGATTTTGTAACACGACCAAATTTCTTAGCCCTAGCCCAACAAAAGAAATTAATAGAAACAGAAATTAACTCAATTCAAGATTTTTTGGCTCTTTTAAAAAAGCGAAGAGATATCAGGCCTTGCGGATTTCAGCGGGTTGATATTCAATTTTTAATAACTTCAACAACCACAGCTGATAGATTAACTCAGGAAACCAATAAGATATTTACTGACCTTTTGCCAATGCTCAGTCTTGAGAAGAATAAAGACTGGATACTGAAATGGCTATGGTACCAAGATAATAATAAATTACCTTTATTAAACCCTTTTCCGTTTCGGACTGAAGAAAGTTTCGGTGAAGAACCGGATACTACTGAACTCTCGGACCTACGTTTAAAAATAATGGCAAGGAATGAGTTTTATAAGAATATGGACTTGAAGAAATTTAGTGTAAAGCAATTGGATTCGCTGATCGATGAAACTAGGTTATTAAAAAGGAGTATGAGTGAAATTCAAAAGAACAGCAAACAATATTCGGATAAAATAGATAAAAATGAGAAAAATATCCGCGTATTTGGTACAACATCACAACTATTAAATAATGGCATTTTCTATATTAGCGATATAGAGAAAAAAAATTTATGGATGCGCCATCATGATGCATCTGACGGATATCAATTGATTAATGATATTGAAACAGGTGAATACCTAGAAGATGACTTAATTGTTCTACTATCCCACAATTTATTAACTAATCAAAGAACTGACCTTCATTTAAGTTTTCAAGATATTGCAAATGATGAATCTCTTCTAAGTGAACAGGCGAGGTCTGTTATGAGTAAACTAAAGACCTTTGGCTTAGTGGCTTCTTCTTTAAAAGTGCATTGTCCGCCAACTAATCACGCTGTGAAAATTCATAGTGAGTCATTAGACTCTAAAATAATTGATTTAAAACGGGCACTTTCTAACGCCGAACAGTATATCCGTGAAGTCGATTATCTGTTATCGCAATCTGTTCCAGTAACTGATATTAAAGAGTTAACTGACAATTCTTCCACTTTTCATTCACAAGTGGCTAACCCAATACGTAATATTCAAGGTCCCAAAAAAACAACATATTATATGGGTACAAATACTACAAGTTCTTCAAAAACAGGTACAACTGCAACTGTGTCATCGACAAATGTAGATACATTTCATTATCGTATAAATAAACTCTACCGCATATTCCCTATGGCGGGATTTGCCTATTCATTTGCCAAATTTAATTCCATTATTCATGATAATGGAATTGCGAATGATAAAAATATAGCTGATCAACATATTCATTTTATAGTGGGGGTAAAAGTTTTCATTAAAAAAACAGATATTCGAAATACAAAATTCTTTCTCTCTAAGGATAATAATAATAAACCATTATGGCCATCGCGAACTAGTATCAATATTGCCTTTGATGCCTCGCGGCCCCTAAATAATCTGTACATAGGAGGAGGGCTAGATCTTTGGCCGGGCTTTTGTATTAATACTGGGTTAGTTTTCAATCTTTATACTTATAATGTTTATAGTAACAACGAATTAATAAACTCTAAAAAGTTATACAGACCAGGATTTTATGCTGGAGTCACTACAGACATTTCACTTTTCACAGATATTGCTAAATTCTTAACCCTTATAAAATAAATATTATGACAAGGAACTTTTTTTTTATATTACTTGTTTCGCTTTTCGTGTTTTTCTCTTCATGCGAAAAGAACGAATATAATTCCCTTTCAGGTAATATAACACTTTCAGGATATGCTAATCAGGTTGATAGTTTTAGTAATCTGCCCCCAATACCTATAGTTGGACAAAAGGTTTATTTAAACACTGGAAGTGATACTTCCTCTTATATATTTCAAACCACAACCGATTCGGTAGGGGTGTTTAATATACCTGCACTTAAAGATAATCATCCTTATGTTTTGTTCTGTAGATTTATTAAAAACAATACCGAATATGCAGGGGCAATAAAATTTAAGGGTGCAGCATCCAATTCTTCAATTCATGTAATTCTCAATGTTTATCCATCTCATTATAATGGCATGTCTATTTTATTTACAGATGGTAATGGAGGTGCAGTTCCAAATCTTCCTTTCAGGCTTTATACAAGCAGGATTATGGCAGAATACGATTCACTGTCATATGCATACACCAAAACTACAACATCGATAAATGGTAGATTTAATCGATACAATGTCAGTTCAGCAAAATACTATGTTGTGTCTTCTCAAATTATAGGACCAACTGAGCTGAAAATATTTGATTCATTAACAGTTCAATCGTTTGGCGTTATCAAGGATACTGTAATTTTACATTAGTAGCTATTCTACAATTACTTTTTTAATTTTTAATATCTGAATAATTTGTAGATAATTAATATGTTTTAAATGAAATAAAATATATATATCATTTTAGATTAAACAAACATCATATTGAATTATATGTTCTCCTTATCATTTGTAATCAATAGTGGGGAAATTACGCTAAAAAGAATTAATGCAATTGATCCATATATTTTGTTATACCAGTTTAAATAAAGAAACGGTCCACCGATTGCAAAAACCCAGACAACAAAAGATATTGTAGAAAGAATAATTTGTGATTTTAATATTCCAAATTCTGATTTTGTCATTTTAAATATATAAAATGGAGTAATAATTAATAAAATAAAAAAGCAAATCCAATGTATGAGTTGGAAATTCTCCTTCTTTACTTCAATTAAGTTATTAATTGCCAAAAAAGCAGCAATAATTTCTGCTGGCACAAGTTTTGATATTTTATCAATATAACTATCAACAGGTATATCTTCTTCCCTAAATTCTTCAGCAATTTCTTTTCCACGATTAAGTAGATCAACTTTTCTAATTATTCTTCGCATTTTATAAATGTTTTATTATTTTTTCCATCTAAAACTAAAGCCAATTTATGAACTTCCAATAAATCTCTTCCAAATAATGCCTTCCTTGTTTTATAAGTACTTGTAAACCAACTATTATTCCAATCTTCAACCCCTTTAAACGCCATCTCAATACATATTGATTTATTATTACCATTCACATCTATAGCATTCAAATAAACAGGTAAAATAATTATATCGTAATATATTTTTCTTCCATTTATCATACTTGGCCCTGGGTTATAAGCATATTTTAGTTCATTTAATTCCTTCTTTTTTAGAAGGGATATTATAAAATTAAAATCAACAAATGTAGAAATTGTTCCCGTATCAAAATCTCCCAATAGTACCTTTTCTTCTGAATCATTGTCAATAAAGACTTCAATAGATGGATAAAAACCTTTATAATGTCCAGGATTATTGGAATCTATTTCATAATAATGCCAAGAAATTCCACTATTCGAATTTGCTATTTCTTCTGATATGTCACCACTAAAAAATCTAAAAATTGGCGAATTTAGTTTTTTTGAAAGTTGTAGGACTTCTAGTGAATCTGGGGGGTAATCATAACCAAAATTAATAATTTCACCTTTTGCGAAGATAAGCCATGTAGCCTTCGTTTGGAAGAACTTTAAATCAATTATGTCTTTGTACACTGAATATATATAGTCGTTAAGTTCCTTTTTCTCTCTTAAATCCAAATTATAGAATTCCTCAGATGCCATATTAAACACATAATCTTTAGCTAAATCCGTTTGTTTTTTGATTTTATCAATTACGTTTACTTTTAAAACTTCCTCATCATAATCAACAACAGATTCAAGCTCAATTTGCCTTTCTTGTGTAATTCCCCTATCCTCTAAAAGATTCTTGTATGGTTCTAATTTACTATATGCACTACAAACTAATGCTTTTTTTCTACTTATAATATCTAAATGGTCCATAAACCAAATACCATCATTTGGTTTCATTTTAAGATCTGTTACTATTCCATAAAAATTACCAATATTTTTAATAGCTTTTATACCAGCTTTTGCATTATTGACTAGTATAATTTCAAAATACTTTTTTAAAGCTGCAAAATATTTTTCGGTAAGTTCATCATCAACCCATAGGACTTTTAGGCGTTTCTCCTCTTTTTTTTCTTGATCCTTCATTTAGTACTTTTTTATGTTTTAATAGCTTGATAATAAACTCAGTATATGACCCAAAAGCAGATCTTACTTTAATCGTGCCACCTAAAATATCTACAATAATATTCTGACATATCGCTAAGCCAAAACCACTGCCATCTATACCTTTGGTTGAATATGTTATATCAAAAATTTTCTCAAGTTCAGACTCTTTAATACCCTCCCCATTATCGTAAAATTTAATTAGAATATAACCACCTCCTACATCTTCTACATTAATTTGAATATATGGGTGTCTGTGGGTTGTCTCTTTTAAAGAATAAATTGAATTTTTTAGCAAATTAACAAATACTTGAGATAATTGGTTAAAGTCACAATAAACAACATAGCTCTTATTACAATTAATCTCCAATTTTATACTCCCCAAACTTGATGAAAACATTAATCTAATATTTTCAAGTATATCAGAAAGATTATTTTCCTTGTAATTACTAGCCTTTTGTGAATTATAACTTAAAAGCCTTTCAAATAAATTAGAAAGGGTATTTAATAAACTTTTAGATTCTCCAATAAGAATTTTATTACTTTGTACATGGTTAACTTGGTCTATAGAATTAGTTATTGATCCTAAATTTAATTTTAAATCAACTAATTTATGTTGTACATCATGTGCTAAACTCAAAGTTACCATGCCGGCATTTGTAAAATGGGCTTGATCTAATAATAAATGCCTTAATTCACTTTCTCTATTTCTAAGTATAAAATTATTTATTTCAACACCAGCAGATAATGCTATATTTTTGAGTACTAATATTTCATCTTCATTAAATTTTATAATATTTTTTGAATATGCATTTATTATTCCATAGTTATCTTCTTTATAATTAATTGGAATACTAATTACAGAAATTAAATTATTTTTTATAACAAATTGTTTATGTAAATAAAGTGATTGCGATGATAATAAATCATAGCATATTGTAATATCCCCAGCTAACTTGTTGTTAATATTATTTTCTAAGGCTTTCCATGTATGACCTCCTTCACTTTTATATATAATATCAGATTGATAATCATTATCCGAAACTCCTGATTTTCCTTTTAGTTCTATATATTCATCTTTTGCATCATTATTAAGAATCCAAACACATACTATTGGAAAATCTCCAATATTTCTAACTTTCTTAGCAAGGAGATCAAATATCTTAATTGAACCATCTTCAAAATTTATAGGTTTTGCAAGTTCAAGTAAAGCTAAATGTTGTATTTTATCATAAAGAATATGGCTAATTATACTTGAGATTATCGAAAGATTAATAATATCATCATTTTTAAAATAATTAATCTTATTTGAACTTAAAACCAATACGCCAAAAACTTCATTTTGATGAATTAAAGGAAATACTATTTCATCTTTAGTTTTGTTGCAGTCAATATATTGAACATGTTTTGTTATATTATTTGCTAAAAAAGTTGTTTTCTTACTTTTAATTGCTTTTGAAATTAGTCCATTTTCTCCTAAATGAATTTTGGGGATATTTGAAATTTTCAGGTTATATAAAAATATAGGGTTGTTGTGTAAATAAACAGAATTCCTTTTAAATATTGAAATAAATCCATAATCAGGCTTGAAAATACCTATTACTTTCTGTAGGATATAATTTGCAGATGTCTCAATATTTGAAGACTTCGGCAATATTAAATCTAGCATTTTGAATATCTCGTTTTGCGATTGCATTATATTAGCTCATAATAATTAAAAATAAACCAAATTAACATTCTAAATTATTTTTAGCAAGTAAAGGTAATAGTTTTATCCATCATTGTCAATGTAACTTTTGTTATATAAGTTGTAGTCTATTAACAATCAATATATTTATAAGTCTTTGAAAATCAAATTCACAATTTTTTAGATGAAATTAAACTTAAAGATTATTTTAATTTAATGTGCTAAACAATATTTCCCCATCACATCGTAGGCGGATTCACATCATCCTCATCAAAAAAGATATTTACGTGGCGGATATTGGTACGCTGGCTAAGTTCCTTGACCAAAGTCTCCGATAATTTGGATTTCTTTAATACCACGTGGTAATATACCTCCATCTCCTGCTCGACCCCGGTAAATTTTACATTGACCAGTTTTAAAGATTTGCAGAATTTATGCAGTATGGTCTCAAAGTCGGACTGGCTGCTGTTTCTATTATTTAATTTCAATTAAGCTAGTATAAATGATATGGATTGTATCCTATTTAACATAATGTAGATCAGCTTTAGATCACACTGCGGTCGCCTTGCGGTCGAATGGCGGTCACCTTGTTGCCAGTTGTCGGTTGCCAGTTGTCAGAAAAAAGATACTGAGTTTAATAGTTTCTGGACATTTCTAATTATCATTTCTTATTCTCCAGTTTTTCCAAATTTTCCATGATCCTGAACTTTACCATTTTACTTATTAACTCTAATGGCATTGGTTGATCTATAGGGAATTGAATAGAGCCTTTACCTGATTTATAGACTGCCAGTTCTTTTTGAAAGGCTTCATTTCCTGAGGGGAGGGAGTAGAATCCGATGTGGTTTTTATAGCCGGCGAAGTAGACCAGGATTCCATTTAGTTTATAGGCCGGCATGGCATAGCTGATGGTTTCTTCTGCTTCGGAGGCGGCTTTTTTGATGGTGGCCCTGACTTCCTCTAATATCTTTTGGGTTTCTTTTGGGAAAGTGGAGATGTATTCTTCTACGTTTTTGGGTTTGTTGATCATATAATGAAGTTTTTTTGCGGAGTCGCGGAGGTGCGGAGTCGCGGAGTCGCTGCCAATTTGCTTTTTTGCCAATTTGCTCGAATCGCAGATAGGCCAATTTGCAGCGACTCCGTGCCTCGGCTAATGAAGCATTCTTTCTCTGATATATTTAATAGGTGAACTTCCAAAACTCAGGAACTTTTCATGAAAATCCTTGAGGCTATATTTAGCACCCATCTTCTTTTGATATTCATCTCTTAATGACTGTATGGCTGTTGCCCCAGTGTAATAAGAGCACAATTGTACTTGAGAGACTGTAGCTCTATGATATTTTTCTTCTACTTGGGCAGCTGTTTGAAAACATTCTTTAGTGAGAAAGTGAACAATGTCTGCTTTGGACTTATTGAGGCATTGAATATCATAATCGATAATTACATTGGCTAATTCTCTTAATTTCCAGGTATACAGCGCTAGTTCTATTTCAGGCTCATGATTACCCCATCCATTTTCTATCATCATACCTTCGGTATATACAGCCCATCCTTCAATCATTGCACCATTCTGAAAAAGGGATCTGAGCACATCCGGTGATTTTTTATTATTATAAATAGACTGTACACAATGGCCCGGTACTGCTTCATGAATGGAAAGAATCTGGGAAGCATAAATATTATCTTCTTTTAAGGCACTTTCTGCTTTGGCAGCGGGGTACTGCGTCAGATCATCAATGTTATAATAAGTGGCTCCCTGCTTTTGATAGGGAGGAGAAAAGTCTGCAGATGCAGAACTAAAACCTCGGGCATAAGCCGGCATATATCTTACGATTATAGGAGGGGTTGTGGTATCAAAATCAAATAAGTTCTTTTCAATAATAAATTTTTTCAATTCATGTACCTGCCTGGTAATGGCACCAAAGAACTCGACGGGTTTTACATGTTTGAGTTGTATTTTGTCTAGCATCATTTGCACTAATTGCAGACTGTCTTTTGGCTTGCTTTGTTTAGGGTAATATTTGGGCCAAATACTATCTGCCAGCACAAACATTTTATGGTGATATACCAATTTGTCAGCACTTGCCTTCTTATACACAGCTTCAATATTCAGATCGGTGGCGAGATCATATTTGAATTTCTCATCATACAGTTTTTTGCCAATCCTGAAGTCTCTGAACACATAATTTTTATCCGCTACTATAGCTTTTAAAGCTGAGACAAAACCATTGATGGCGGCAATGGTCTTTGTTGCGTTTTGTTGTAAACTATCCTTTGCACCGCCTGTTAAATGGGATATTTTTATGGAGTCGGTCAGGGCTTTACCAAAAATATCTAGCCCACCAAGATTTTGTATTATAGACAATTCAACCAATCCTTTGATGGGTCTTTTCAAAGTACTGAATGCTGCTTTAAAATAAGCATCAGTATGTTGTAAACGTCGATTCAGTATTTTAAGCCTTTCATCCAATGGTGCGTAATTCTGGTTTAGAATATAGTCACATGTACCACTTATATTATACATACTAGCATCCCATTCTTGTTGTATAAATACGGAAGTGTACCAAATATCGCTTTCCAGTTGGTTTTTTATTATGTTAAAACTTATTTTGTTGTTATCATTGAGCTTTTCAAACCCCAGTTTATTTAAAGAATCCATCCAGCTTTTAGAAAAACTGACATTACCAGCAAAAGATGCACTGTCTGGAATGACCAATAAATCATAATATTTACCGTAGCCGTTAAATATGGAAGCGGATGGGTATTGTTTCCAATAGGCATCCAGGAATGTATTTTCAAAATCAGCAAATGTCTTGTCTGTATTATTTGTTGTATTTTGCTTTTTTGTATTGCAACTGATGCTTATAAAAGCTACCATAATCGTCATAAAGAATAATGCTTTTCTCATTTGAAATTTAAGATTAAGTTGATTTAGGATAGGGTAAATTTAAATGAAAACTTATGACTTCTTAGCTATTTTATAATAAAATAGCCCCAATTAATTATGAATGGAAATCTTAAATACAATTTCCAGGCTTATTTAGTAAATCAGCTACAATATTGTAAAAACGAGAGATAGTCCGAAGTTTGGGTTACTCATTTTTATAAAACTAAGTTAGCCCTAAGCAATAAAACTAAAGCTCTATTTAACATAATAAGATCCCATTCAGATCCCACTGCGGTCTAACCGCTATCTAACTGTTATCTAAATGTTGTCTTCTCCTTCATTAAGATTGTCGCCCGGTGAAGAAAGTTATTAAATATTTAATTACAATCCTCCTTCTGTAATAGTCTGATCAACATTAGCTTCATCAAACTTTTCTTTTTGTAATCGCTTTAGTTTTTTACCATAAGCTATTCTAGTGATGAGTACAAACAAAACCGGAACTACAAATATGGCCAGGGTAGTGGCGGCAAGCATGCCTCCGAATACCGTCCAGCCTATGGTTCTTCTTGATTCTGCAGCGGCACCGGTGGCAAAAGCTAAGGGTAATACCCCAAATATAAAAGCAAGGGAGGTCATGAGTATTGGACGCAAACGTAAATCCACTGCTTGTAGAGTAGCAGCTACGATATCAATGCCCCGGTCTACTCTTTCTTTAGCAAACTCCACTATCAGAATTGCATTTTTTGCAGCCAGGCCTATAAGGGTTATCAGACCGATCTGGGCATAAATGTTATTGCTAATGCTCGGGATTAAAGTAAGGGTAAGGATGGAACCAAAAGCACCAATTGGTACTGCAAATAACACTGAAAAAGGAATAGACCAGCTTTCATATAAAGCTGCCAAGAACAGGAAAACAAAGATGATGGATATTCCGAAGATCATAATAGAACTGCCACCTGCCTGTACTTCTTCCCTACTCAGACCCGAAAATTCATATCCATATCCTGCAGGTAATGTGTTGGCTGCCACTTCTTTTAATGCTCCAATTGCCTGACCACTGCTGAATCCCGGCTTTGGTGAACCGTTTATTTCTATTGCCCGGTAAATATTATAATGGGAAATTAGAGATGGACTCTCCGTTACTTTGCTTGTAACCAGGGAACCCAATGATATCATTTCCCCTTTACTGTTGCGAACGTAGTATTTATTCAATTCGGTGATGGAAGCACGATAGCTACTGTCAGCTTGTGCCACCACCCGGAAATTTCTACCATAAAGATTAAAATCATTTACATAACTGCTACCCAATAAGGTCGACATGGTACTATAGACATCAGCAACTGAAACTCCGAATTTTTTGGCTTTTTCTTTATCCACATCTATCCTGTAACTGGGTGTTTTAGCAGTAAAAAAAGTATAGGCTTTGGCTATTTCAGGACGTTGATTTAACTCCACCAGGAACTTTTTCGATACTGCTTCAAATTGTTTTAGATCATTGGTACTTGTGGTTTGTTGTAATTCAAAGGTGAATCCGGAAGTAGCACCGAGGCCCGGAATAGCAGGAGGGCCAATAACCAATATTCTCGCTTCTTTTATACCAGCCGTTTTCTTTTGAATTTGTTCCATGATACTTTTCAGTTGCAGTTCTTTGCTTTTCCTGTCTTCCCAAGGTTTGAGCAGTACGAAGATGGTGCCTGCATTGGATTTATTTGAAAAACTGATGATATTCAATCCTGCCAGGCCGCCGATTGTTTTAATACCTGGAACCGTATTGATCCGGGACTGAATATCCAATAACATTTCTTTACTGCGGTTGGTAGAAGCTGCTTCCTGCATTTCATAAGTTACATAGAGACGACCCTCGTCTTCCGTTGGAATAAAACCGGATGCTTTGTTTTGAAACAGGAAAAATAAGCCTGCAAACAGGCATACCAGCATGATCAGCACTAAGGGAGTGGCTTTTATCCATTTACCAACACCCCTGGTATAGGAGCTGTTCATTTTGTTGAATCCTTTGTTAAACCATGCAAAGAATTTCTCCAGTAAATTCAGTCTGTCATTTTCTGTTTTAGAAGGTCTTAGCATAATTGTGCATAAAGCAGGTGTCAATGACAGAGCTACAAATGCCGAAATTATAACGGATACCGCTATTGTTATAGCAAATTGCTGATACAAACGCCCGACAATGCCGGGCAAAAAGCCTACAGGAACAAAGACGGCTGCTAAAATCAATGCAATGGCTATTACAGGACCTGAAATATCACGCATTGCCTTTTTAGTTGCCTCTCGTGGGGATATTTTCTCATGGTCTATATAATGCTGTACAGCTTCTACTACCACTATCGCATCATCTACAACAATACCAATAGCCAATACAAATGCAAAAAGTGTAAGGGTATTAATGGTAAATCCGAAAGGTATAAAGAATATAAAAGTGCCAATCAAAGAAACAGGAATAGCCAGAATAGGTATCAGTGTTGCTCTCCAGTTTTGTAAAAAAAGAAACACAACAAATATCACCAGGAGCAATGCAATCAATAAAGTCTGTAGTACTTCCTGCATGGAAGCTTTTACTACAGATACCGTTTCTAGTGGCATTACATAATCAATATCTTTAGGAAAGCTCTTTTTTAGTTCAGTCAATGCTTTATTAAGTCCTTCAAAAGTAGCTAAGGCATTGGCACCGGGTGCCTGGTAAATCAAGACAAATGCAGCGGGTTTGCCATTAACAAAAGCATTGGTACCGTAATCAAATTTGCCTAGTTCTACCCTTGCTACGTCCTTGAGATATACTACTATTCCAGTAGAAGGATCAGTCCTTACGATGATATTTTCAAATTGCTCCTTTGTATTGATACGACTGTTGGTTAATACACTGTATTCAAAAGTTTGCAGAGCCGGCTGTGGGTTTCCTCCTACTGTACCGGCAGCAACTTGCAGGTTTTGTTCTGTTAATGCTGCAAGAATATCGGTAGTTGCCATTCCCAGGTTGGCCAGTTTTTCAGGATTTAGCCATATTCGCATTCCAAATTCATCGGCTCTGGAGATGATATCTCCTACTCCTTTTACTCTCTGTAATGCATCTTTAATATAAATATTCGCATAGTTTCCTATGAAAGTCGCATCGTGAGTTCCTTTAGGTGAATAAATGGCCAGGGCTACCATGATACTCGGGTTACGTTTACGCACAGTAAGTCCAAGACGTTTTACAGCATCAGGTAAAGCAGGCAGTGCAACACTTACCCTGTTCTGCACATCAATGGCAGCATTATTAACATCAGTACCTATTTCAAAATTAACATTGATAGCACTTTGACCACTTGAACTACTGTTACTGGACATATAGGTCATTCCGGGTGAACCATTGACTTGTGTTTCAATAGCGGTTGTGGTGGTTTGCTCTACTGTTTCGGCATCAGCTCCGGTAAAATTACCTGTTATCGTAACTGTCGGGGGTGTAATATCCGGATATTGTGCTATGGGCAGAATTTTCATAGCTATCAGGCCCACGAATACAATAACTATCGATATAACTATGGCTGTAACCGGCCTTTTAATAAAAATATCTGCTATCATATTATATATTTTCTTTAAGCATTGTAGCTTATTTTATTAATCAGAATTATTGTTTTTTGGATGCAGGAATCGCTGGAGAAGGAGATGGTGCCATGTTTATAAGTGCACCTTCCCTCAGATTTTGAACTCCTTCAACCACAATCTTATCCCCATTTGTTAATCCTGTTTTTACAATAATGTCTTTACCCAGTTGTTTGCCCAATACAATTTTGCGCTGCGAAACTTTACTGCTATCACCTGGCACATATACAAAGTATTCACCTAATTGCTCCGTTACTGCTTTATAAGGAATCAGGATAGAATTTTCTGAGGCATTGTTTTTTACCCTTATAGTTCCATTCATACCGGCTATCAGCAAGTTCTTATTATTAGGAAAAATAAGCCTTGCCTTAATAGTACCTGTTTGTGGATTAACAGACCTATCAAGTAAGGCTATCTTTCCAGGGTAAGGATAAATATCTGTTCCAAAAGCAAGAGTGAATGTAGAATCACCTGGTTTTTGCTTTTCATTCAATAATTTGGCAAAGCGGTATATCTCTTTCTGATCAATATTAAAATCTACTGCCAGTTCATTGTCGGAGGAAATTGTATTCAATATAGATTGCCCGGCAGTTACTGCTGTCCCTCTTTTTACAGATGAAATGCCAATCACCCCATCAAAAGGAGCATATACCTTTGTATATTTTACATTGGTTTGCACTGCCTGAATGTTAGCATTAGCTGCTGCTACTTGTTTTTTTGTTACTTCGTGAGTTGCATCAGCGTTATCAACCAATTGCTTAGCTACAGCATCATTTTTATCCAGTTCGTGATAACGGTTGGCATCTTTTTCTGCTTTGTTAAGGTTGGCTTGTTGTACTTGCAAGTTTGCAACTGCCTGTAGGTAATTGGCTGCATATAATTGGTCGTCTATTGAATATAGTAATTGTCCTTTTCTCACCCTGTCGCCATCTTTAAAATGAACTCCGGTAATAAAGCCATTCACCTGGGGTCGCAACTCTACCTGGTTTAATGAAGTAACTGTAGCCGGGTATTCATCATGATACACCGCTTTCAGGAATTTTACAGCTTCTACTGTTACCTGTGCCGGAGGTGGCGCAGTAATTGGAGGAGTCTTTTTTCCACCACATGCCATTATTAACAGTAGAGATATTATACTTAGGAGGATTATTGATTTTCTTAAGAACATAGTTTTCATTTATAAGGTATTCCGGTTTAATTTCTATTTAATAATTGATTTGGCCAAGGGTCTTTTGAAGGTCTATTTTACTTGCCAGTACTTGGTATAAAGCATTATAATAATTAATCTGTGCCGTTCGAAGATCTGTTTCTGAAGTGATCACTTCCAGGTAAGTTTTAATACCCGAACGGTATTGCATTTGGATCACGTCATATACTTCTTTAGCCAGATCTACATTTTCTTTTAGGCTTAAGTAATTGGTAAGGTTGCTTTTATAAATTGCCAAAGCTTGTTCATATTCAGCATTTACTGCATTCTTGAAATACAGGATATCCAAGTCATTTTTTTGAAGTTGCAGTTCTGCGATTGAAATATTTACTTTTCTTCTTCCGCCTTCATAAATTGGAAAACCAAGTGTAAGAGCAGCATAAGAATTTGGATAGTTATTGCTGTACAATTTATCAAAATCATCATTCAGGTAATTTAGATTATAAGCAGCATTAGCAGATAAGGATGGAAGGTAGCTCCATTTATTATATTTTAAATTGGCATCTAATAAACTTCTTTGTGTTTTGAGCTGGCTGTATTCAATTCTGCTAGTATAATCCGGAGACAATAAAGTGTCAACCACGATCTCCTTTTCCATTTGAAGACTGTCGAATGCAATTTTCAGTTCAGCTTTTTCAGGATAATTCATCAATGATTTGAGCCAGGCCAATTTGGCTTTTAGTAATTCTTCATTTCCTTTTTTGGATGCTTTGGTATTATTAAGAGTTATTGTGGCTCGCTTATAATCAATTTTATCAGCAATACCTGCCTTGTATTGATTGAGTGCATCTTTTAAACTCCTGTCTATTCTAGTTATATTGGATTCAGCCAGTTTTATTTGCTGAATAGTAGATAAGACATCATAAAATGCTTTGGACACATTTGCTGCCAAGTCAATTTTCTCACTACTTGTGGATTGTCTGGCTTGTAACAGCACATCAGATTTAGTTCTCTTTGCTAACAATACATCCCTGTTAAAAATGATTTGTGAAGCTGTAAACTGGGCGTTTGAGGTATTATTTGATCCCAGTTTTATTTCATTACCACCAATAAGGTTGGTGGATACTAAAAAATTGTGTTGTAGATTATAATTAAAATTTACTTGTGGGTACCAGTCTGACAACTTAGATCTTATCTGGGCAGCAGTTATTGATTCATCTAACTGAGATTGCTGAATGAGAGGCTGGTTTTTTATAGCATAAGCAATGGCATCAGGAAGGCTTATTTCTTGAAATAAATTATCTTTCGAAGCTGTTTGTGCTAAAAGGAATATGGGTAATAAAAAAAGTATGGTTATTGGTAATAGTCTTGCAAGTTTTCTCTTTGCTTTTTCAATCATATTATCTGTTTTATGGATATTAACTGCAAATATCAATGATTTATGATTCATTTTTATTTGAATCTGTATGTTAACAATATGAAGTTGAAACAGGTTGTTAGATTTTTGATATTTAGTGCTAAAAGGATTCTGAATTCAATTTCGCTTAGTCAATGAGATTCTTGAAGTATGAAAAAGCTTGAGGTAAAGGTTGAGGTTGAGCTAGCTGGAATTAAAACTTCTTTTAAGATGGGGCGGGGAACTGGGAGGGTAAAGCTAGCTTTAGTTAAAAGAATTTGGGAGTTATACTGATTCAATCTTCTTTTGTAAACTTAGCTTTTCAGTATTCGTTTTGGCCAATGAATGTGCAATGAGAAAGTATTGTCTTGCTTTATCACTATCTGTATCTTTATAAAGTTCTCCCAATAAGCTATAGTAAAACTGATTATCTGTTAAATTTAATTTCTCAGCTTCAGTGATGGCTACTTCTTTACCATATACTTTTGAAAGTGCATAGGTCCTGTTAAGGGCAATAATTGGTGTGTATTCCATTTGTAATAGTTGATTAAAAAGCTGTAAGATGTTTTCCCATTTTTCTGGTGTATCTTCTTTAATAGTATACCAATATGCGATGCCTGCTTCTAAATGATATTTACTAATTTTATCACCTTGAGATGCCTGATGAAGGTAATAAGCTCCTTTTGAGATTAACTCATAGTTCCAAAGCGATTGGTCTTGGTCGCTGTATAAAATTATCTCTCCATTTGCATTTTTCCTGGCATCAAAACGGGATGATTGGAAACACATCAAAGCATATAAAGCGTTAACTGCCGGAGTATTTGTTGTCAGATTATCAAGAAGTAACTGATTAAGCCTCATAGCTTCAAAACAAAGATCTTGCCTTATTATGGAATTATCAGTTTCAGAATAGTACGCTTCATTAAATATTAAATACAAACAACTCAGCACCGTTTCTAATCGCAATTTGATTTCTGTTGTGGCGGGAAATTCAATTTTCCAGGATTCCATTCTCAGCTTTTCTTTTGCTCTTAAAAGTCTTTTATTAATTGTCTCTTTATTGCTAAGTAAAGCATTGGCAATTTCATCTATTCCAAAACCACATAGAATGCGCAAGGCCAATGCAATTTGAGATTCCACAGAAATAGAGGGATGACAAATAGCAAATAGCATTTGTAATTGGCTATCACTTATGTTTTTTTGTGACAGGTCTACCTCTATTTCCGGGAATTCAAAAGTTGAATTTTGAAATTGAATAGAAATTACTTCTTTAAAATGATGATCTCTATTTAGATAATTTTTTGTTTTGTTTTTTGCTACAGCATATAACCAGGCAGTTGGATTTTCTGGTATTCCTTTATAGGGCCAGGTTTCAGAAGCAGCTAAAAAGCTTTCCGCGGCTATATCCTCTGCTATTTCTATATATTTTAGTCCAAATAGCTTGGAGAGTACAGTTGTTATTTTACTGAATTCGGTTCTAAAAAGATGAGGTAACAATTCTTCCTGATCCATTGGGCTAGTTGGTTGATGTCTGATATCCGGTGATCACGCAATAAGTCAATTTTTAATGGACATTATCGTTTTTGGCTACTTTTCTGACTTCTACACTATTGCCTTCACCTTGTAAAACCGGACATCCTTTAGCGAATTCAACAGCTTCTTCAACCGACTCTGCCTTTATAATAATAATTCCTCCTATGGTTTCTTTTATATCTCCAAAGGGGCCATTGGTTACAACATTGTGTGGTTTCACTACTTTGCTATCTGCAAATGGCAATCCAATACCCTGAACAAATTTATTTTGTGATGACATTGTACCGATCCAATCCATGGTTTGTTTCATCCATATTTGGATCTGTTCCGGTGAAGCTACTTTGTTTCCATCTTCATGTCTCATTACTAATGCAAATTCTTCCATTTGATTTAATTTTAAGGGTTAAAAATAACTTGTTTTATAAGTTAATATCAAATGAGATAGGTAAAATAGGACATTAGTTACCAGATTTTCTGATTTTGGTCTTTACTTGTTTGTAAGCACCCAAAAACAAAGCAAAAGTCCTTGTCAAATTTTAAGCTAAATTAGATTTTACTTTGCTTTCATCTTATTTCCTTTAGGGTTATGTGTTAATTCTGCAAGTCCTAAAGCTTCCATAAGCGGTGGAATATACATTCCAAAGCGCCCCCGAAGGCCTTTTTTTAGACCATACCAACCACCCACGGGATTTCCCTCAGAACGCCCCCATGCTTCAACGGTTCCTTCTTTGGCTGGCTTTTGTTCATCAGCACTTCCCAGTTCCATCCAGTCTCCATACTTTTTTAGCATGGTATGCAGATCATCCAGACATCTATAGTCATAATGTAGAATTGTTTTACCTACAGTACAGACTAAAATTTCTTTTCCATCTTTTACATCAGCATACATTGTGTATTCTGATGAAAGTGGTGGTGTTTTTAGTTCCGTGGGCTTATCTTTTGTCCCGATTGTATACTTCATTTTATGTTTTCAGTTTATGTGTTAAAAATATTACTTGATGACCCCACTAAGTTAAGTAGTTCTTGTTTAGGTGGCACTTCGGGTCCACTTGATTTAAGTTGCAGTTGAAAATCTTTAAAAGCAGGCAAGTTGAAAAGTATTTTTTCGTCTTCTTCTGATTTGAAAAATGCAGTATGGGTAAATGTTTTGCCATCGGGATTCAGACATGCATTATAATTTATTCCCGGATGATTAAGCTTTTGCAAATCGGCCATTACAATTTTAATATTTTGCTGATTTTGATGTGCATATTCCGGTTTGGTTGTATAGGTAACTCTTACGATTTTCATTCTGTTTATTTTAAGGTTTATTTTGTTTATTGTCTTTTGACGGATCAACATTAGAAAAGGATAGGATAAATTCACATTTTTTTAAACATATTTTTCCATTACTTGTCTATTGTGCTCTAAATGATGCAATTGTAATTCAGAAGCTTGAGATTCAAAAGGATCAATCTCTTTTAAAATCTTCATTCTTAAATCAAACAAATGCTCTTTGTTCGTATCATTTGCTTGTTTAGCTAATTCTATTTTCATTAGCTCTTCCTGTAGATTTTGTTTGGGGTTAAAAATACCATTCAGCTCTGAGCATTGATGGCAGACTCCCTTTTTATTAATTAATGCACATCTCCCTTCAAAAATATTTGTCATTTTAGATCTTGCTGTATGAAGGTAATATTTTACCATTGCTTCACTGGTATTGAGGATGTTTGTGATTTCTGCAATTCCAAATTCATAAACTTCCTTTAAATAAATACAAATCTGTTGTTCTAAGGGCAGGGATTTTGAAATGCAGGTAAAGCAAAAGGCAATATGCTCTTTTATCTCAAACTGTCCTTGGGCTGAAGTAGATCTGATATGCATTGCATCCTGGAAAAACTGCAGATTATTCTTTGCAGCTTCTCTTGCAATATCTGTTACATTTTCGGTCCATCGCTTTTGAGCCCTAAAATTGTCTTTTGCAAGATTAGTAGCAATACTAAATATCCAGGTCTTTAAAGAAGACTCTTCTCTAAAGCTATCCAGTTTATCAACTGCCTTTACATATGTATCCTGAGCAATATCTTCAGTATCAGGAATGCTAGCTGTAATTCGTAAAAGGTAAGATTTTAATGGCCCGATGATCGTTTCAAATTCCTTGTTGAAGTATTCTAATGTCATATTTTATTACTGGATCTATCGGTTATTATTTAAGTTGTATAACCCTATTTTGCAAATGAAAGATTACTTTCTGCTAATGCTTTTTTAAGTGTTATCATGGTATTCTCCCCAATTCCATGTAATGAAACGATTTCTCTTTCTGTATATTTGGATAAGTCTTCCATGCTGGTTATGTCAGCATTTGCCAGTGCTCTCAGGGCTGGTTTTGACAGTTTTAAGGATACTTCTTTTGGATACTCCATATCTTATTTTATTTTTCTAAAGTAATTAGCACAGCCATCAACATAACCCAGATTAAAGCCTATTACATCGCTGCAAATGATAAAGTTTCCCTGCATCTGATCTATACCCGGATCAGGATAGATTCCATAGTGTGTTTCATCTAGTTTATTGATTTTCCATTTTGAGCTTTGAACAATTTGCCCATTTTGCTTGACATTGATTGAATTATCAGCCTTTAATTCAATGGACATGCCTTTATACTGAGTATTGTTTCCTCCTAATTCACACCAAATATATTCCCAGTTCCAAACCCCAAGAATTGCATTTTTTACCTGGAGAGAATCCCATGATTTTGAATAATAACATTGATTAATTTCATTTTGATCAATAGGAGTTGGATCTACTGGTTTATCTTTATGACAAGAGAACATGAAAAGGAAGGATACAAATCCAATAATTTTGAAGGCGGTTTTAATAGTATTTTTTTTCATTGTTTAAATTTTAAGATATGAATATTCAAAACATTAGACTGCCTCTATTTTGTTGTTACATCAGTAATTTCAATTTCAACTCTCCGGTCAAATTTGTCTCCTTTGCCTAAAGGAAAATCTGATTTCAATCCTTTATAATCTAAACGTTTGGCATCAATACCATTTTTTATTAAATAATCATAAATAGATTTAGCCCTGGCTTCAGATAGATTCATTAAACCTGTGTCTTTATCCAATCCATCTTTTCCAAATTCCATACAACATATATGTCCAAGAATTTTAATATGGTATTTCTTTTTACTCTGAAGTGTTTTGACCAGGCTTTTCAAAGTAGGAATGGATTCTTCTAAGAGTATATGGCGTGCACCTATAAATAACAGGTTTACCAAGGTTACTTTATCACCTACTTTTAGATTATCTGACAGTAAATTGTCATTAATAATTGCTTTTTCAGTCTGCTTTTTCAGTTCATAGTTTATCACTATTTCAACCCGCCGGTTATGCGTACGTTGTTTTTCTATGTTTTTATTTTCTTTCTCTTTTAATTCCAATGCACCTTTCCCCAGAACTTTTTTCACTAAAGAAGTATCGACATTTAATTGCTTCAAAATAGTTTTGATATAATTAGCCCTGTTAGAGGATAATACATCATTGTATTCCTTTTTTCCTGTATCGTCACAATATCCTACAATTGAAATATCAGTAATGATGCTATTGTCTAGATTTTTTATAAAACTTATGAGCTTGCTTTCCTCCTCAGACAACAAATTAAAACTATCTGTTTTAAAATAGAGATTTAAGTTAGTGCTAAGTTGAGCTTGCAAAGGTGTAAAAAGAATACAAGCTGTTAAAAAGCAAAGTAGTAAAGAAGCTCGTAGCATAGACAATCCTTTTATATCATTAAAAGCAAGATTTAATCAAAACAGTGAAATATAATCCCAGATTATGATTTCTTATTTTGTAACGCACAAAATTAAGTTTATGTATTTATTCTTATCTGGATGTACAGAGGTGCTGCTCATACGCTTATATTCTTTCAGCAAATTGATAGCGACTCGGCGTCTCAGCGTCTACACAAAAAAAACTATTCTTCAATCGCTGTAATCATCTCAGCTACTTTTTCAAAAGCATCTTCATCTTTAATGATATATTGCTCAGCTCCTTTTATTATAGTTTGCATAGCAATGCCGTAGTGCTCCTGACTGGAGAGCATAATAATATGAGTATCTGGAAGTTCTTTTTTTACATTTTGCAATATTTCCATACCGTTTGCTGCATCCTTATGAACCGTATTCAAATAATAATCAAGAATAACAATATCCGGTTTTTTATCCAGATGTTGCAAACATTCTTCTCCGGTAGAATAAGTGCTTACCTCATGCGGAACTTTTCTGGTTATATAATCCTTCAATGCTTCTGTCAGCATTTCATCATCATCTACAATAAATATCTTTTTTGGCTTTGCAGCATCCATAATTGTCTGTTTGAAGCATAAAAGTAAGCATGAGTTTTGAAATAAATCAGCTTTCTTTCAGTTCATTTACTGCCTTTAATATTTGTCTTATTAGGTTTTAGATGTCAGACTTTAAATTTTCATTATTTTTCAAATGGCAACGGGACAATTAATTATATAACAAACAAAATAAGAGGTCAAGGTAAATATCACTTGTGGACCTCAAATTATCAAGTGTTTATAACCCTTTTAGTGAAAAAGTATAAATTTGTTCTTATTAAGAAGGACGTTGTAAAATCTGGCTTTAAGCAACAGCTAGACAATAATCACCAATTATTCTTTCACGATTTTTTCTGCAGTAAAAACAGTCTGTCTATTATGTACCCGATAAAAATAGATTCCGGCTGGTAAAGTACCAAGTTCAATATTGGACACTTTGGAATTAATTGAAATCTGTTTCACCCTTTGTCCGAAAACATTGAATAGAGTTAATGTAAGATTGTTTTCTATGGAAATATCATCTTGCAGTTCTATTGTCAGCTTATCTTTCACAGGATTTGGATACACTTCGATTATAGGGTTTTTTGGCAAGACATTGCCTGTTGAAGTTATGGTAGAATCTAACCAGTTTCCAGTCCACTTATAAATTCCACCACTGGTTGGAGATAGAATTTGTCCGCCTGCAAAACCTACGGTGGGTGAAAGAAATTTAAGCACGGGAATAGCAGGTGAGTATGAAACAGTTTTCCATTTTATACCTCCATCATAACTTATTAAATATTTGCTATTGTTGCCGGTATTGAGATATGCTTGATTAATAATGTAGGTGGCTGTAGTTCCTGGAATGTATTCAATGTCAGACGCTCGTGGAGTAGTTGGTACTGGTATTTTTGTCCATGTTTCGCCACCATCTGAGGTAACAGCTACCTGACTTGGTAAATAACTTGTAACAATTCCCTGCTTAGAATTTTGAAAAGCAATAGAAGCTAACCCAGGATAGCTACTGCTGCCACTTATTCCTGCATTAAAAGCCTGCCAGCTAAGTCCTCTATCGGTTGTACGGAAAACTCTTGAAGCTCTCGTACCAAACCAAAGGGTATCGTTTTTTGATTCATAACGATTATTACCATATACCCAAACACCTTCTCCTGCAAGAGGAGAGGGAAGGCTTGCCGTAGGTATTCTTTTCCAGTTGCTGCCACCGTCAATTGTATGATAGATACGCATAGAATCAATCAGAGCATTACCTGTGCCTGGACTACCGAACCCGATTCCTTCATTAGGATTAAAAAAATGCAATGTGGCAAATGCATATCCTTTGGTATTATACTCTCCAGTTTGTTCTTGCCACGCTGCACCTCCGTTGTTTGTCTTAAATATTCTTATTCTGTCCTGTTCAGGCGTATTAATCATAATTACCCATGCAGTTTGATCATTAATGGCAAATATATGCCCAGGGAAAAAATCCCCTATTGTATCAGGAAGCAAACCCTGGTGCCATGAATTACCACCATCAGTAGTCATGGTGAAATCATAACAAGCTCCAAAAGATTCTTCCGGGGCTACTGCCCAAATAACATTTTGATTGGGCGCCGAAATACTGAAAATTGTCTTTTGGCTCGAAATACCTGAACCGATATTTTGCCACTGAGCCCATAATGTGATTTGGAGCATCATAAAAAATATGATAGCTACTGTTGTTATTTGTTTTTTCATATTATTTCTGCTAGTTTTTCAATTACTAATTATGAATATTTTTCTTCAAATATCCATATCATAATAAGGACATGATAGCTCTAAACAACAAGTGGTGGCTTTGATTTGATAAGTGGTAATGATAAACCCAGAATATGCGAACTTTGAGAAGATTCTCTATTACAACAGGAAATATCAAAATAAAGAGTATAAGTGTTCTGATCAAAAAGAAGCATCCAAATATAGAATTACCCAATCATATGTTTTGATTTAACTCTTTAACAGCTTGTCTAATAAGATTAATCAAATGAGCAGTATTTTCTTTTATGAAGGTATAATCAGGATTTTCTATCCTACAAGCCGTTTCAATTATAAAAGCTAATTCTTTAGATTCACTCATTCCCATCATGATAAGACTTGTTTTAAATCCATGTACTTGATTAGCTATTTCCATTAGATCACTATTATCAATAGCAGCTTGTATTATTTCAATGAGATTGCGTGTTGAAGAAATAAAAAGATCTTTATATTTCTGCATCCTAACCCTATCACCCTCACAAAACTTTTCAAGGTAAGTCAGATCTGAAATACTTGTTTTTTTTGTTTCCCTCTTTTCGATATCTAATGGCATCTTTTCTCTAAACTTAATTTCTCTACCTGTTGCTTTTGCAATTGCCGATACCAGTTGTGATACAATAAATGGTTTGGGTACATAATCATTCATTCCGGCTTCTCGACATTTGTCCAGGTCAGATTTAATTACGCTTGCTGTTAAAGCAATTACCGGAACCTTGTTCATAGGGGATTCCATTCGTTCTCTGATATATCTCGTCGCTTCATAGCCATCCATAATGGGCAT